>Ga0233444_10002788_pt1 | contig 17938 bp, 16 predicted proteins | sample SI_124_October20_6_FD_182792 | JGI IMG/M metagenome (GOLD analysis project Ga0233444, IMG submission 182792) | Seawater microbial communities from Saanich Inlet, British Columbia, Canada - SI_124_October2016_10_MG | ecosystem: Environmental > Aquatic > Marine > Inlet | place: Canada: British... | reverse complement strand
GCTGAAGGCTCAATCGCTAAAGGCTTTGCGCCGCTAAGCCAGCCAACAGTAATCCTCATTAGCCCAGCGTGCTGGTTGAGCCGTCGACCGATTAACGGCTGTTACGCCAGCGTTTCTTTAAAGAGTTCGCGCCCAATCAACATTCGCCTGATCTCTGATGTCCCTGCGCCGATTTCATACAGTTTTGCATCCCTGAGTAATCGACCCGCCGCATAATCATTGGTGTAACCATTGCCGCCTAGAATTTGAATGGCTTGAAGTGCCATTTGCGTGGCTTTCTCCGCGGTGTACAAAATAACGGCTGCTGCATCCTTTCGGGTTGCTTCCCCTCGATCGCAAGCTTTCGCCACGGCATACAGGTAAGCACGGCAGGCGCCCAAATCAGCATACATGTCGGCCACTTTGCCTTGAATAAACTGAAACTCGCCAATGGCTTGACCGAATTGTTGGCGCTCATGGATATAGGGCAGCGCGAGGTCTAAGCAGGCCTGCATAATTCCAACGGGACCGGCGGCCAGGACGGTCCGTTCAAAGTCTAAGCCGCTCATGAGTACTGCGGTGCCACCATTAAGTTGGCCAAGAATATTTGCCCTGGGGATCAGGGCATTGTCGAAAATAAGCTCGCAGGTATTCGAGCCCCGCATACCAAGCTTGTCGAGTTTGGTGTTGCGGCTAAAGCCTGGGGTGTCGCGATCGACGATAAACGCGGTAATGCCGCCGGCGCCCGCCACCGGGTCGGTTTTAGCGTATATGACATAAACCTGTGCGTCCGGCCCGTTGGTAATCCACATTTTATTGCCGGTAAGCCGAAAATGATCGCCGTCGGCTTCGGCCTTTAATTGCATGCTGACAACGTCCGAGCCGGCGTTGGGTTCCGACATTGCTAGTGCGCCGACGTGCTCACCGCTACAGAGCTTGGGCAGGTAGTTTTGTTTCTGAGCGTCGGTGCCACAGCGATAAATCTGGTTCACGCATAGATTGGAATGTGCGCCATAGCTCAATCCAACCGATGCCGAGGCGCGGCTGATCTCTTCCACGGCAATGCTTTGGGCGAGATAGCCTAGGCCTGTGCCGCCGTAGGTCGCCTCGACGGTAATACCAAGTAAACCCATATCCCCGAGTTTTCGCCAAAGGTCCTTGGGAAAGCTGTTGGTTGCATCAATCTCTTGCGCGCGTGGTGCGATCTCTGCCTGAGCAAAAGCATGAATGGCCTCGCGTTGCAGGTCGATGTCCGCGCCAAGATCAAAGTTTAAAGAAGGGTAATGGGTGATCATCGGGTTGGGTCCTAGTGTTGGGCGTCCGTCGAAAGGTCCGGCTTAGCGCTATTTGAGATTTAGGATACCCGAATTTAAGAGAGGTGTTTTATACAATCCCCGGTCATTAAGCTCTTGAACGATCGCCGCTTGCATCCATTCGATCTCTTGGACGCATTTTGCGTCTCGCAGTAGGCGGTGTTCAATAATTGGTAAAACTCCAGATCCGGTGGCCATCGGGGTGGGGCCTGCCTGGTTGGAAGATTTAGGCAAGGGCCCAGTGCAGGATGTGGGCCCTTGAATGGCTTGGTTTAGGAGGCAGATTCTGGCCAATTTTGAGTTCACGATAGAAGACATGGATGCCGTGGTGTCCAGCGTAAAGGCAGTTTTTAGGTTAAAGGCCGCCGGCTGGGCCATCAACCGCCAAAGAAAACCTGGGTTGAGCACTTTTGAGTGCTGGCAATAGGGGTTCAAGGACCGCTTTTACCTGTGGCGCCGAGCCGTTGGGCAGACATTAAGGCGTCCGAAAATGTCGTGACATTTGCCGCGCGTAATTCTGGACTCCAGTGCTGCCAAAGATCGGCAGGCGTTGGCTCACAACGCATGGCATCTAGCTCAATATGGTTGTAGTCGAATAGCAGGGCTTGTCGAATGCTCGCTTGATGGCCTTTGTGATGACCCGCCATGTGCCCTAAACGATGATGCCAAAGCACGACATCTCCTTGACCGCCCCACACATCAACGGGATCGGTATCGATTTCTACGGCCTTCACCTCATCGAGATAAGCCGTCGGATGCAAGATGCCTTTGTGACTCGGCAGGTGGTCGTAAAATGGAATTCGGGTTTGGTCATAGGGCATGGGGAACAGCGGATAGAATCGCTGATGACTGCCGGGCCAAACTTTAAACGCGCCGCTCTCTGGGGGGCAATCTTCGAGTAAGCACACCCAGCTAAAATGAAACGGATGACCGTCCGTATGCAGCCCATCTTGGGCATTTTGCAGGCTGGGATTCGGAAGGGTTGCATAGATACCGCGAACGCCCTCTGTGTTCTGCGGGTCAACCGGTCCCCCCGGCCAAGCGGGGCCCTTTGAGCCCATCGGTTCACCGCCCGGGGTGGGCGCTCGGAGATTACCTTTGCCTAAAAGCTGCTCGCCCCACTGCCAAAGTTGAGGATGGGTCATGGCATTGATTAAGGGCTGATCGGTTCCGAACGCGCGGTATTGCCATTTGTCGCCTTGAATGAACCGCAGGCTGTCGCTGGACCATTCGGTTTTGGGAATCGGTCGATACGTTTCTGGGTCAAAGCGGTCAAGTGCGGCTGGTGCGCTTTGCCACATCAGGTCGAGCAGTTCGTTACAGGTCGCCGCATTGATGACCTTGGGTTTGATGAGGTAGCCAAACTGCTTAAAGAAGGCGAGTTCTTCGGTTGTTAACGGGGTGATGGTTGTGCTCTCTGTCGGGATCATAGTTAGCTCTTGATCTGTTGTAGGTGGCTCGTTTTGGAAAGCGCCTTGCCCTGCTCTAAACGGTTGTTGATTGTGCCGCGACCGGTTGCGCAAATCGACTGCGGTTAAAAAGTCCTGCGCTGTTTAGGTTGTACTGTAAAAACAAGGCAGGTTCAAAGTGTTTTAAGTATGTCGTCACGATGGTGAGCGCCGTGACAAAAATAGGAAGCGTTGGGGCGAAAATATGAAACGTTGCGACGAAAAAATATAAAGAGCTTTGATCTGCATGCAAAGCAATCTCGACCGAAGTGCCCCTGGCGGTGCGTCCGTTTGACAAATGTTAGGGGCAGAGATTGAAAAATACGTTGATAATTTTTCCACTCAGACGACCCCAGCCCGGGGGCAATAATAGCGATCGATTTGACAACCGTGATCCCGTAAATTAAGAAAGATTAAGCGTGCGAGTTTAAAGGGTACAAAGCCCGTCAACGAACCCTTTAATTAAACCGCTGAGCCAGATGCTCAGCTGTGATTTTCCCTGACTATTATTAAGCGAGAACATCATGAACGAAGACAAAGTCCTACTCCGAATTGAAGACAACGTGGCAGTTGTGACGCTGAATGCACCAGAAGTGCTGAATGCGTTATCGGCTGAGATGGTTCGGCAGTTATCGGTTGCGGTGTCGAAGGCATCGAAAACCGAAGGCGTTCGCTGCTTGCTGCTGAATGCGGCCGGTCGGGGTTTTTGTGCCGGGGCTAACCTGCAGGCGCGGGGTGACGCAACCGATCTGCCGCCCGCGGGCTCGGCGCTTGAAACCCATTACGCACCGCTCATGAATAAGTTGCGCAATTTATCGTTCCCGATCGTAACCGCGGTCAATGGCCCTGCCGCAGGCGTTGGTATGAGTTTGGCGCTAACCGGGGATATTGTAATGGCATCCGAGACGGCTTACTTCTTACAAGCCTTTGCGAAAATCGGTTTGGTGCCGGATGGTGGCGCAACTTGGTACCTGCCGCGCCTGATTGGCTGGGGACGGGCGATGGAGCTTTCGATGCTGGCAGAGCGGTTGCCGGCGAGTGAGGCGCTTAGTTGGGGGCTTGTTAATCGCGTGGTGCCGGAGGCCGAACTTGAAGCGGCCTCAATGGCCATGGCGCAACGGCTAGCCTCTGGGCCAAAATCTTTGGGCCTGATTCGCAAAGCCTATTGGGCCAGCTGGGAAAACGATTTTAACAAACAAATGCAGCTTGAGGCAGACCTCCAAACCGAAGCCCACGCTTCCGCCGACAACCGCGAAGGGGTTGCGGCGTTTTTAGAGAAGCGCCCAGCGGTATTTACGGGACAATAATCGATATCGGTTTTGTAATAATGAGATTTAACGGTTGGATCATGTTTAAAGGTCCTCATTATTAATTTCTTCACGGACGCTATCCTGTGATCACGTAAAGCACAGCGGTGTGGCCTGTCGATCTGCTTTTTGGCTGCGTTGATTCCGCCGCAGATAATAAGTCGATGACTGAATGGGTCTCAGAAAACCAAAGGATCGGGCAAGGGGCGAGGTGTTGAGATGAGTAAACGAGTTTGGTTAATATTGTTAGGCATTTTGATTGCTGCGCTTGCTACATCGCAGGTCGTGCTGCGTTCCGACACAATAGCGCTCGCGCTCACTGAGGTCGGCTTACGTTCGCAAATGGTGCCGGAACCCTTGCCTGTTGAGACCTTAACCGTCGTGGTGTGTGGCAGTGCCTCGCCCCTCGGGGATTCTCCCGATCGCGCCCAAGCGTGTATTGCTGTTTTAACCGACAAACACTTTCTGATATTTGATGCGGGCTCTGGGTCGCAGGTGCGATTGAACCAAGCGGGCCTGCCGCTGAATCGTTTGGACGGCGTTTTCTTAACCCACCTACATTCAGATCACATCGCTGAAATCCCGGATGTTAATTTAGCGCGGTGGGCGATGTCGGGCACGGCAGAGCCCTTAAAGGTTTATGGGCCGACAGGGGTTTCTCAAGTAGTCGACGGGTTCAACCAGGCGTTTGGTCTAGATCGAGGCTATCGTGTCGCGCATCACGGTGAAGACTTTATGCCCAAAACAGGCGGTCAAACTGAGGCGATAACGATTGCGCCAGGGGTCGTTTTCTCTGCAGCCGGCCTCACAGTCACGGCCTTTACCGTTGATCATCATCCGATTAATCCAGCCTTCGGTTACCGAGTAGATTATGGCGGTCGTAGTGTGGTGATCAGTGGGGATACCGTGAATACGCCGCGTTTGTGGGCCGCAGCTGAGGGCGCTGATCTGGTCTTTCATGATGCCTTGGCGCGACCCGTGTTAGAAGTGATGCATCGGGTCGCACTCGATGTTGGCCGGGATCGTGCTGCCAAAATCGTTATGGATGTTACCGATTACCATGCAGGTCTTGAGGGCCTTCAGGCGAGCGCCGATGCCGCAGGCGTTCGACGTTTAGTGCTGTATCACTTGGTGCCATCCCCGCCAAATGCGTTGGTGGCTGGCTTTTTTAAACGGGCAGTGGTGGCGCCATCGATTATGGCCGAAGATTTAATGCGCTTTGAGTTGCCACGAGATTCGGAAGAGATTCAGGGGCCCTAGCTTGATGCGGTAAAGGCAAGGCGGTGAAGATTTCGGGCTGAGCGTTAGGCTCTTTCAATTTAGCGGATCTGCTGATTAATCAAAGGGACACGCAAATGGATATCGGTGTTTGTATCGCTAGTCATATTCAAGATGTGGATTATGCCGTGGCTGCTGAGGCGCAAGGTTTTAGCCATGCTTGGTTCGCTGACAGTCAAATGCTTTGGTCGGATTGCTATGCTTGTCTTGCACTCGCGGCCAGTCGGACGCAAACCATCCGCCTCGGGACCGGCGTTGCGATATCCGGCACCCGGCCGGCACCGGTCAATGCGGCGGCGATCGCGACCATTAACGCGTTGGCGCCAGGTAGAACCTTTTTTGGACTCGGCGCAGGCAACACCGCGATGCGGGTCATGGGCCTGCCGCCGCAACGGTTAAAAGACTTTGAGCAATATCTAACGGTGGTTAAACCCTTGCTGCGGGGTGAGGAAGCAATGATGCCATCGCCTTTGGGCGACCGGCCTATTCGGCACATCATGCCCGAGCATGGGTTTGTTAATTTTGATTCACCCATTCCCCTATATGTCTCGGGCTTTGGGCCTAAATCGCTTGCACTGGCTGGCCGGTTTGGTGATGGCGCTGTTTTGTCCTTGCCGCATTCGCAGGCTGCAATGCAAGGGATATGGGCGGCGCTGTCAGCAGATCATGGGGCCGAGTTGGATCGGGATCAGTTTTACACCACGGCCCTCACGGCGATTGCGATACTTGAGCCTGATGAGGCGGTGAATTCTGACCGAGTTGTGAATCTGTGTGGCGCGATGGCGATGGCATCGGTGCATTATGCCTATGATCAGGCGCGAAATTTTGGGCACGAGCCTCCGAATTTATTTGCGGAGATCTGGGAGGATTATTGCGCGTTGCTGGCAACCTACCCAGATGCACGGCGTCATCAAAGAATCCACTTGGGGCACAATTGTTGGGTGTTGCCCGAAGAGTTACGGTTTCTAACCCCTAAGATCCTTCAAGGTACCTGTCTCATTGGGACCCAAGATCAGGTCCTACAGCGCTTATTTGATTTGGAGCAGGCGGGGTTGAAGCAGGTGATGAACCTACCGAATTTTGAAACACGCTATACTTCAATGGCGAGTCTGAGCGAGAAAATCATTCCGCACCTACATCATTTAGACCTATAAGGGGGAGGCAAAGTGGTGTTGTCTGGCGGCGCTGATTGACAAAACTTACGGCAGGTTGCTCTGATGCACGATTCGGGGCACCATTGAGCGTCTAAAAGATTGCGACCTTATTCACAGCATTATGAAGAAGCGAGCGATTGGCAGCGTGTCGCGGCAATCAGATTGTCCGTTGGATCGCCACTCTATTTACAGATTGATTAGTTCGAGGGAGCCTCATGTCAGAAGCGTATAAACCACTAGACCCTGAAACCATGCCAAGATCACCCGGCATTACCTATCAACAATTGCTTGATCAGGATTCACGATCCGTACCGGATGTGCTGCGCTTGCAGTCTCCTAAAGATATGGGCTTGCAGCGGTATTCGGTCAAGCGTTACACCAGTGCGGCCTGGCACGAACTCGAGGTGGAGCGGCTTTGGAAAAAAGTTTGGCAGTTTACGTGTCGAGAAGAGGATATTCCTGAGCCTGGGGATCACTACCGATACGATATCGCGGGAATGTCCTTCCTGATTGTTCGCACCGAGACGGGCGAGCTCAAAGCCTATCCGAATGCATGTTTGCATCGTGGTCGGATGCTGAAAGAGTTTGATGGTAATGCCGCCGAACTTCGATGTCCGTTTCATGGTTTTTGCTGGAAACTGGATGGCCAGTTAAAAGATATCCCCGCCGATTGGGATTTCCCGCAAATCAACCAAAGCGAGTTTTCGCTGCCTGAAATACCGCTGGCGGTCTGGGCTGGGTTTATTTTTATCAATCCCGATCAAAACTGTGATCCGTTTGATGCCTTTATCAAAGACCTCGCTGAGCAGTTTGAACGTTGGAACCTTGGCGGCCTTTACAAACAAGCCCACGCAGCGAAAGTGATGCCGTGCAATTGGAAAATCGCGCAAGAAGCCTTTTGTGAAGCCTTTCATGTGAATGCCACACACCCGCAGATCATGCGCAGTATTGGCGATGTGAACAGTCAGGTAGATGTATGGGAGAATTGCGCGCGGGTGATTACGGCCGGCGGAACCCACAGTCCACTGCTGACGGATGTGAGTAATCCCGATCTGATCAGGGCGATGATGGATCTTGATCATGATGCAGAAGTTCCGGAGATTCCGGAAGGCGTTAGTCTGAGAACCTTTTTGGCAGACCGCAGTCGAGAGAGTTTAAAAGCAATCGCTGGAGACCGTGCCGAGACTTACTGCGATGCGGAACTGATGGACAGTCTTGATTACACCTTGTTCCCCAACTTTCATCCTTGGGGCGCGTTTAACGGCATCGTTTATCGGTTTCGGCCGAATGGCAATGACCATCGCTCGTCCATTATGGAATGTATGATGCTCGCGCCCTTTGAGGGCGAACGTCCCCCTGCGGCGCAGGTTCATTGGTTAAAAGAAGATGAGACCTGGTCCTCAGTCCTCGGCTTTTTAGGCAAGGTGTTTGACCAAGACTCGTTCAATATGCCGAAAGTTCAGCAGGGTCTGGAAGCCACCTATATGGATGGCATTGTTCTGTCGGGTTATCAAGAAAGTAAGGTGCGTTGGTTACATCATAAATTGACAGAATGGGTGGGTGAATAAATTATGCCAAGTATTAAGCATCCGTTTGATCCCGAGTCTCTCTACCAAGTTGATGAAGAGGGCAATATCCGCGTCTCCAACGGTAATCAATGGGGCGTGTTTACGAGAGAAGGCCGGCATCTCAGCGGAGATATTCGCCATGCGGACCCCCAACTTTGTGTATGGGTCGGCAATAATCCCGGGCAAGAAAACCAGTTACGATCAACGGCCGTCACCGCGAAACGAACGTTATAGGCAATCCGCTTTGGTCGTAGCAGGCGGCCGGCAATAGTGTTCGGGAACAAAACGTGAGGTCATTTAAGTAACCGGATCGATTTGGTTCGGTATTACAGCCCTTGTGTTCACATTCACAGCGCAAATAGCGCCGGTGTTCGATAGCACAGGGCCTATGCCGCAATGGGTCGAGGCGATGAGGCCCAGTAATCCGTCAGGCAGGGCTGCTTTTACGCACAAGACCCCGTTGATTCATAAATCCACGGGGTCAAGCGGTTTAAGAAAAGTGTTCTTCAAACACCGCATCGTTAAACCCCACCAAGACCGTTTTACCGATTTTTAGGGTTGGGGCTCGCAGGTTGCCGGTTGGGCCGAGCATAGCAGTCTTAGCTTCATCGCTGAGACCATTTTTTAGATCGAAGGATTCCACCTTTTTACCTTTCATGGCAACAAGGGTTGAGGCCGCCTCGGTAATGCCTGGGCAGTCGGCTGCACTCAACTTCTTGCTTGCGAGTACGGTTTCTTTGATGTCGATTGAACGGGCTTCCAAAAACTTGGATGCTTTGACGCAAGTGGTTCAGCCCTTTCTTAAATAATACCAAGCAACGCCTTTGGCCATGATGTGTTCCCTTGTCATGAGTGTTTGAACGCATGTTAGCAGAATACTGGTAGTATTCGAGCGCATCACAGGTGGATTAGATCGAGCGGACGCTTTTTTATTTCACGAGAACCACAGCTTTAAAAGATGATATGACCATGTCGACTTACTTGATAAATATCCTGAAATTTGGCCTACGACGCGTTGGGTTTGCGCTGGTTGTTTGTCTTAGCGTCAGCGCTCAAAGCGTTGAGCCAAAACTGCCACGTGCGATGGCTTGGAGTGCTTATAACCTGGGCACGACCGGTTACAACCAAGCCGTCGGAATTGCCAAAATGCTCAAAGATGAGCATCGCGTCACATTAAGAGTGATTCCGGGTAAAAATGACGTTTCTCGGCTGTTACCGCTCATGGTCAATCGGGTGCAATTTTCAGCCAATGGTGTGTCGACCTATTTTGCCCAAGAAGGCGTTTTTCAGTTCACGAGCCCCCGTTGGGGCCCGATTCCGGTCCGGCTGGTGATGATGTCGTTGGGCCTGTCCAATCAAGGGATCGCGGTGGCTGCAAATTCTGACATTGAGCGCATCGCCGATTTAAGATCTAAAAGTGTGCCGTATGTTTTGGGCGCGCCGGCTCTTAATGTGTCGACCGAGGCTATATTGGCCTGCGGTGGTCTCACGTGGGCGGATGTTCAGCGCGTTGAGTTTCCGGGTTATGGCGCAATGTGGAACGCCATGATTGCCGGTCAAATTGATACGGCCTATGCAACAACTGTTTCTGGTCCGACTCGTCGACTTGAAGCATCCCCGAAAGGAATCCAGTGGCTAACGATGCCCCACGATGACCCTGCCTGCTGGCAGCGCGCTAATCAAATTGCGCCCTATCTGCAGCCGAATTTTGCGACCCGAGGCGCAGGAATCAGCGATGCGAAGCCGCATGAGGGCGGCAATTACCCCTATCCAATCCTAACGACCCTCGCGACCCAGGATGCGGGCCTGGTTTACGCCCTGACCCGTGCCATCGATCTTGGTTTTGATCAGTTTAAAGGTGCGGACCCGGGCTCGATGGGCTGGCAAATGGCGCGTCAAAAATTTCAGTGGCTCGTGCCGTACCACTCTGGCGCGATTGCTTATTTTAAATCCCAGGGGCTTTGGACTCAGTCCATGCAGAATCATCAAGACGGTTTGTTGCGTCGGCAAGCGGTACTCGCTAAGGCCTGGTCCACATTTATTGCCGCGCAAGGAGATGCTGCCCTGGATCGAGCCGATTGGGATTCAGCTTGGATGGCGCAACGGGCGAAGTACTTGACTGCCGCCGGATTTGACCCAATCTGGTCGTCACAGTGAGTGTGCCTGCGTCGCGAATTCGTCTTGCAGAGGTGCTGACCGCAATTTTGGCAGGCCTTGCCTGCCTTTTGGTGATTGATCAGTTGCGGTTGTTTGGTAGTCCGTTTTTGAGCGTTTTGATTCGCCTTGAAACCCAATATTACTTCGCGTTGATAGCATTATTGCTTCCGGGGGTTTTCCTCATTTACCGAAGTCGTTGGGCGGCGTTGGATGCAAGTTTGTGCTTCGGCGCGTTTCTGGCGCCGCTCTGGTTATTACTCCATGCCGAGGCCATCGCCAATGAGGGTTGGGAGTTTCTGGCACCTGATCATGCCGTTCTGGCGAGCAGTATCGTATGGCTATTGGTGTTAGAAGCGGTTCGCCGTGTGACCGGTTGGGTGCTCTTCGGCATTGCCCTCGTGTTTTCGATGTACCCCCTCTTTGCCGATTTAATGCCGTTGATGATCTCCGGGATGGCAATCGGTTTTCGAGAAACCGCAAGCTATCACGCGATGAGTATTGAGAGCATCGTCGGGTTGCCCTTTCGTGCCTTTGCCAATCTTGTCGTTGGTTTTTTAGTGTTTGGCGCGACCTTGCAACATACTGGGGGTGGCGCCTTCTTTATACGATTGGCCTTTGCGCTGCTGGGTGGCGTACGGGGCGGGGCGGCCAAGGTTGCCATTGTTTCCAGTGGCCTCATGGGCTCTATGAGCGGTAGTGTGATCACCAATGTAATGACGACTGGTCAACTCACCATTCCGGCGATGCGGCGGCAGGGGTTTTCTGCAAAATCTGCCGCGGCCGTTGAGGCCTGCGCGTCAACCGGTGGGGTGTTGTTGCCACCGATCATGGGATCAACGGCCTTTATTATGGCGACGTTCTTGGAAATCCCTTATTACCAGGTCGCTTTGGCGGCGCTATTGCCCTCGTTGTTGTACTTCATTGCGTTGTACGCGCAGTTGGATGCCTATGCGGGTAAGCACGGCCTTGAGGGCCTGCCCGACTCAGAGATACCCAGCCTGCGCGCTGTTTTGGGCGAGGGCTGGGTGTTTATTGTGTCCTTTGCCTTGCTCATTGTGTTTTTGCTGGTGCTGCAACAAGAGGCGCTGGCGCCTTGGGCGGCCACTGCCTCGCTCTTGGTGATCAATCAGTTTCGGCAGGGCCGGATGGCTGTTGCAGATTGGGGTGGCTGGCTCGTTGCCGTCGGAAAGTTACTCATCGAACTGCAGGCAATTTTGCTGGCGGTGGGTCTCATTGTAGGGGCTTTATCGGTGACGGGATTGTCGGGCACGCTTGTAAATGAATTGCTGTTTATCGCGGGTGATAGCACCGGCGTGCTGATTTTAATGGGTGCAGCGACCAGCTTTATCCTTGGGATTGGCTTAACGGTAACAGCAGCTTATGTGTTTCTTGCCATTGTGCTGGCGCCGGCCCTGATCGATGGTGGTCTCGTGCCCATGGCCGTGCATTTATTTATTTTATATTGGGGCATGTTGTCCTTTATTACGCCACCGGTGGCCTTGGGCGCGTTTGCTGCAGCTTCGATATCAGGGGCTAATCCGGTGACGACCGGGTTTGAAGCGATGCGGCTTGGCGTTGCGATTTATCTCGTTCCGTTTTTGTTTGTTTTGAATCCTGCGCTGATTGGTCAGGGTCCTTGGCAAGGCATTGTCCAAGCGGGGCTGGAGGCCTTGCTGGGCGTTTTGCTCATTGCGTGGTCCGCTCAGAGATACTTGCCGCGCCTTGGAGATCCGGGACTAATCGCTGCTTGGCTATTGGGTCTGGGCGGCTTGTTGATCGCGCTGCCTGACATCAATTTGGAGGGCCTTGCGCTCACCAATATCATTGGGAATTCAATGGGTGCTGCGATGATCGGACTCGCGCTATTGCTCGCTAGATTCCGGACGCATCAGACGCCAGCAATCGATTCTTGAGCGATCTAAAATTAGTGCATCACCCATTTCGAAAGATGAGAGCTTGTTGATCACTGCATGCTTGGGCAAGCCCATCGCAAGGGATTGCCTTGGGGATTAGATTGCTTTTGACCCATCGAGCCCTTGCGGTCGGCGCGCGCGTTTAAAGCGGTTAACTCAGAATTTTGAGTTCCCAATCGCGCGGCGCGTAGAATGGCTCGGCCTGTTAGGGCAGGTCTTCGCTAGGAAATAGATCCGCGAAGGGCGCAAGGGCCGGCGCATCGGCCAGTTGGCTGCCCACTTTCTGAAGTAGGTCCGTCGCGGTGATCAAACCGGCCTGCTCGTATTGCGCCGCCTGCAGCGCAAACTCTAAACGATCGACTTGCTTGACAAACTGAGCTTCGGGCGTGACTTGGGCCTCGTACTCTTCCCAGTTTTCGAGCAGAGTGTCACCGGCGGGCAGGCCGCTCAAGATCTTAAGTACTGCCTGCTTTTCCATCGCGTACTTTTTCTTGGGGTCAACCGCATCGGTTGGGGTGAGGTCGCCCACATAAACTTCCCCGAGATCGTGGATCAAGGCCATACGGAGTATTTTTTCAACATTCAAATCGGGTTGCTGTTGGGCAAGCAGCAAGCACAACATGGCGTTACCATAGGAGTGCTCGGCCACACTTTCACAGCGTGCCGGTGGAAGGCCGCGTTCGAGCCAACCTTTTCTGAAAACTTGTTTGAGATGCAGTATTTCAAACCAAGCAGTCGCGGAGGCTGATGTTTGTCCGTTAATGGCCGGTAGGGTCAATGGGGCTTTTTCGGTTTGCATCGTCGAGCTTTTCTCAAAAGAGCGGATCATGCAGGATGTCTGACAAGGCTGCAAGATGATCCGTGGGATACCCCTATGATTTCGATGGGAAACGGTCTCTGAGATAGATCGATTGCAGACATCCTGACCCGGCGATTTAAGCCTCGCGTTATGCAAAGGTTGCAGGTCTTTTGGGCAATGTCGACGACGTCAACGGATCTTGCGTGCTCTGATCACCGTAAGATTTGAGGTTAGCCTAAGGAAAACTGCGTTATGCCCCAAAAACGTGTCTTTACCCAATCTGGCTTGCCAGCGGGGGGCCTTGGGGGTGGTCGTAAAACAGACCTTAAGTCGCGCGTAACGTGCGTCGGTTGCGGGCAGTCTCGACGCTTGACCTTCCATCATTTGATTCCAAAGAAACTGCATCGAAGACCCCATTTTAGGCGCCACTACTCGAAAGCCGACTTGAACCAAGGCGTTATGATGTGTCGGCCGTGTCATGTGGGGGTCCACCGCTTGTTTGATGAGATGACGCTCGCTAAATCCATGAATACCGCAGCGGCGCTTTTGAATGACCCTCGCTTACAAAAACACTTTGCATGGGTCGCTAAACTCAGAATTAAGGCTGAAGGCCTTCGATAAAGCCTTGCCAAGTAAGCCAAGGCAAGGCGCCCCTTGGCGAGTGCGATCACTCGCTAAGGGGCGCGCAAGGTTAGTCCGACTTTAAGCTTTGAATCGATGCAAACTGCCCTCGGGTCAAGGCAAGTAAATCCTTCGGGGCGATTTCGATCTCAAGTCCACGCCGGCCTGCGCTGATAAAAATCGTGCTATGGTCTGCGGCGGTCTGATCAATAAACGTTCTTAATGGTTTCTTTTGAGCTAAGGGGCTAATGCCCCCTAGGATGTAGCCTGTGGTAGCCTCTGCTTGTTTTGGGTCGGCTAGACGCGCTTTCTTTCCACCGGCGGCTTGAGCGAAAGTTTTAAAGTTTAGTTGCGAGGAGACGGGTAAGACGGCCACAGCAAGCGCCATTGGCGTCAGTTCGCAAACCAACGTTTTGAAGACCTGATTGGCATTCAGTTTGAGCGCTGCAACCGCTTCAAGGCCGTAGTCTTTGGACCCGGCCTGGTGCGCATACTCATGGAGCGCAAAGGTGACGGTGTGTTGATTCAGCAGAATTATAGCGGGCGTCATAGCACGACTTTAAACGGTTTTGTGATCGGACTATAGCGTCTGTATCGCGATCGTAGAAGCGAGAACCTAAAACTAAAAAAATAAAAGGCAAGGCATTAGGCCTGAGGTTTAAACGTTAAGGGGTTAAAAAAGGAGGGCCGAGATGGCACAGCAAAATTGGGGTGTAAGGCATGTCCTGGATCGGTTTAGCGCGTCGCACTGGGTGAAGCAGCAGATTCAGATGGCCGCTCAGGCACTCGCGTTCTTGGGGCTTGGTTCGATGATCGCATTGGCAGATCCTTCGCCGCTTGCGGTGGACGAGGCATTGCCAATTTGGGATGTGAGCAACCCAACCTATTCCGCGCAGCCTCGGGCGGCAGAGATCGATGTGACCCGAGGTACCTGGCTCAGCATCGATGTGTCACCGGACGGCCAAACCCTGATTTTTGATCTTTTGGGGGATCTCTACTTGCTGGACATTGAAGGCGGAGCGGCACGCAGTTTGACCAGCGGTTTGGCCTGGGACATACAACCTCGATTCAGCCCAGATGGCAAACAAGTCGTGTTTATCTCTGATCGAGCGGGTGGCGACAATATCTGGGTGATGACGCTGGCAACTGGCGCGCTGAAGCAAATCACTGATGAATCTTTCCGACTATTGAACTCGCCCGTGTGGCACCCCAATGGTCAGTTCGTTGTCGCCAAAAAGCACTTTACGACGTCTCGCTCTCTGGGAACGGGTGAAATTTGGTTGTATGACGCAACCCTTGCTGCGCCAAGCGAAGGTGTTGCGTTGGTCGCCAGACCGAATAAGAACTACCAAAAGGAGCTGGGAGAGCCCGCCTTCTCGGCTGATGGTGAGGCGCTGTATTACACGCAGAGTGCGACTCCTGGGAACACCTTCACCTACCACGATGATAGCCATGGTGGCCTGTTTCAGATCAAACAATTGGATCTCAAGACCGGTAAAACGGACGTCTTGGCGGGAGGATATGGCGGCGCCGTTCGCCCGGTGCCCTCGCCGGATGGTCGGCATCTTGCTTACGTGAAGCGCGTTCGGTCGGAATCGAGGTTATTTATTATGGATCTTGAAAGCCAAGCTGAGCGAATGCTGGTAGATAATCTCGATCCGGATATGCAAGAAACGTGGGGCGTCTACGGGCTTTATCCGAACATGGCCTGGCTGCCTAATAGTCAAGGTTTGATCTATTGGGCCGATGGCGGCTTTTTTAAAGTTGATTTGGTAACGGGCGAGCGGACGGAAATCGCCTTTCGAGTTCAGGATCAGCGCAGTTTTTTTGGGCCGCCAGAAATTGAGGTCTCGGTTTCAGACGAAACCTTTAAAACGCGGATGGTCCGTTTTGCGAGATCCTCGCCAAAGAGCGACGATGTGGTCTTCGAGTCTCTTGGTCGGCTCTTTATTAAGAAGGGGGCATCCGCTCCGAAACCCTTATTAAAAGGCATGGCGGATTACCATGTTTTTGCGCCCGTTTTTGATCAAAGTGGCGTGCGTATTTATTTTTTAAGTTGGTCTGATGAGGCGCTTGGCGGAATTTGGTCGGTCTCCGCGCGGGGTGGTAAAGCCGAGGCGCTGCCCTTGCCGCCAGGTCATTATACGGATCTTGCAATCTCCCAAGACGATCGTTACCTTGCATATCGCAAGCACGCGGGCAGCAGCCTAACGCATCCAGATTGGGGGCAAGCTCCCGGTATTTATCTCTTTGATCGAACAGAAAATAGAGAAATTAAAATTGCGGATCAAGGCGGTGATCCGCATTTTGGTCCAGAGCAAAGACTGTATTACACCGATCGAAAATCAAGGGCTTCCGGTCGAGGATCCGATGGCAACGCTGAAACGGTGCTCTTGTCTCGAAACTTTGAGGGGTTCGATGAGCGTCAATTAGCTCACGGCCGTTTCGTTAGAAGCTATGAATTATCTCCGGATGGTCAGCATCTAGCGTTTGTTGAAAACTTCCAGTTGTATGTCACCAAGGTGCCCGCCCTCGGTATTGCGCTCGATCTCAGCGCCGATTTTAAAGGCTTGGAGATGGGGCAGGCTAGTGAATTGGGCGCAAATTATCTGGCATGGTCAAAAGATGGTGCACGCATTAGTTGGTCCATTGGTGCCGAATACAAGACCCGTGGTGTTCGCCAAGACCTTGCTTGGTCGACTGCCGCGGAGGTCATTGACTTGTCTCAAACGGTCGAAACCGATCGGCCCACGGGTGTGATTGCGCTTACCGGCGCTCGAATCATCACCATGGATGAGGCGGTGGGTGTCATTGCGGTCGGAACCATTTTGATTGATGGTGCGCATATTGTGCAGGTTGGAGCAATCGATGAGGTTGTGATTCCGGAAGGTGCAAAACGGCTCGATCTGTCGGGTAAAACTTTGATGCCAGGCATGATTGATGCGCATGCCCATGGACCCTATGGGCGGGCGGACATCATTCCCCAAAATAATTGGTCGCTGCTCGCGCACTTGGCTTTGGGGGTCACCACGGTTCATAACCCTTCAAGTCAAGCCAGCCAAGTTTTCGCAGCCGCAGAATATCAAAAAGCTGGCAGAATTCTAGGGCCCAGAATTTTCTCAACGGGCGAAGTAGTGTACGGGGCTAAAAGTTTGGGCTTTGCCAAGGTTGATTCGCTGAGTGATGCGCTTACGCACGTCAAACGCTTGAAGGCGCAAGGGGCGGTCAGTATCAAAAACTATAACCAACCTCGACGGGAGCAGCGTCAGCAAGTGATTGAGGCGGCTCGGCAGGCGGGCTTATTGGTGGTTGCGGAAGGTGGGTCCTTGTTCCACCAAGATATGAATTTGATCGTAGATGGCTCAACGGGTGTTGAGCACAACATCCCAACGCTTAAGATCTATGATGATGTGATTCAGCTTTGGCGGCAGTCCGAATCAGGCTATACCCCGACGCTTGTGGTGACCTATGGCGGATTAACGTCGGAGGATTATTACTATCAAACTACCGAGGTTTGGAAGCACCCCCTGCTCAGTCACTTTGTGCCGCCTGATCAATTGCAGGCTCGGTCTGTTCGGCGGATTATGGCGCCTGAGTCGGATTTTAAAGATGATGATGCGGCAGCCGTTGCACAGCAATTGGCAGAAGCGGGGGTTATCGTGAACACCGGCGCGCATGGTCAGCGTGAGGGCCTTGCAACCCACTGGGAGCTATGGAGCTTTGTTCGCGGCGGCTTTACACCGCTAGCTGCGTTAAAGCTTGCAACGATTAACCCGGCTCAATATCTGGGAATGCAGGCGTCGTTGGGGTCGCTCACCGCGGGAAAACTGGCGGACCTTCTGGTTCTAAGTGCAAATCCTTTGGAGGATATTCATAACACCCAAAGCCTTGAGCGCGTGATGCTCAATGGTCGGTTGTATGATGCCCAGACGCTACAGGAACAGATCACGGGTGATCGGCCAGCGCCGAAGTTGTGGTGGCACGATCGCGCGCATTTGCAGATTCGATAATGGGCGCACTTGGTTGCTTTTGGGATTGGGGCGTTTGCGCACGCCTTTTCAACGCATAGGGCGATTATCGAACTGAGGCGCCAGGTTGCAGCAGGCTTCTTGGCGCCTTAGTGTGATGCCGTCATCAAAAGGGCCCTTCACTTCAACGAGCAGACCCTTTGCGTTGAGGCAGAATAAGATCTAGATAATAGCCGCGTATCGCTTAGCTCTTCGGGCAGCGACGAGGGTGCCGAGCGGTTTTTTAAGAACAGCTTGAGTGCACTGAAGCAGCTTGAGCGTGCTGAAACAGCTTGAGCGTGAAACAGCTTGAGCGCACTGAAACAGCTTGAGCGTGCTGAAACAGCTTGAGCGAGGTAACAGCTTGAGCGAGGTAACAGCTTGAGCGAGGTAA
>Ga0233444_10002787_pt1 | contig 17939 bp, 17 predicted proteins | sample SI_124_October20_6_FD_182792 | JGI IMG/M metagenome (GOLD analysis project Ga0233444, IMG submission 182792) | Seawater microbial communities from Saanich Inlet, British Columbia, Canada - SI_124_October2016_10_MG | ecosystem: Environmental > Aquatic > Marine > Inlet | place: Canada: British... | reverse complement strand
ATATTGACCCTTAATTTCAGGTGTTTTACTTACATCATCAGTACTTGAACAAGAAAATACAAGTGGAATAAACAGTAATAGTAGAATGAGTTTTTTCATATCCAAATATAATAATTATTCAAACCTTATTAACTTACTTACGTGGATTAGAAGTAACTGAAACTAATGAAGATAATATGCCTGTTATTGAACAGTAATCGTTCCATACATACCATCGTGAATTGAACATTGGTAGTAATAAGTTCTTATTTTTCAACTTTTAATTCTGACTTTAATTAGGTAGAGTTTATTATGAGGTCTATTGGTAACCCTAGTCACTTTGAAGTATTTGCTGGCATATTCTCTTTACAATCTGCAGCCCATCTTATTGACTTAATAGATTCACCGTAAGGTATTGCGATAACTTCATAATCGTCTTTTGAACCATCCTTATATCTTTTGGTCCAGATTTTTTTGTTTTTTATTTCGCAAGGGCAGTTTTTTATTATAAAGACAATATCCCTAACCTTTCCAAACATCTTACCCTTTAATACATCTCCATCGTGATATTCTAAAACAACACAATCGTACAAGGTTTTGTAGTTTGATATGGTGTATTGTTTGTAAGACGCATGACTTAAAAAGATATACACAGGTAAGAACACTAAAATCATATAAATAGGCATTGCTTTCATTCTGAAATCAAACCACCATTTTTTTTTTGAAAGCCCAGACTTCTCCTCAAAATAGGTTAATAACATTTCTGGGTTTTTTTCTCTCTTACGTTTTTCAAATATCCAAGCGATAATCATAATTGTCGCTGGAAAAACGAAGAAAATAAAAGAAAATAAAATTACTTTAGGCTGAATTAATGGATAAAATAAAAAGTCAAAAACTTCTGCATACTCAAATATATTAATTCCAACTGCCTGATATTTTGCAGATGAAAAAACAATCCCCATCATTACAGAATAAGCATAAAAAGCGCTTATGATAACTTGAAGGTTTTTAAATGTTTTTTTTAAGGATATTTTTTTCTTTTCCATTAAACTAAATTTTTAATGAAATCTGCAATATTTTCTTGCGCTTCATCATTTATAATAACATAAATAGACGCAATTACAATTAAAATCATTACCCACTTAAAAATCATCTGCCAGAATAGAGCTTTCATATATCTACTTTACTACAATATACAAAACTGTTTTTAAAGCTTGTTTCATTATCTGACATCTTTTGATGATTTAGACGGTTTTTATTGATTTCTTAGAGTGTTAGTCGTTTCATTTTACATACAATTATTAACAATTTTATTAAATAAATATGTGCGTAAATATGTGTGTAACTAATTACATATTAACATATAACGTCATATCATTTCTTGTAATTTCGTAGTGTAATAAAAATATAATTATGACACATTCAGAAACACCAACGCTAATTAGAGAAGAAAACGATACGCTGGTAACTGATTGGATATTCGTTGAAGATGTGATGAGAATTTTTCACGTATCAGAACGAACAGTTTACAGATGGACTGCAGATGGGGTACTACCCTACTCAAAACCCACGGGCGGAAGACTTTACTTTTCACGAACCAATGTAGACAATCTAATTCGCAGCCGTATGACCGACAATACCATAAGGTCAAGCGCGTAATCAATACCGAAGAGAAAGTCTCTTAGAGGGGCTATAATTACCTCCAGTAGACTACTCTCCCGAAACCTTATTAAACACTTGATAATATAGTGGACTCTATCCGCTAAACTATCTCAAACTGCCATTATTTAAATGGTTGTCAGGGGATTCTACACCCTCAAATTATAACAAAACAAAGTAATACTTATTGATTACTTAGTAGTAACACGGTAATATATACGATATATGAAGAAAGGGCATATTAACCTTAATGATATGATGAACGCTCCAGAGCTATCAGACGAAATCAAACCGCCAAAGGAAAAGAGAATAGTTCCATTGTGGAATGCACCCAAAGGTTATTTCAAAGAGCTAACAAAAGATTTTTGGGATGGCGATAAACTAAAAGAACCCGCTAAACCAAGCACGGGATGGATTTGGCAAAAAGATGGAAAAGTTGAGGTTGAAATTGTTCAACGATACAGGAAGGTCTTTTTGAAGAGAGATGAGAATGGCGAGAGTGTTTACAGAACTGAATCATACACAACACATATTATTCCGCCCAACGCAAAAAGATGGAACAAGGATGGGGAGTTAATAAAAGAATTTGAAATGAGTGATGAACTCAAAGCAATTCTTGACCCCATTGAGGAAAAGAAAACGAATGTCAAACCTAACCATCAACTATTACTTTCTCTATAATAAGAGAAGTAATGTTTCCAAAAATAGAAAGGTAATGTACGATTGGATACATATTACGCTCCGAAGACACGCCTTGATTTTCTGGAAGATCAAATGTTGAAGTGTTTTGACTACAGCCTGAAACTAAAAAAATTATTGTAAAGGCAAAGATTATTTTTTTCATAAATTTTTATTGTAATGTAAATATTAAGGAAATAGAGAGTGAAAATTTAGCTTTCAAATGAAATTATTTAAAAGCAGTTGAAACAGATTGCTTTGCTAGCACACTCATCAATTCATATCCTTTTTTAGTAACATGAACTCCATCAGAAGTTAATTCAACTCGTAACCCTCCATTATTATTATCCATTTCATCAAAATAATTGAGATATATAACTTGATTCTTATTAGCATAGGCCTTTAGTAACGTATTTAACTTAACAACGGAATCCGCAGGTGAAATATCAGGATTCCAACTAAATTCATCTGCAGGTAGAACGGAACATATAATTGGTACAATTCCATTTATTTTTGCCAATTCAACCATAGAGAAAATATTCTCGGCAATTATTTCTAGGCTATAAAATTTGTTGTTTCTAGCAATGTCATTTATACCGGCAAGTATGACAACACTTTTGGGTTTTAAATTAATAACATCTTGTCTAAATCGAATGAGCATTTGTGATGTTGTTTGCCCACCAATCCCCCTATTTATAAAATTGTTATTAGAAAAAAAATCTGGCAAAAAAACACTCCATCCTTCTGTTATTGAATCTCCCATAAATACTGCATCCGGGGAACTTTTAGTTATTTGCAATTCATTTTGTTTATTGTATTTATCTATACCTCCCCAGTCTAAATTCTTTAAAGCTTCGTTTACTTTAGTTTCAACTATTTCCTCAAGATTTTCTTGTGCTTGAACAGGAATAAAACATAAAAACATAAGCAACATGAGTATTCTATATACCATAATTATTTTTTTCTAAATTTAATCTTTTAGTTAATTAGCAGTTGACATTTTATACCAATGATGTGAAATTATCTACTAAAAAATTAAAATTATTATAATTTATTGATTGATGTTAATTGGGTCTCCAAACTTAAAAATTCACGATTTCTAAAATAAATTTTTCAACTTCAGTCTCCTGTCTCCCACCCCTCCATTTAACAACAAAATACATAAACCATTACCTTAGGGGCTATAGAATTGAGGAAAGGAATACATAATTGAATGACAAAAGAGTTGTGTCAATTCCATTATTCAATACTTTAAGAGAAAAAAAATCCTGAAGCTCCAATTGTTTTGGTGGAAAACATTTTTGGCACTTCTTCAGTTTTGAATAAAAAATGGAAATTGAGTTAAGGGAAATAAATTTAGCATTAAAAACAGAATATCAAAAAATAATTTCTGAGGGTCATACTAATATTTTTTATGTTAAAAGTAAAAATGCAACATATAACGATAATGAAGGCATGGTTGATGGAGTGCATTTTACAGATTTAGGTTTTATAAGATATGTGGATTTTTTATAGATAAATTTGTTGAATTTGGACTTATAGATATCAAGTAAATTCTACAACATCAATTAATGATACAAAACTGCTAATTGAATTTAAAGGGTGACACCTCTTAAACAAATGGCATATTATCTTAAGTAAGTTTAGATAATGAAAACAAGCTTTTAAAAATAATAATAAACAATAGCTCCTCCAATAACACAACCTTTAACAAAAGCAAACCAAAGTGCCCAATAATTACTTATTCCTAAAGATGTCAAAGTTTTTTCAGTAAGTTTCTTATGCCAGCCCATAATAAATATATTTAGATTTAAATACAAGGTAGTGAAAGATATTTAAAAACATTTTTATGCATTTATCTAATAATCAATACAAACAATTGCTACATCTTAGTTTACAGTTAATTCCTATGGTTTCCTATACCAGTCATGAAGAGCCAATAACAGTTGCTTTACCAAAGGTAATTGCTGCTGTTTGTGGCTTGATGGGAAACAAGCTGATAATGTATGTAATGTAAGAGTAGAAGGAATTACGGTATTCACAGGGTGTGGCCTTATTGCGAAAAATAATTAAAAAGAATGGGCAACAGAGTATCAAAAATAACAAAGTGAAAAGCTAAAGGATTAAGTAATCCATATAGCACTCAAGAAATCAAACAACAAACATAAAAATGAAAGAAAGCAACATCATATACCCTGATCAAGCTTTACAAAAAAGTGAAAATGTAATTTAGTAAGCCTCACTGTCGTTTTAAAAGCTTTGTATATCAACTTAAATAATACATATATGTTAATGTATTATTTGCAATTTACCAGTAACTTTAAATTGAATTAATCTTTTAATTAAATGATAAAATACAAACTATTCACAACCATATTTTTAGGTATTTTCTTTACGTTCACAGGATTTATTAATGCGCATACAGGGACTCACGCAGAGAGTCATGTAAAGACATGGCATTTAAGTGAAGATAATTATACATTCAAAGCGGATTATATCAAATTAAAAGAGGGTGTTGTTTTTCTTAAAGACTTAAGAACTGGAACCGTTTCTGAATTTCAATTGACTGATTTTGCAATGGAGGATCAACTTTTGATACTTAAAAGACATGAATTGACTGCACATATTAATGCCAATCTAGCAAAACCAATCCCAAATAAAGGAATTAGTTCAGGATTAAAAATTTCTAAAGGAAATGCAAACCTTGGCTTGGTATTACTTTTACTACTGACAGTTTATTTGGTGTTCTACTGGTCAAACACAAAACGTAAAAACCTCTTAGTGACATCTTTATTTTCATTATTAATTTTCATAACATGTTCAGGAGAAGAAGATCCAGTTCCTGATGCTCCTGTTGATACAGTTGTTAAATTCACTTTGCAAGTAACTTCCGAGCTTGGTGGAAGCGTAAGTTCTTCTGGGGGTACCTATGATCAAGGAAGATCTATTTCAGTTACAGCTACTCCAGATCCAGAATACGTTTTTGTCAACTGGTCAAATGGTTCTACGGACAACCCCGTAACTGTTTTGGTGAATTCTGATCTAAGCATTGCAGCAAATTTTGAAAAAAGAAAATACCCATTAACGATAACTATCGCTGGAGAAGGAAGTGTTTCAGAGGAAATTATATCTGCTGGAAAATCCACAACAGAATATTCTTCAGGATCTATTATACAACTTACGGCTAGTCCAACCGAAGGATGGAGTTTTTCTGGTTGGAGTGGAACAGTTTCAAGTACTAAAAACCCTATCCAATTGACCGTTGATGAAGCAAAATCAATAACTTCAACTTTTCAAGAAATTCTTCAAGATAACACGGACAACACATCTACCGACTCTACCCTTCTGTCAACTATACAATCACATTTTGCAGCCTATACTGGTGTAAGTATTAGCGCCGATGAAGAATATTTTTACATTGCATCTTATAGCTGGCCAGAACATGATATGGGTAACGGAATTACGTCATGGCAAGAACAAGTGCCAATTCCACAAAATTATCAAGGAGAAAATAGCTGGGCTATTCCTTTGAACCCCGTAATGGCAGACGCTCCCTTAGACACTTCTGAACATCTTTTGAAAGGAGCTTTGGCTGTTGCTGTAAACGGAGTCCCTATTTTTAATGTTTTAAATAATCGTTCAGAAAATGCTTTTTTAATTGGAGAATTAGACAACTGGGGAGGACATTTTGGTCGAGGTGATGATTATCATTATCACATGATTCCAACACATTTAGAAGACGAAATAGGTACAGATACTCCATTAGCGTATGCTCTTGATGGCTTTCCTGTTTATGGTTATACAGATGAAGCATTAGACGATGCTTTTGGGCGTGTAGATAGTGATGGAAATTACCGTTATCACGCCAGTTTAACAGTTCCTTACTACATCCCCTTAATGAAGGGTGAAGTAACCTTAGATCCAACTACTACAGCTCCAGAAGATCAGATAATCCCTCAGGCGATTCAAAATGCCGTTCGCCCTTCAAATACATTCAGAGGGGTAAGTGGAGCCGTGGTTATCGGGATTACAGAAACAGGTGAAAATGCCTTTTCTTTTGAATATGAAGTTTCTGGAACTAGATACTTTGTTAATTATAGTTGGGATGACAATTGTCAATTCACCTATACCTATGTTGATGAAAATGGTGGAACAACAAATTTACCAACAAATGGAAGTATCGATACTGGTACTGGAAATACAGAAATTTTTAATAATGTTAGTTTTTGTGCAGATGTAAGTTTAGGCGCAGGTGGAAGTAGTGCTTCGACTAATACAACCGATGATTCCGATACCTCAGGCGCAACAGGTAGTGATGACACAATTATAGGATACAGTGTTACTTCGACGAATTCGAATTTCACTCTATCCAGTATTGCAATAGACACAAACGGAGCACTATTAAGTGATTATCAATGTGAAGAAAAGGTCAACGGATCAGAAAATTCAATTCCTATTTCTTGGTCGAATGTACCGGAAGGAACAAGCTCCTTGGCGATAACCATTCATGCCTACACCAATACTGCCGTGGTTGAAACAAATTCCTATCTTACACTTTGGGGCATAGGCCCTGATGTCACAGAAATTGCCTACGGAGCAGCAGATGATGGTGATTGGTTTATGGGACCCAACAAAGATGGGGCTGGAATATCGTATACTTCTCCTTGTAATCCAAGTGGTAACTTTTCAACCTATTATATGACGATCTATGCACTTTCTGAAACGCCCAGTAGCTTGCCAACAGAAAATTCATTGACTGTTGACTATGATACTTTAATGGAAGCTATTCAAACTGTGACATTGCTTGATAGTGTCGAAATGGAATACCTTTCAGGTTCGTCAAATTAACTGTAATTAGTTTGTTTATAAATGATTTGGAATCCATATGCATGGAAAAAGCGTTGCGTTATGGTATTGTATTTCCTTTTTATTGAGTACAGTCACCATTCATGCAAATACGTATGATATTTTTAAAAAACACAAAGAGGTGAAAATGAATTAACCTATCAAAAGCTTTTAACTTGAATCAGAAAACACAGCTTTATTTTTTTATTAGAATAGACTGACAAGTTCATATTCAAATAAAAAAATAGTACAATAAATTATGGATTGCACTGTGCAAAAAAGCTGTAAAAAAAAAAGGGAATCAATTAGTATAATAAAAATAAGAGTATATCTTTAGGATCGTATGAATTCATTTAAAAGTGAAACTATAAAATGAGAAAGAAAGAATGTGAAAAGTGCAAGAAAGATTTCAGAATAATGTTTCGTGTACAATATACAGCTGATAAAAACTGGGTTTTTCTCTGTACCGACTGTGTATCGGAAGTAAAAAGAGACAATGAAGATTATCGTTATGGTGGTACTTGGAAATACTAATATCTTCCTGAAATAACACCCGCCTTGCCATTTCATCAAAATCGTTTTTAAGGGCAATTATTCAAAGTAATTAATTCAGAACATACATCCAAGATTGAAATCAACTTCGCATAACTTTATATTTACACAAGAAGTTTTCTACGTATCGGTTGTATATTAATTTATCTAAATCGAGTTGTATCCCCATCAATAAAATTAAACCTACTTTTTATAAATTATTGCTATTCCAAATGTATGTTGAAACATTTTTTTAATGTGAAACAAACGTTTGTTTAACTTAGAAATTGCATAGTTAATTAGATTGAAAAATATAATGAGAGGCTTAATTGTTTGTTTTTTCATACTGATAGTTCAGGGTTCCGTTTATGCCCAGCTAAGTAAGATACATTACGTACCGCCTATAGCCTACTCCAGCGAAACACTTAGTAACGCAATACCAAACCAAGGGCATTATTTCTATGTTTCAACACCAAGTACTGCCACAGTTACTGTAGACATCAAAGCAGTAGGTGGAGCTACAACCCGTATTTTGGTGTCAAATTCAGCTCCATATGTTTTTACTATTGATGACCCCGGAGGCATAGATAGCTCCCAAATTGCTATTGGAGCTAGTAGTTCAGACGTTGTTTCAAACACCAGTAGAGTTGTAACAGACAAAGGCTATATTGTAGAAGCAACAGCGGCAGTTTATGTGGCACTCAGAATGGCCAGTGACTCTCAAGCAGGGGCATTAGTAAGTAAAGGAGGGGCAGCATTGGGAACTGATTTTAGAGTTGGAGGCTTTACGAACTATAATCCAACATCTAATTACTCTACTTTTCTTTCGGTAATGGCTACAGAAAACACAACTTTGGTTACAATTAATAATATCCTTGACGGAGTCGATATAATTGATTTTGATGAGACTTTACTTGGTGTTTCTTTAACAGGAACGCTGAATGACATTAGCTTCACTCTAAATCGTGGCGAGAGCTACACCGTTGTAACACGATCAGATGAAGGAGCTGATATAGCTGCAGCCCTAGAAATAAGCACATTACAAACAAAGAACTCGGATGGGCTTATTGGAGCTTATGTAAGCTCAAACAAACCCGTTGTAGTAAATAGTGGTTCGTTGAATGGAAGTTTTGGAGTTGGGGGTGCTAGAGACTATGGTTTTGATCAACTTGTAGATTACAGTAAGGTGGGTACAGAATATGTTTTTGTAAAAGGAACTGGGCAAGATGCATGGGAAAATGTCCTTCTTGTTGCGCATACAGATGCCACAACAATTACAATTAATGGAAACCCTGTTACAAATGCATTTGTACACGCAAAAGGAGCTAACATTTCAGGCCTATACGGAGCAGCAGCTGCAAATCTTAGTATAAATGCAGGATCTTATTACTTAATTGAAGGAGATCTATATGCAACGGATGGGAATATGTATGTTCAATCTTCTGCTCCTGTTTTTGCATTTCAAGGTATTGGATCAGGAGCTGGTGAAGCCAATCAAGGCTTATTTTTTGTACCACCACTTAAATGTTCAAGCTTAGGCGACGTCGATAATATACCATCCATAAACAATATTGGTACAGCACTCTTTACTGGGAGTTTAAACATAATCAGTAAAAGAGGCGCAGTCATTTCTATTTCGGACGGTAACAATACATCTCAGGCTATTGGAGCCCTTGCTGTTGCAACCGTAAATGGCCCTTTTAATGTTCTAGGTAATGTTGATTACCAAACCTATACCATCTCAAATTTAATTGGAAATGTTGCTATAATAAGTAACGATGAATTGTATTGTTCCTATTTTAACGAAAGTGGAGCAGCGTCGTCAGGGGCGTTTTATTCCGGGTTCTCCTCCCCTCCCGATATTCCTACCGAAATCATTGGAGCTGGAATTTATGGATATTGCGCGCCAAATTTGGGGCTTACTACTGGAGACATGGTTCTTTTTACAAGTTATGAATGGCAGGTCGATAGTGGATCTGGATACGTTACCGTTGCCGGAAGCACTGACCAAGGAACCATAACACCAACTATTGCAGGAGACTATCTTATACGAGGGTTTATTAGTTGTCCAGGAGAAGCAATAGAGTTTTTAGATTCTGACTCCGTTAGCGTATTACTCTGCCCACCAGACACGGATGGGGATGGATTTTTAGATCCTTTAGATAGCTGCCCTATTGCAGCTGGTGTTGCTTTTTTAAACGGATGTCCGTGGCCTTTATATATTGGCAATAATTATAAAACTGCAGTTGTTTCAAATAGCATTGAAATGGAAAACGAAACTTATTTATGTTCTTTAACTGACTCAGGATATTACAACATCGCCTACCACTCTGGAGCTGTTGCCGAGCCAAATGTTGGAGATTTTATTATTTATAACAATAACTATTCATTTCCCAATGGTTTACTATTTGACACTACCAATTATGCATTCATGAAACTACGAGATTATAATAAAATAATTGAAGTACAGAAGTCCAACGGAGAAATCATTGCGATCTATAACTGCCTTTAAATTTATTCTTTGTTTTTAAAAATACCAGAGAAGGCACTTGCAATTAGACCAGCCGGAACTGCCACTACACCCAAACTGATAAAAACAATAATACTAGAAAATATTTTACCACCCACCGTGATCGGATAAATATCTCCATAACCTACCGTGGTTAGCGTAGCAACTGCCCACCACATTGAATGGAAAATATCAGCGAAATTTTCTGGTTGTGCAGGGTTCTCAAAATGATAAATACCAACAGCAGCTACATATAAAAGAAATACTGTTAGTATACTGAAAATTATCAATTCCTTTTTAATGTCGTTAAATGCTTTCCCAATATTCACAATTGCAGGGTCATATTTAAATATTGAAATGAACCTTAAGACTCGTATTTCTCTTAAATCTGCTGGAAGTCCAAAATAATAGGGAATTAGAGCAACACTGTCTAAAATTCCCCAAAAACTAAATATATATTTCAATCGGTTGGGAGCGGCATAGACGCGTAAAATATATTCTATTGAAAACAAAACAATTGGAACTAGTTCCCAATCATCCAATATGACATGATATTTTTCCATCGATTCCATCGTCTGCAAACCATGGTCAAAAACAGTGATGAGTATGATCAAATAAATAAATCCATCGATCATTCTTGCGAACTTATTGTTTTTATCTGTTAAATAGAAATGAAGTTTTGCTCTCATAATTTATGTTTATTTATTTTTTCTTTTTCTCAACTTTTTCTTTCTTTTCTTCCTCTTCTTTCTTTGCTTCTACTGATTTCTTCTCTCCTTCTTCCTTATTTGCCTCTTTCTCTGCCTTTTCTATATCTTTAACTCCTTCAGAATCATCCGCTTTTTTTTGCAATGCAGTTATCTCATCTTCTTTTTCGCCTTCTAATTCGAGCTCTTGATTTTCGCTTTTCATCTCATCAATTTCTTGAGACTTTTCTTTTTTCTGTTTTTCTTTAAATTTTGCCATAATAGAATTTTAAAATAATTTCTTCCAAGGACGCATACCCTCGGTTTGAATTAAATCGATAAATAGGTTTAGCGATGTACAACTACGATTATTGCTAAATGCCTCATAAATAAGGATGAATTTGGCGATTAAAAAATATGCAATACCTTCATAATATTTTGTCTGAAAGGAAGGGTCTAATGTTAGTTTATTCCAATGAAAACGCTCTAAGTCTTTGTTCTCCTTATCGTTCGGATACGGTCCTGAAAAATAATTATTGATGTACCATGTAACTAACCTCCAATTTGAAGGAGCTAAATACATATTGGGTATTTCAGGAACTACAAAAGGTCTATCTCCTATAAAACCAAGCATATAGGGACCAATATCATCCGAATAAGGCAGACGTTTTAAGTCGTTCAAACTGTTTTTTTCTAAATCAAATTCAAGATTGAGGAAATCAATGAAATTGTTGAATTTACTATTACTAGGTTCATCAATCTCTGGAAACAATCTTTTGGGCTCATTTTTAAAACCTTTAGATAACGCTGGATGCAATTCATTTATAGAAATTACATTAAGTGCATTGAATATCGTATCTGCAAGTTTATCATCTAGCGGCTTTTTAAATATGTTCAGTTGACCATAAAACTTACTTTCATAAATCCGAGTCCCAGATGGTTTTTCTCCAGCATATTTCCAGCTGTCCGAATTCAAATTTTCAACCCCTGTTTCGCTTGATTGTAGAATCAAGTAGGACCTCGATTTTTCAGTAGATCCAGAATATTTTAAACCTGTTGAAAACCTATACATTATTAAATTTCATTTGTTTCAAAACTCATTTCATCTTGATTTTCCATGCCGCTTTGAGTTGCTTCTTGTTGTGGCTGACTATAATCAACTTCTTCGTTACTGAGTCCATGAGCCTGAAGAGAATCCATGCCACCACTCGAGTTATTCGCTTTCATTTGTAATTGATGTAAACCATCTTTATCCCTTTTATTTGCTAAAGTATCAAGCTTCATGAATTGCGATACATTTTCGCTTTGATCTGCTACTTTCTGAATACTTCCTACACCAGAATGATCATCTGTTTTAGATTGAGAAATGCCGCTATCTTGATCTTTTTCAAGCGCAGAATTCTGCCCAACTTCTAACGCTTTTTGACCCATTACGTCAGCTTCATGCTCTAAGCCCTTGTCGTCATTAATTAGTATTTTACTTTTTAATTGTTTGGTAGGCTCTACTCTACCTTGCTTTTGTTGTGCAACATGCCATGCTTCGTGTGGAAGGTGTTTTTCCTGACCGGGTCCTAAATGAATATCAGATCCTTGAGCATAGGCGTGTGCATTCAGCTGAGCGGGTTTATCAGAATTTTTATGAACGTTAACGTCCGACATATTCTGCCCAGAAAGTTGTTCAACCCCTGACTTTAAATCTGATGGCAACTGCCCTGCATCACTTTTTGTTTGAATTGGGGCAGCTGCAGCTGTGTTGGAGTCAGTAAATTTACCCTGAGTGATTGACGCTCTTTTACCTTTAGGAGGTTCTTCTTTTTCTTTTTCTTCTTCTTTTGGTTTATCATCACATTCATCACAACAATCCTCAGCAACATCAGAATCCTTTTTTGATTCATCGTCTTCTGATTTAGCATCTTCATCCTCAGATTTAGCATCCTCTAATACTTGATCAGAATCTTGAGAGGATTCATCCAATTCGGGTGGTTTTGCTTTCATGTCTTTTCCTGGAATTGAAATATCATTAATTCCAAACATAAAACCTTCTAAAATATTGCCAATAGTGAAATCTGTAGGCCCAAATTCTTTTTCTAGAGAAGCAACTTTTCCTTCTACAATTAAAAAATCAAATTCTTTTTTAAAGAATAAAAATTTCATTTTTACAGCAGCATATAAAGCACCAATAAGGGCAGCATAAAGAGATCCACTAACTTTTATTCCTTTTGAATCTGCTGTTAGGGTTAACATAGCATCTATAACACCTTTAAGCTCTGCTTTAATTCCAGCTGATACTTTTGCAAAAGGTAATCCAACGCTTATACCTCCAAAAACACTTACCGAAACATCTCCATGACCAATTACTGTAGCTGAACGAATCTCAAATGTTGAGAAATCGGGAATAAAATGTGAGTCTGTCTTAAAGCCAGTAACCATATCTGCTGAAGCTTTCGCTCCAAACCCAATTTCGCTACTTACCTCAATAAAAACACCTGGAATTCCAGCAGGCATTAAGATAGCAGGTGGCTCAAAGGCAAAATGTTCATCGAAAAAAGTAAAGGCTCCTGCAGCCTCCATGTCATAACCGTCTTCTCCCTCTCGAACTCCCCTCGCACTTATATTATAAAGTCCACCAGGCCCTTCAATAGTTCCAGATATGTTTTCTAAAAACCCGTTATTAACAGTAGCAGAAACGTCTACTTTATTACCTGCAACTTCTGTTTCAATAGTTGCTTCACCACCCATACTTAGACTGGAAAAGTCAGGTGCAAAATTTGGGTCTGTATTGATTGTCCCATTTACAGAACCTTCTATTGGTCCATTTGAAAAAGAACCTTCTCCTGATAATGTATAACCCCCTCCATTATCAATTACCGAAGCATTGATTACGTATAAATTATTGGGCCCTTCTATTGTACCTATTAAACTTGCTAGAGATCCATTGACCATTACACCCGTCATTGATATATGATGTCCTGCAATTTCTGTATCTACAGTAGCTTCACCACCAACATTTAAAGTATCAAAGTTTGGATTAAAATTGGCGTCTGTTTGAATTTCTCCAGTAACTTGACCTTCTACAGGTCCCATTGAAAAAGCACCCCCACCCGTTATAGTGTATCCATCTCCGTTATCAACTACAGAAACAGCTAATAAGTATAAACCATTTGGACCTTCAATTGTCCCTATCAAGCTTTGTAAAGAACCATTTTCCATGGTCCCATCCATGACTATTTTATTTCCGGCAATATCAGTGTCTACAGATGCTTCTCCTCCAATTTGTACAGAGTTAAAATCTGGATTAAAGTTTTTATCCGTTTGAATTTCTCCAGCTATAGTTCCTACTATTGGGCCAGCCGTAAACTCGCCTGAACCAGCAATTGTGTAAGTATCTCCGTTATCTATTACCGACGCAGTAAGTGAATATAGATTATTAGGCCCCGTGATGGCTCCTTCTAAGCTTTTAAGAGAACCGTTTTCCATGGTACCAGCCATGTCAATTATATTCCCAGCTATTTCAGTATTTACTTGCGCATTCCCTGAAAGGTTTAGTGAAGCTATATCAGGAGTAAAACTTTCATCTGTTAATATCTCCGCTTGTACGTTTCCTTCAATTGGACCAGCAGTAAATACTCCTCCTCCTTGTATTGTGTATGATCCACCATTATCAACTACAGAGGCATTAATGGTGAAAAAATCATCAGGACCTGTTATTACTCCAGTAAGGCTGGCCAAGGAACCATTCTCCACAACTCCCGTCATGTCGATCTTGATACCCATCAACTCCGTGTTTACACGTGCGTCTCCACTGATGTTTAGGGTGGAGGGGTCTATGGAAAAGGATTTGTCAGCTAAGATCTCAGCCGTTAGATTACCTTGAACTGGTCCTGCGGCAAAGGCGCCTCCTCCTGTTATGGTGTAGGTGTCGCCATTGTCAACTACAGAGGCATTGATGATAAAGGTACCGTTGGGACCTTGGATCGTTCCCGATAAACTCTTTAACGAACCCTGTTCTACTAATCCACTTAAGTTTATTAGGATGCCTGATATTTCTGTATTGACAGAGGCACTTCCACCTATGACTAAGGAGGAGGGGTCTATATTGAATGCTGAATCAGTGTCTATTTGTGCATTTATACTTCCTTGTACTGGACCAGCCTCGAAGGCTCCTGAACCGGTTATTGTGTAGGTGTCGCCATTGTCAACTACAGAAGCATTGATAAGGTAGGATTGACTAGGGCCGGCTATCGTTCCTACTATACTGGCTAGGGAGCCATTAACTACTGATCCGGATAAGTCGATCTGATTGCCTAGTATTTCTTTACTGATAGAAACACCTCCACCAATGTTTAAGGTAGAGGGGTCTATATTAAAACCAGAGTCGGCTTGGATTTCAGCGGTAAGGTTTCCTTCAATTGGACCAGCAGTGAAAACACCTGATCCTGAGATGGTATAGCCATTACCGTTGTCGACTACAGAGGCATTAATAGTGAAAGAATCATCAGGACCTGTTATTACTCCAGTAAGGCTGGCCAAGGAACCATTCTCCACAACTCCCGTCATGTCGATCTTGATACCCATCAACTCCGTGTTTACACGTGCGTCTCCACTGATGTTTAGGGTGGAGGGGTCTATGGAAAAGGATTTGTCAGCTAAGATCTCAGCCGTTAGATTACCTTGAACTGGTCCTGCGGCAAAGGCGCCTCCTCCTGTTATGGTGTAGGTGTCGCCATTGTCAACTACAGAGGCATTGATGATAAAGGTACCGTTGGGACCTTGGATCGTTCCCGATAAACTCTTTAACGAACCCTGTTCTACTAATCCACTTAAGTTTATTAGGATGCCTGATATTTCTTTTGAAACCTTAACAGAGCCACCAACAATAAGACTAGAAGGGTCGGGCATGAAACTTCCATCAGTTTCAATTGATCCATTCAGCTCTCCTTCCAAGGGACCATTCAAATAATTACCAACACCAGAAACAAGAAAGCCATCACCATTTCTTACGACAGTAGCTTCAATCTTGAAGGAATTATCTGGTCCTTCAATTCCCGCAACAACGGCAGAGAATGACCCGTCTACCACTTCACCACTAATCGTAACCGTATTCCCCGTTATTTCTTTAGAAATATCTGGGCTTTTCGGTAAACAATCTTGGCTTGACTCGTCTTCTTTCAAAATATAGTAAATAAACTTAATGTCTAATATAAGAAATTACAGAATAGAATCAAGGGACTTTCCATCCTTAATTAATTCTCTCCTAATCCCTTGAATAATTTCTTTTTCCGTAATCGATGATTGATTTCGCTTAGATAAAAGCCAAGCATATTGTATAACGTTCTTAATATCACCACCACTCATTTTATATTCTTTTGCAAATTTCTCAATACTCGTCTTCTTGATATCAGAAATTCCAAACAAAGAATTAGTCCAGAGAACTTTTCTTTCTCTAGGCTCTGGGATAGTGAAATTTACAATAGTTTGAATTCTTCTAGAAAACGCACTATCTATGTTTGGTTTTAGATTAGTTGCCAATATAATTAGACCAGTGTATTCCTCTACTCGTTGTAAGAGATATGCAGTTTGTTGGTTAGCAAATTTATCTTTAGAATCACTTACAGATGTCCTTTTTGAAAATAACGATTCCGCCTCATCAAAAAATAAGATCCAGTCTTTGTTTTCGGCCATGTTAAAAATTTTAGCCAAGTTCTTTTCAGTTTCTCCAACGTACTTAGAAACCACCTGAGATAAATCTACTCTATAAACATCCTTGTTGTTACGTTTACCAATTAACACCGAACTGAGTGTCTTACCAGTTCCAGGAGGTCCATAGAAGAGACACTTATATCCTTTATTGAATTTTTTATTCAGCTGTATATTATCCGTAATTTCATCTTTATGAGCCATCCAAGCGTTGATGTTTTCGATTTCATCATGAATTACTGGACTCAAAACTAATTCTTCCCATTCCATGCCTGTTTTAATAAGCTTTGCTGGAAAATCATTACTAAAGTCTGGCTTAAAAACAACACCTAAAGTGAGTAGCTGAATTAATTCATCCGAAAGTGTAATAACTCTGGATAACGACGAATCATTTTCAATTTTGTTACTGTAGTTTATAAAACCATTCTTATTGAAAATATGGTCTTCATTGAAAATAGATTGAACATTAAACCTTGCCTCAATTTCGTCACCATAGCAAAGAAAAGCAATGGTTTCTAGCGTAGGTATAAACCTAGAATTTTTATCGTCTATTTTTCCACCAAATTCTGTAAACCTTTTATCAAGGCCTTTATTTTTAATAAGAAATTTATCAAAAACATGAGAAGAAAAAATGCAAGACAAGGAGGATATGACGATTAATCTTTCGAATGTATTCAGCTTATGTTTTAAAACCCAATCGGCATATACGCTATCATTTTTAGCATAAATTGGTGCTTCAATACTGTCAATTACAAATGATTCATTTGAAAAATGCTTTTCTAATCGAGTATTTACAATCGAAACTAGCCATTTCAATTCTTCTGAATAAGTAATTGAATTTCGTGAAATAGTTGTGTTTTTTTGATCCATTATTTAGATGTATTTCCAATCAATAATTAATTTCAACTTCATTATACTAGATTTTATAATGGATAAATTCCAAGGCAAATAACGAAGAAGTATATCCGTTGTTTGCTTCTCAATGTAAAGCTCATAACCGCTGTCGTTTATTTTAAGTACACCTTCTCTTTTCAAAAAATAGTCCCGCAATGCATCTACACTTTTCATTTTATCCCATTGCTGAATTATTGTTTTTAAAGCCATATTACATATTGCGATTTCAACATCAACAAGTTTGATCGAAGTATCAACATAAAAATCTATATCGACTCCACAGAGTATTTTATTTAAAATTAGTTCAGATTCATCGTACTCTTGAGAATCATCTACTAAATACTGTGTAGCAATAATGGCCTTTTGTACAGATAGATCATCTTTGAATTGTTGATTTTCTGTAAGCCCCATTTTTGAAAAAAGAGTATTTAAAAAAGGCCAAGCAATTACTAGGCCTGCGT
>Ga0233444_10002786_pt1 | contig 17940 bp, 15 predicted proteins | sample SI_124_October20_6_FD_182792 | JGI IMG/M metagenome (GOLD analysis project Ga0233444, IMG submission 182792) | Seawater microbial communities from Saanich Inlet, British Columbia, Canada - SI_124_October2016_10_MG | ecosystem: Environmental > Aquatic > Marine > Inlet | place: Canada: British... | reverse complement strand
GCTGAATCATTTAAAATTAAAGCTTTGCTTAATTGATAAGCATCTGTTTTTTGTGCAATATTTTTTACAAAAATTTTTCCTTGATAAACGCCTTTGCTTTCATCGTTCAAAACATTTTTTATCTTTTGATAACTATGACAATGCGGAGTGTTATGATTTATTCGAGTCTTAATTTCTTGATGTTCATTATTCATTAAATTCAAAGCTGAAAAAACACTGCTATTTGAATTTTCTTCATTAAGATTAATTTCAATATCAAGCTTATTAAATTTTAAACCTGAAGATAATAAATAGTTTTCAAAAGTTGAATTTTTTTCCAGGTCGCTCTTTATGTGTTTATAAAAATAACCATTACATTTAGAGCGATTAACTAAAATATTTTTTAATGTAGAATCTTTTTTGATTTTTATATTTTCTAAAATATTCACCATAAAATTTTCTTTTGATGAGTTATTTATATAATTGATTAAATTTAATTCTGAATTCTCATTTAAAATTACTGAATTCTTATAATTAACTATTGTTTCCTTTAACGAATTTGAAAAATTATTATAAATAACCAATGGTTTTTTAAATTTATAATTTTTGGAAATCTCTAATGAAAAACCACCTGTAGCTAAAGCATTGTTAAGAAAGTATAACGAATTTTTACTATTTGAAGACAACGCATTCTTATAATTAAAATTGTCTATTAAAATTTTATTTTTTTCTTCATAAGAAAAATCTTTTGATACAAGTTTACCATTTAATAATGAAATAAAATTATGTTCGAAATCGTCAATTATTTTAAATTCAGTCTCTCTTGGTAAAAAATCATTATTAACAATTTTGTTGAAGTTATCACTTAAAATTGAATTTAGATCAGAAAATTTCCAATCTTCATCTTTTTTATTAGGAAAACCAGTTTGATAAAAAAGTTCTAAGTTTTTTTTTCTTAAACTTATTTCTTCTGGGGAAAGATCATTAATCTTATCTATTTTAAAATCGTAATTTTGTTTCATTTAAACTATATTTGAGTAACCTGTTTTTTCTAATTGAACTCCAAGATCTGCATTACCAGTTTTAATAATTTTTCCATGAGATAGGACATGGACGTAATCAGGTTTTATATAATCTAGTAATCTTTGATAGTGTGTAATTATTAAAAAAGCATTATCTTTATTTTTATAAGAATTCACTCCATCAGCAACAATTCTAAGTGCATCAATATCTAAACCTGAGTCAGTCTCATCTAAAATTGATAACTTTGGTTGAAGAAGTTTCATTTGTAAAATTTCATTTTTTTTCTTTTCACCACCAGAAAATCCAACATTAAGTTGACGTGATAAAAATTTCTCATCAATGCTGAGTTCTGAAGCTTTCTCTTTTATTAATTTTAAAAAAGTTAAAGTATCTAACTCTTTCTCACCTTGGGCTTTTCTAACTGAGTTCAAAGAAGTTCTTAAAAAAGTGTTTGTATTTACCCCTGGTATTTCTAAAGGATATTGAAATGCTAAAAAAATCCCTTTTTGTGCTCTTTCTTCAGTTGAAAGCTCACTTAAACTTTCTCCATTATATTTGATGTCACCTTTGATCTCATAGCCGTTTTTACCTGATAATACATTTGCCAATGTACTTTTTCCTGAACCATTAGGGCCCATAATTGCATGCACTTCCCCAGGCTTAATGTCTAAATTTAAACCCTTCAAAATGTGCTTGTTGTCAATTGTTGCTTCTAAATTTTTAATATTTAACATTATCCAACACTTCCTTCCAAACTTATCGCTACAAGCTTTTGTGCTTCGACTGCGAATTCCATAGGTAATTGTTGTAAAACTTCTTTACAGAAACCATTTACAATTAAACTTACCGCCTCTTCTTGATCTAGTCCTCTTTGATTGCAGTAGTAAAGTTGTTCTTCATTTATTTTAGTTGTGGTTGCTTCATGTTCTATCGTTGAGGTTGCATTATTATTTTTTATATAAGGAATGGTATGTGCTCCACATTTATTGCCCATTAATAAAGAGTCGCATTGAGTATAGTTTCTTGAGTTGATTGCTTTATTTTTTATTTCAACAAGACCTCTGTACATATTGTCCGCATTGCCTGCCGATATTCCTTTAGAAATAATTTTACTTTTTGTATTTTTACCTAAGTGTATCATTTTTGTACCAGTATCTGCTTTTTGAAAATTATTTGTAATTGCTATTGAATAAAACTCTCCAACAGAATTATCGCCTTGTAAAATACAACTAGGATATTTCCACGTAATTGCTGATCCAGTTTCAACCTGTGTCCAAGAAATTTTAGAATTTTTTCCTCTGCAAGCACCTCTTTTTGTAACAAAGTTATAAATTCCTCCAACTCCTTTTTCATCTCCTGGATACCAATTCTGAACTGTTGAGTATTTTATTTCCGCATCATCTAACGCTATCAATTCTACATTTGCTGCGTGTAATTGGTTTTCATCTCGCATTGGAGCTGTGCATCCCTCTAAATAACTTACGTAGCTTCCTCTGTCTGCTATGATTAAAGTTCTTTCAAATTGTCCTGTTTCAGATGCATTAATTCTAAAATAAGTGGATAATTCCATTGGACATTTTGTATTTGGCGGTATGTAGACAAATGATCCATCGGTAAAAACAGCAGAGTTTAAAGTTGCAAAATAATGATCACTTAAAGGAATGACAGAGCCAAGATATTTTCTAACCAGTTCTGGGTGTTTTTGAATTGCTTCTGATATAGAGCAAAATATAATTCCTTTTTTTGTTAATTCTTCTTTAAAAGTTGTTGCTACAGATACAGAGTCAAAAACTGCGTCGACAGCAATCCCATTAAGTCTTTTTTGTTCAACTAAAGGAATGCCTAATTTTTTATAAGTTTCTAATATTTTAGGATCAATTTCATCTAGATTTTTAGGATTGTCAGAAGAACTTTTTGGGGCTGAATAATAATATAAATCTTGATAATTTATTTTTGGATATTTTGGCTTTTGCCAATTGGGCTCTTTTAGAACTTTTAATCTTTCATAAGCTTTAAGTCTCCAATTCAACATCCATTTTGGTTCTTTTTTTATTTTAGAAATAAACTTAATTGTATCCTCATTAAGTCCTTTAGTTGCTCTAATACTCTCTACTTCGGTAGTAAAACCATATTTATATTCTTTAGCATTTTTAAGATCTTCAGTTTTCATGTATTAAATATTTAAGTTTCTCTTAACTAAATCTTGCAGCTTAACTTTTTCAAAAAAATTATTTATATGCTGGTCAAGTTGGTCCCATAAATTATGAGTAATACATTTTGTAGATTTATTATTACATCCTTTTTTTGACTCTTTCTTACAATTTAATGTTTTAACCTCTTCATCTACCGCGGAAATAATATTAGAAATCTTAATTTCATTGGCCGGTTTTTCTAAAATATATCCTCCTTTAGCTCCCCTAGTGCTTTTGACTAAGTTATTATCTTTTAATTTAATAAATATTTGCTCCAAATAAGGTAGAGAAATATTTTGCCTTACAGAGATATCCGACAAACTTATTGGGCCATTGTCTTTGTATAATGCTAGATCTGCCATAGCCATCACTGCATATCTGCCTTTAGTTGTTAGTTTCATTAATTAAGGTTGTAATATAATATTTTTTAACTAATTCCTACTAATTTAGTAGGAATTAAAAAAAAATATTTGTCGCATAAAAACATGATATAAAACATTACTTTTTTTTAAAAATAATAATCATTATCAATTATGAAGCCTAAAAGTTTAGAGATATTTATCCCGGGTCCAGCAGGTAGACTTGAAGCAAAATATTATAAAAATCCAAAATTTGGTTCTCCAGTTGCAATAGTTCTTCATCCTCATCCTCAGTATGGCGGAACAATGAACAACAGAATAGTTCAGCTGATGTACAATATTTTCATAGAAAATGGTTTTTCTGTAATTAAAGTAAATTTTAGGGGAGTTGGCAAAAGTGATGGAGTTTTTGATAATGGTCAGGGTGAATTATCGGATGCAGCCGCGGCTTTAGATTGGATTGAAAGACAAAATTTAGACTATAGTCAATGTTGGGTTTCTGGGTTTTCTTTTGGATCTTTGATTTGTATGCAATTAATTATGAGAAGACCTGAGGTTAATAATTTTATAGCTGTATCTCCTCAGCCTAATGTTTATGATTTTTCTTTTTTAGCTCCCTGTCCAACCTCTGGACAAGTATTATATAGTGAAAATGACGAACTTGTGACCAAAGAAAGTATTGATGAATTAGATAACAGAATTAAAAGTCAAAAAGGCGTAGAGGTTAATTTTTCAAAAATTAAAAACTCAAATCACTTTTTTAAAAATAAAGAAAAAGAATTAACCTCTGAAATAGAAATGTACTTAAAAGAAAAAACTGCTTTGATTTAGTTTTTAACTAAATCTCCTCCAGTAGAAGGTTTTAAGCATCCAGTAGTATCAGGAAAAGAAATCGGAAGCTTTAATATTGATCTTATAGCTAAAAAAGCAAAAGCTTGAGACTCAACAAAATCTCCATCAATTCCATAATCATCAATAGGCTGTATAATTATATTTTTTAAAGTGTTTTTTTTTATTTTATCAATTAACACTTTGTTTTTTCTGCCACCCCCACAAATTATTACTTTCCAGGATTTGTTGCTAACATCTGATAAAAGTGAAAATAAAGTTGTTCCAATAATTCTTGCGGTAAAATCTGTTAATGTTGCCACTCCATCTTCAAGTGAAAGACCTCTTGCAAAAGAAACATCAAAATCATTTACATCAAAAGATAATTTTTTTTTATTTAGTCTATTAGCAAACAACTCTTGAGCTTGTTCAAAAATAATATCATTTGTTTTTCCGGCAGATGCAAACAGTCCATCTTTATCAAATCTATAATTAGAATTTTTTCTAACCCAGGAGTCAATTAAGCAATTACCTGGGCCAATGTCTCTACTTGTAAATCCATAAGTTCCAGTTGGCTCTACAATAATGGTGATATTTGAGATTCCTCCTATATTTAAAATACATGTTGGTAAGTCTAATTTATATTTAGTTGCAATTAATTGATGAAATATTGGTGTTAAAGGTGCTCCTTCTCCACCATTTTTAATATCATTTTGTCTAAAATTGAAAATAATTTTTTTTTTAGTTAATTGCGATAACAATTTACCGTCACCGAGTTGATTGGTAATTTTTTCCAACGAGTTATGGTAAATAGTTTGACCATGGAATCCGACAACATCTATTTTTCTATCTCCATTAATTTCTTTGATAACTTTTGCGTGAAATAAAGTTATTTTTCTTTCTAGATCACTTAACTCTTTATTCAAATTTTTTAAGTCATTGATATTATGAATTTTTTCTTTAAGAACATGAATATCTTGATAAATTTGGCTATCATATTCATAGTATTTGTCTGTAATAACCTCATATTTAGAGTATCCATTTGAGCGGATGATAGAAGCATCAACTCCATCCCCAGATGTTCCGCTCATTAAACCTAAAGATGTGAATTCTTCGTTCATATTTATATTTATTTACAAAAATTTTTGTATAATAGTATTTTACACTAATTGTACTATGAAAAATAAATTTTTATTAGAGTTGGAAGCCCGTGGATATCTTAATCAATGTACTGATTTAGATAAACTTGACGGGATTTGTAACAAAAAATCAATTTCAGGTTATATAGGTTTCGATTGTACAGCAAGTAGCCTTCATGTTGGAAGTCTTTTGCAGATAATGATCTTGAAATTAATGCAAAAACACGGTCATCAACCAATAGTTCTTTTAGGTGGAGGCACTACCTTAATTGGTGATCCTTCTGGAAAAGACTCCACAAGAAAAATTATAGATCAAAAAAAAATAAAAAGTAATATTCAAAGCATAAAAAAAGTTTTCAACAAAATATTAGATACTTCTAATAAAAATACAAAACCTTTATTTGTGGATAATGCTGAATGGCTGACGAAATTAAACTACATTCAATTTTTAAGAGATATAGGAAGTCATTTTACAATCAACAAAATGCTTACTTTTGACAGTGTAAAATTAAGATTAGATAGAGAACAATCGCTTAGTTATATGGAATTTAATTATATGATTTTACAAGCTTATGATTTTCTAAAGTTGTTTAAAACAAAAAATTGTATTTTACAAATCGGTGGGTCTGATCAATGGGGAAATATAGTTAGTGGTATAGATTTAATTAGAAGAATATTGAAAAAAGATTCTTTTGGCTTAACGTCTCCTTTAATTACTTTAGCCACTGGAGCAAAAATGGGTAAGACTGAAAAAGGAGCTATTTGGCTAAATGAAGATTTATTCTCCCCATATGAATATTGGCAATTTTGGAGAAATACAGATGATCGTGATGTAAAAAGATTTTTAAATTTTTTTACTGAGCTAGAACTAAAAAAAATAAATGTTATTTGTGAAAAGGAAAAAAACATTAATAATCTTAAGATAATATTAGCAAACGAAGCAACTAAAATTCTCCACGGGGAAGCAGCTTCTAAAAAAGCAGCACAATCTGCTAAAGAGACATTTGAATTTGGTGGGTTAGGTTCAGATCTTCCTGAAATTAAAATAAAATCAAGCGAGTTAAATAATGGAATAAGTTTATTAGATTTCTTGTCAAAAAATAAAATTATGTCATCTAAAAGTGAAGCGAGAAGAGCAATTGCTAATAAAGGTTTGAAAATTGACAATACTGTAGTTCTTGATGAAAAGAAAATGCTACAAAAAATTGATTTTCAAGAAAAGATTCTCAAAATTTCTTATGGAAAAAAGAAGCATTATTTAATTAAAATTATTTAGAATCTTTATTTCTATCAATAATTTTTTGAATAAACCTTGGAGTTATAGTTCGAATAGGGTTTATAGTTGTTTTTATTTTTCCTGGTGGACCTTTCATTTTAAAGCTAATGCCAAATAAACCCTCACCAATTTCTTTTGGTATTATTATTTCTCCTAAGACAGGTATTTTAGAAATTAGTGTATTTAAAGTTTTAGCAGGTACTAAAGTTCCTCTTAGACTGGTAACTGCTGGACTTTGGTATCCTTCCATCAAAACTGATATGCTTGGTCCTAGAGCAAGTATCTCATTTAATTTTAAGAGATCATTTTTTTTTTCCATTTTTATTTCTAAAAGATCAAAAGATAAACCTTCGCCCTCTGCCAAATCAGCTAAGCCGCCTAAATCAGCTAAAGAAAGGAGTTGAACCATGCCCGGTGCATTTGTGACAGTAAAATTTTCAATTTTCAATTTTGAAATAGTGTCATTATCATCAATGACAGAAGAGAATAATAACTTGCCACCATTAAGATCTTTAAAAAAACTATACTCGGTCAATAAAGGTTTTGTTAAATCTGAATAAATTTCTAAATATTTTTTTTTATCTTTTGTATTTTTTTTCATTGTAATATCCAGAAAATTATTGTTTCCAAAGTCTCCTTTTGATGAAATTTTTGTAAATTTCCCTTTCTCAATCTTGCCAATCAATTTGAAATTTTTTAAATTTTCAGACAATGGAGCTATTATGTTTTTAAAGTCTATCTCAATATCTTTATTTATGTCAGAAAAATTATCATTAGATGCACTATCATTTAAAATTTTTGGTAAATTACTTGCATCGAATTTTGCGCCCTTAATTGTGATTTTTTTATCATATAAAATAAAAAAATTATTATTAATATTACCGTCTTTATTCGTTTTTACTGAGATTTTTTTTAGTGATAAAAGTTTATTATTTTTAAATGCAATATCTTCAACTATAATTGAATTTTCACCTTCTAATAATTTTAATTCATTAATTTTAATTTTATTTTTATTTTTATCCAAATTCAAAGAGAGATTAATTTTAGATTTTTTTTTTTTTTTATAATTGATAAGATCTAATTCAAACGGACTATTATAATCTGCGTTGAGTTTAAAGTTTAATAAATCTCCATTAATTCTATTTGAAAAACTAAACGATAAAGGGTTTTCTGTGTTTAATGAATATTTTCCTGAAATATCAATAGATTTTTTTTTAGAGCTAAAACTTGTTTTAATTTTAGAGTTAATTAAAGTTAATTTATCAATTTTCTTATCTAAAAAATAATTATTATAAGGTTTTTTTAAATCTAAATTTGATTTAATTATCTTTCCACTACTACTTAAATCGTATTTTTTTATTTTATAAGTGTCATCAAATTTTATAAAAAAACTATTATTTAGCACTGCATCTAAATCACTTATATTATCTATAAATTTTAAATTTTTTACTAATTTTCTATAACTTTCTGATTTATTATTAAACTTTAAATTAGTTTTAAAATTAGACTCTAATAAAATTTCTGAAGATAAGTTCAATTTCAAATCACCGTCAGTTATCTCGAATGGTCCAGTTTTACAAAAAATATTTTTAAGTAATATGTCTGATTTATCTGCAAAAAAATTAAAATTTGTTTTTTCTAAGTGAATTTCATTTATAATTTTAGCCTTTAAATCTGAAACCGAACCTCGTGCAATAAAATCATCTAACAAATTATTGTCGTCAAAGAAAATTTTTATTTCGGCGCTGAGTTTTCCATGATTAATTTTGTTGTTTAAAAAACTATTAAAATTTGATGGTTTTAATGAAACTGATATTTTTTTTAAATCTTTTATATCCATTTGATTTAAAACCAAATTAATTTTTTTAATTTTGGGTTCAAAATTAATTAATGATAAAAAATCTATATAAACTTTTATATTTTGTGTCGGGATAACAACTTCTCTATATTCAATTTGTGAATTTCTTGTTTCGAGAAATAAACTAATTTCTTTTAAGTCAAACTTGAACTTAACAGTAGTTAATTTTAAATTAATTTTATTTTTAATATGCTTTATTTTTTGTGAAATAAGGTTGTTGAATCTATTTGTCTCAATTCCGATAGTGGATAAAGTAGCTGCTAGTGATATTAGAATAGCAAAAATAAAAATGATCAAAATTGATAAAAATTTTTTCATTATCTATTTTTTATTCCTTCCTCAATAAATTGATCAATGTTACCATCTAATACGCTAGAGGGATTAGTGCTTTCAGTTTTATTTCGCAAATCTTTTACTAATTGATAAGGTTGAAGGACATAGGATCTTATTTGATGACCCCAGCCTATATCTGTTTTAGAGTTTAGCTGTTTTTGATTTTCTTCTTCTCTTTTTTGAGTTTCATGTTCATATAACCTTGCTTTTAGCATTTTATAACATGTCTCTTTATTTTTGTGTTGCGATCTTTCATTTTGACATTGAACTACAATTTTAGTTGGAAGGTGTGTTATTCTAACCGCGCTATCAGTCGTATTGACATGTTGTCCTCCGGCACCACTAGACCTATAAGTGTCTATCCTTAAATCTTTTTCGTCTATTTGAATATTAATGTCATCATCAACAGCTGGATACACCCAAACACTAGCAAAACTTGTGTGTCTTCTAGCTCCACTATCAAACGGAGAAATCCTAACTAATCTATGAACACCCGACTCTGATTTCATTAGCCCATATAAGTAATTTCCGTCAACTTTTATTGTAGAAGACTTTATGCCGGCTTCTTCGCCAGTATGTTCACTAATTATTTCATATTTAAATTTTTTTTTATCAAACCATTTAATATACATTCTTCTAAGCATTTCAGCCCAATCTTGACTTTCTGTGCCACCTGCTCCAGCGTGAATTTCAAGATAAATGTTATAATCATCGTTTTCTCCTGAAAGAAAACAATTAATTTCATTTTTTTTTATTTCTTTGAGAATTTGTTCAATTTTCAAATTACAGTCATTTATGGTCTGATCATCTTTTTCTTGAGTCGCAAGATCAAAAAGGTCTTTAATATTATTTATATCGTTTAGAGATTTTTTATAGGAAATTAAAATATCTTCAAAATTTTTCTTTTGCTTAACCGTTTTTTTTACAAGATCTTTATTTTTCCAAAAATTTTCTTGCAAAAGAGTTTTGTTTAATTCTTCGAGTTTAGACTCAACGTTTTGCTTATCAAAGATACCCCCTAATATTACTTAAAGTTTTTTCTGTGATTGTTAGTTTAGTGTCAAAGTTTTGCATTAGTAAAATTGTCTAAATTTTATAAGTGTATCACGGCCGTTAATTGAAATTAAGTCATTATTATTGATATTGTTAATATCTTTAAATTTTAAAGCTTCGATAATTAAATTTTTATCTCCAGGCAAAGATTTTAATCCAGTATCATAATTTAAAGATGTTAAATAAATAGATTCTGGTATCTCGAAATCTTCAAAATCCTCTTTGAAAAGAGCATTTTCAATAAAATTTTTAAATATTGGTAAAGCTGCCTTTGATCCTGTTTCAAATTTACCTAAAGTTTTAGGGTTGTCAAAACCAATATAAACTCCAATAACTAAATTAGAGGAAAAACCAATGAACCACGCATCATAATTATCGTTAGTAGTTCCAGTTTTTCCTGCTAAAGGCACTTTAAGAGATCTTAATTTTTTTGCTGTTCCTCTCTCTACTGCACCTTTTAATATGGTTACCATTTGATAAGCTGTTTCTTTGCTAAAAACTTGTTCATTAACATTTTCTATTATTGGATATGTGTTTGATTGATTTATAAAATTATCACAACCTATACATTTTCTGTTTTCTACTTGAAAAATTGTTTTACCTCTTCTGTCTTGTATTCTGGAAATCAAATTTGGTTCAATTTTTTTTCCACCATTAGCGAAAGGAGCGTATGCTGCAGTTAAATTAATTAAAGTAGTTTCAGCAGCTCCTAATGAAATTGAGAGTAATTCAGGAATTTCTTCATAAATATTCAATTTTTTTGATAAATCTAAAATAACATCTAAGCCTAAAATCTTAGCTATTCTAACAGTCATTAAATTTCTGGAATATTCAATTCCTTTTCTGAGCGTTGTTGGTCCGTAAAATTTTTTTCCATAATTTTCTGGTTTCCAATTTTTAAGTCCAACCCCTTGACTTTCCACAAATGGCGCATCAAGAATTATAGAATTTGGAGCAAATCCATTCTCTAGTGCAGCTGCATAAACAATTGGTTTAAACGCAGAACCTGGTTGGCGCTTCGCTTGAGTAACTCTATTAAATTCACTTGATTTAAAATTAAAGCCACCAACTAATGCTTTTACATCTCCAGTGAATGGATCCAATGCAACTATGCCTCCATTTACTCTTGGGTACTGTTTTAAAGTCCAAGAATTTTTTTCTTCTTTTACAAAAATAATATCACCAACTTTATGTCTATCAGGAATAAATTTATTTTGTGGTATGGTCCATTTAACATTTTTTATTGATAAAAAATTTTTCTTTTCATTTTTATCGTTTATAATTTTAAAAATAATTTTTGTATTATCTAAATCTATAATTTCAGCAAATTTCCAATTTAACGTTGGATCTAATTTAAATTGATTTAATTTATTTTTCCAATTTTTATTTTTTTTATTTGTAATCGGCCCTCTCCAACCATGTCGTCTGTCATACTCTTGTATCCCTTTTCTTAAAGATCTCAATGCTTGTATTTGAAAATTAATATTTAAAGGTGTTTTGATACTTAATCCTTGTGAATATAGTTTTTCAAAACCATAATTTTCCTTCACTGATCTTCTCACCTCTTCAGTATAAGAGTTAGCTTCATTAACTATTTCAATTTTTCTTTTTTTTAAGTTTAATTTTGATTTTTTCAATTTTTTTAATTCCTTGGTAGTTATAAAATTATTTTCCTCTAAATTTTGAAGGACTAAATTTCTTCTAAATTCGGCTACTTCTGGATATCTATAAGGGTTATATTTGCTTGGAGCTTTAGGCAATGCAGCTAATAAAGCAGTATCTGAATAGTTTAATTCTTTAATAGATTTATCAAAATATTCTAAACTTGCTGCTGCTATTCCGTATGTTCCTTGTCCTAAATATATTTGATTTAAGTATAATTCTAAAATTCTTTCTTTTGAATATGCTCGTTCAATTCTAAAAGCTAATATTGCTTCTTTAATTTTTCTTTTCATCGAAACTTCATTTGTTAAAAGAAAATTTTTTGCTACCTGCTGAGTTATTGTTGAGGCGCCCTCCAATCTTTTATTTTGCGAGATGTTTTTTATATTTTTAATTACTGCTCTTAATATACCTTTTGCATCAACTCCTGGATGATTGAAAAAATTTTTATCTTCTGCTGATAAAAATGAATTTATAATTTTACTAGGAATAGAGTCAAAAGGAACAAATAATCTTTTTTCTATTGCGTATTCAGCTATCAACTTTCCATCTGCTGAATACACTCTACTTGAAATTTGAGGCTGATAATTAGACAATTTTTTGTAATCTGGAAGACCAATAGAGAAATACCATAAAGTAGAGAAGGAAAAAGTTAATATTGATAAGAAAAAAATAATTAAAAATTTTAGAGAAAAATTAAGTAAATTTAACATTTAATCATTTTATCATTAATAAATTTGACATTCTTTAGGCATAAAAAATATTAATACGTGTTTTTTCTAGAAAATTCGTATAAAATGATTGTATGCTAAATTTAAAATTCACAGATTTCAACAAATTAAAAGGAATTCAATTAAAATGGAAAAAAATCTATTTATCGATGCTTCGCATCCTAACGAAACTCGTATCGTTCTTAAGTCTAATAATTCAATCGAAGAATATGAATTTGAAGATAAGAATAATTTAAATTTTAAAAATAATATATACTTAGCAACAATTAGTAGGGTTGAACCTTCCTTACAGGCTGCTTTCGTAAATTTTGGTAGAGAACGACACGGTTTTTTAGCATTTAACGATATTCAATCTGATTATTATCAAATACCTTCTGAAGATAAAGAGAAGATAAGAATTGCAGAAGAAAAAATAAGAGAAAATTTTAAAGATAAGGCTTCTGAAATTACTACGGAAAATTCTGAAAATAATGACACTCAAGTTAAAGAAGAAAACTCTGAGCAAAGCAAAGAGAATAAAAAAAAAGAATATCGTGAAGAGGTAAAATCTTCATTTGGAATTAAAAGATATAGAATTCAAGAGGTTATAAAACCCGGACAAGTTATTCTAATTCAAGTTATTAAAGAGGAAAGAGGTCAAAAAGGTGCTGCTCTTACAACTTTTATATCCCTTGCTGGAAAATATATGGTTTTAATGCCTAACACAGCAAAAGGCGGTGGCATATCGAGAAAAATTTATAATTCATCTGATCGTCAAAAAATTAGAGGCATTTTAAATGAAATTCAAATACCAAAAAGTATGGGTGTTATTGTAAGGACCGCCGGCTCAAATAAAACTAAGAATGAGATAGAAAAAGATTTTCAAAATACTTTAAAAACCTGGGAAGAAATAAAAGAAAAAGCATTAGACTCTAATGCACCATCACTAGTTTATGAAGAAGGAGATATAATTAAGAGAACCTTAAGAGATGCATACGATAACGATACAAAAAACGTTTATATAGATGGTGATGAGGCTTATCAAAAGGCAAAGAAATTTATGAAAGAATTGATGCCTAAAAATGTAAAAAATATAAAAAAATACAGAGGTAAAATTCCGTTATTTCATGATGCTGATATAGAAAAGGAACTAAATAATATTTTTGAGCCAACGGTAAAACTTAAGTCAGGTGGATACTTAGTTATAAATCCAACTGAAGCATTAGTTGCAGTTGATATTAACTCGGGCCAATCTACAAAACAAATCAATATTGAAAAGACTGCTCTGAATACAAATATAGAGGCAGCAGAAGAAGTAGCTCGTCAAATTAAGTTGAGAGACCTATCTGGTTTAATAGTTATTGACTTTATTGATATGATGAATTTTTACAATAGACGAACTGTAGAAAAAAAAATGAGAGAAAGTATAAGAAAAGATAGAGCTAGAATTCAAATAGGTAAAATTAGTAATTTTGGTTTGTTAGAAATGACTCGGCAAAGATTACGTGAAGGTTCAATTAAATGGGAAACACAACTTTCTCTAAGCTCTTTTTCACAAAAAATTTTAAAAAAAATTCAACATTTAGCCTTTACAGACAAAGTCAAAATAATAAAGTCATATATTCCAGAAAAAACTAAAATTTTTATTGAAAAAAATTTATTAGAAGAGCTGAAGTATTTTCAAAAAAAATATCAATTTAAAGTAGAGATATTGTCAGATGCAAAATTAATAATTCCTGAATATAAAATTGATTTATTAAATAAATCAAAAAAAATTATAAAAACAATTGAAAATATTAATAATATTTCAGAAATTAAAAAAACAAAAAATGAGCCCGCTAAACAAAAAAAACAAGTAGAAAAAGTTTTAAAAAAAACAAAAAAAGAAATTAAAAAAAAGAAAGTTAAAAATAAACCTAGAACTCTCTGGGTGAGAAGAAAAAAGAAAAGCTAAATTAAACCTTCAGTTGGTGAACTTGGTGATGCAAAATTTTTTTTTGGCATTCTACCCGCAAGATAAGCGTTCCTTCCTGAAATTACAGCTTCTTTAAATGCTTTAGCCATAACAATCGGTTTTTTGGCATTAGCTATAGCGCTGTTAACTAATACACCGTCGCAACCCATTTCCATAGCAATGGTTGCATCTGAGGCGGTTCCTATACCAGCATCGACTATTACAGGAACTTTAGATTGTTTTATAATTATTGAAATATTAATTTTATTTTGCAATCCTAGACCTGACCCTATAGGGGAAGCTAATGGCATTATTGCAGATGCACCGTTATCTTCCAATTTTTTTGCCAACAAAGGATCATCTGTACAATAGACCATTACTTTAAATCCTTCCTTAACAAGTATTTTTGTAGATTTAATTGTTTCGATCATATTTGGATATAGTGTTTTTTTATCGCCCAACACTTCTAACTTTACTAATTTCCAACCTCCCATTTCTCGTGCTAACCTTAAAGTCCTTAAAGCTTCTTCTGAGCTGAAACATCCTGCTGTGTTAGGTAAAAAAATTATTTTTTTGGGATTCAAATAATCAGTTAATATTGGTTTTTTTTTATCCAAAATATTGACTCTTCTTACAGCGACAGTAACCATATCTGCTCCTGATGCATGTATTGCTTTTGCTGTTTCAGAAAAGTTTTTGTATTTTCCAGTTCCTACTATTAATCTTGATTTAAGGTATTTCCCTGCAACTTTTAAAATATTTTTTTTCAAATTATCCACCTCCTATGAAATGAACTATTTCAACCTTATCTTCATTTTTTAAAAATTTTTTTTTATAATAAATTTTTGGAATAATAGTCCCATTGTGTTCAATAGCTATTTTTTTATTAACTAACTTATATTTTTTTAATAAATCTTGTATTGAAAAGTTGGGTTTAATTGATATTTTTTTTCCATTTAATTGTATTTTTGCCATAATTCAGCTAATCAGTATTAATAATAGATATTGATGAATAAAATTATAATTCTTAATGGACCAAACCTCAACCTTTTAGGTGAAAGAGAAAAAAATCAATATGGAAGCTTTACTTTACAAGATATTGAAATAGATTGTAAAAAATTCGCTAAGAAGAATAATATAGAGCTTTCTATGTTTCAGTCCAATATTGAAGGCGAACTTGTTGGAAAAATTCAAGATTCTAGAAATAGTCAACATGGATTAATAATCAATGCTGGTGGCTACACTCATACCTCTGTGGCAGTACATGATGCTTTAAAAATTCTTAAAATACCTATTATTGAATTGCATATAAGTAACATTTATAATAGAGAGGATTTCAGACACAAATCTTTAATAAGCAAAGTAGCTAAAGGTATTATTTGTGGTTTTGGTGATAATGGATATATAATGGCTTTGAAAGCGATGAATAAGTATTTAGAAAAATGAAGATTGATAAAAAATTAATTAAAGAACTTGTTGAAAATTTAAAAGAATTTAACCTGACAGAGTTAGAGTATCAAGAAGGTACAACTAAAATTAAAGTTTCAAAAGGATCTAAAATTATTGACCAATCAAAAACAAGTGCTGTTGTATCTCCCAACAAAGCAGTACTGCAATCATTAGACGATACGGATGGAATAAGAGTAAAATCTCCAATTATAGGTACAGCCTATTTAGCGGCTGAACCAGGAGCTAAAAAATTTGTAGAAGTTGGAGATAAAATTAAAAAAGGGCAAACCATCATGATTGTTGAAGCAATGAAAACGATGAACCATGTGCCTTCAACAGCCGACGGTGAAGTTAAAAAGGTTTTAGTTGAAGACGGTCAACCTGTTGAATTTGGTCAAACATTAATTCTTCTTAAATAAATAATGTTCAAAAAAGTTTTAATAGCTAACAGAGGTGAAATAGCTGTTAGAATTATTAGAGCTTGTAAAGAATGGGGTATAGGAACTGTAGCCGTTCATTCTAATGTTGATGCAGACTCAATGCATGTAAGACTCGCAGATGAAAGTGTTTGCATAGGTTCGCATCAACCACAAAATAGTTATTTAAATATTTCATCAATTATGTCAGCCGTAGATTTAACTGGAGCAGAAGCAATTCACCCAGGCTATGGATTTTTATCAGAGAATGCAAAATTTTCTGAGATAGTCAATAAACATGGAATAAAATTTATAGGCCCAAGTGCAGAATTAATTTCTAAAATGGGAGACAAAATTGAAGCTAAAAGAATTGCTAAAAAATATGGTTTACCTGTGATTGAGGGATCTGAAGGTGGAGTAAAGTCTGTTTCTGAAGCAAAATCAATTTGTAAAGAAATTGGCTACCCAGTGTTAATTAAAGCAGCAGGTGGTGGTGGTGGAAAAGGAATGAAAATTGTAAGTGAAGAAAGTGAACTAGAAAATTTATTTTTGACAGCAAAGAGTGAAGCTAAAAAATTTTTTAATAATGATGAATTATACATAGAAAAATATTTTAAAAATCCAAGACATATAGAAGTTCAAATAATGTCAGGAAAAAATAAAACTGTTCATCTTGGTGAACGAGACTGTTCAGTGCAAAGAAGGCATCAAAAATTAATTGAAGAAACGCCAAGCCCAGTTTTGTCTGATGATCAAAGAAAAAACTTATTAGAAAAAACCGTAAAAATGGTAGAGCAAATAGGTTATGAAGGAGCAGGAACAGTTGAATTTATTTATGAAAATGGAAAATTCTATTTTTTAGAAATGAATACAAGAGTTCAAGTTGAGCACCCTGTAACTGAAGTTCAAACTGGTATTGATATAGTTAAAGAACAAATATGGATAGCATTTACCGGCAATACTGCGTTAAAACAAAGTGATATTAGTCCAAGGGGTCATTCCATTGAATGTAGAATTAATGCAGAAAATCCTGCATTAGATTTTCAACCTAGCCCCGGTATAATTACTGTTTGTCATCAACCCTCTGGTTTTAGAACAAGAGTTGATGGTTCTATATTTCAAGGTTGTAAAATTACTCCCTACTACGATAGTTTAATAGCAAAAGTTATTTGCAAAGGCAGGAATAGAACAGAAGCGATTCAAAGAACTTTAAGATCATTAGATGAGTTTGTGCTTGAAGGAATAACTACTACTATTGACCTACATAAAAAAATCTTAAATCACAAAAAATTTATAGATTCAGACTTTGACACTAATTGGCTTGGAAAAGAAAAATTCTATTAAACGTTAAAACAATTTTGTAGTTGAAGATCATATATAGCATGATCAAATGGGGTCAAACTTGGATCTGATGCAAATGTCCAGCCATTAAATATGAATACTTTTTCATTCTCATTTTTGGTAAGATCTTTAACTTGCATATAAGCAACAACATCTAATTTATTGTTTACTTTTACTCTTACGCATTTTAAAATTTTTATTTCTAATGGTCCAAACAACTTTACTTGATTCAAGTTGATAATAAACTCAGATGATTTAGCAGTTATTTTATCAAGTCCAATTAATACTGCATGGGAAACAGCAATAGAATTTTTTGATTTTTTTTTTTCTTTAAGATCTTTATTGATTAATAGATTGTCACTTCCCTC
>Ga0233444_10002784_pt1 | contig 17955 bp, 20 predicted proteins | sample SI_124_October20_6_FD_182792 | JGI IMG/M metagenome (GOLD analysis project Ga0233444, IMG submission 182792) | Seawater microbial communities from Saanich Inlet, British Columbia, Canada - SI_124_October2016_10_MG | ecosystem: Environmental > Aquatic > Marine > Inlet | place: Canada: British... | reverse complement strand
GAGAAACAGTCGTATTGCTTTAACCAAGTCTTTGTTCGGCACATTACAACAATTACCCGAACAACCCGATGTCATTATTAGCGGCTCAGCTATTGGCTTTTATGGTGACACCGGCAACAATGTAGTCACTGAATCAAGTCCACAAGGACAAGGCTTTGCTGCAGAGCTCTGCCATGATTGGGAACAAGTCGCACAAACTCATAGACACAAAAATTCACGCCTATGCCTACTAAGAACAGGCGTTGTTATTGGCACTGAAGGCGGCATGCTAAAAAAAGTCACCTTACCTTTTAAACTCGGCTTAGGCGGACCACTGGGGAATGGCCAACAATGGTCATCATGGATAGCGTTGGATGATATCTGCAACCTCATACTCTTTTTAGCTGAAAACCAGCAGTGTGAAGGGGTTTATAACGCAACATCACCAAACCCTATCACTAATGCAACCTTCACGAAAATCTTAGGTAAAGTCCTAAAGCGACCTACACTAGTGCCTATGCCCACTTTCATGTTAAAAGCAATACTTGGCGAAGCATCCAGCCTATTACTCGGTAGTCAACGAGTCTTACCTCAGCGCGCCATTGAAGCAGGCTTCACATTTGAATACCCTAATATAGAACCTTGCCTCGTCAATTCTTTTGCTACTAAACAGTCCCTATAGCCCTAAAAAAAACAACATGCTATGGTTACCAAAACCAATTCCGACGGAGAAAAACAAATGGGGAAACTCAACAGCGCAGTAAAAACAGCTATTGAACAGGCTGATCTATACCCATTAGCGACAGCATCTAAATCTGGCCTTCCCAATGTTGTCCCAGTCAAATTCATTTTAATTGAAAATGACGATGAGTTATGGCTCGTCGATAACTTTATGGATAAGACACTAAGTAATCTCAAACAAAACCCACAAGCCGCGTTAAATATCCTTATCCCAGATCAAAATATCTCCTACCAAATAAAAGGTAAAACCAAAATTGAAACTACCGGCGATAAATACCAAAAAATGCGTGATATTGTTTTAAAGATAAAGCCTGATGCACCGGCAAAAGGCTTAGTCATTATGCAAGTCACAGAAGTGTTTGACTGTTGGCCAGGAGCGACCATCGGCAATCGCCTCGATAGCGACGCATAGCGGCTCTATCACCTAACGCTGTGACTCGATTCCCAAGCATGTTAATTTCTTCTGCTCTTATTATCATCCTCGCTGTAGGTGGGCTGGCACTATTCTCCAAATCTGGCAATCCGCCAGGTCTGATTAATGAACAATTGATTAGCTGTCCCAATAAACCGAATTGTATTAGTAGTGAAAACAGCCATGATCAAACGCATTACATAGCGCCAATATCACTCCTCCCCGAACAACAGAAACAAGCAATGATCGCAGTTAAAACTAGCATCATAGAGTTAGGCGGAGAAATACAGAGTGAGCAAAGTCATTACCTTGCCAGCACCTTTTCTTCAAAACTGTTTGGGTTTGTTGACGATGTTGAAATCAGGGTAGACACTAAACAAAGCCTTATTCACCTTCGCTCAGCATCCCGCATAGGGTATAGTGACCTCGGCGCCAATAAAAAGAGAGCCACCGAGCTAAAAAACACCATCCAACATCACCTCGATACAATGATAGGAACCCTCTGAGTGACCAATAACGATATTCTCCGCCGTATTCGCTACACCCTTGACCTAAATGATAATAAAGTCATCGCGATCTTCAGCCATGTCGACTACCCCGTTACGAGAGAACAAATCAGTAACTGGCTAAAGAAAGAAGAAGACCCTGAGTACAAAAACTGTAATGACAATCAGCTTGCTCATTTTCTCAATGGCCTCATCACTGAGAAACGCGGCAAGAAAGAAGGGCCAATTCCAAAGGCCGAGAAAAGCCTAAATAATAATCTCATCTTCACAAAACTTAAAATCGCATTCAATTTAAAAGCAGAAGACGTATTAGCAATCCTAGGATTAGCTGACTTAGAGATTAGCAAACATGAACTCAGTGCTTTTTTCAGAAAGCCTAATCATAAACATTATCGCAGCTGTAAAGATCAAATATTACGCAATTTTCTAATGGGTCTACAACTCAAATATCGTCCACCGAATATGGCAACGGATACCTTTGTTTGGCCAGAATAGAATGCCTAAAATAACGTACAATCTCGCATTGTCCTAACAATCAGTTTGCTTTACCATGACGCTAGATAAATAAACGATAATCATATCGACCAACGGGGGCTATTTTGACACACTTTTTTTCAATCAAAGCATTACGCACAAGTTTACTCATCGTTGCCATGGGCCTAATTTCAGCCTGTGCCACTACATCAAACTCCTCTTCGGCAGGTGATGTCAGTTTTGGTGAACAACCCGACAACTATAAAGAAATTGTCAAAACTTTTTTAGAAAACAAGCCAGCTAGGACACCTTTAGATATACACAAGATTGATTTTTTGAACGAACCTAATAAATTTATTTTCGATCAGCTCACCCAAGAAAAGTTTGGTTATCGTTCTTGTGCTTTAATCTATACTCAGAATGCCAGAGAAATACGAGCTCACTTCTTCTTAATAAACAATGGAAAAGTAATCCAACATTTACATGATTCAGGACTCATTTCTTTATCAGATAAATTCTGTAACGTTGAAATGCTAGCGCTTGAAAAAAGAGGAACATTCGCAACAACCGCCCAACAAGAAATCGTTGATGAACATGGCTTTAAATACATCACTTGCCAGACGGCTAGCAAAGAAGTCTTTTTCGCCTTTAACCCTGACAAGCAACAGTTAATTCAACAACATGACGGTAAAACGATTGCACAGTTTGATATTACTGAATTAACTGACACCTTTATCGTGGCAGAAGCACCAGAGCACCGTATCTCAATTAACCGCGCCTCAGGGTCTTTATTACATCAACATAATGGTTCGGAAGCACAAGCGAGCTGCGAACTAACAAGCCAACGCAAGTTTTAATATCAAAATTTTGAGCCCTGTTCTTCAGGGCTCAATTCATTTTTGAAATCTAAAAGCGGATTCCACTTCCCTACCTTCCGCCAAATAAAGAACCTAGTACACCACGAATTAGCTTCCGACCAACCTGCCCACCCAAACTCCGCATAGCGCTTTTAACAAAGGCATCCATTGCTGAATCACTGCGACGACTCGACGATTTGGACTTTCTAGTTTTCGCATTCTGCACCTTTTCTTTCGCCAAACGTGCTTTCTCAGCTTTAGCATCTTCTTTTTCTTTTTTTGCTGCTGCTTCACTCGTTGCTTGTTGTTCAGCCACTTTCTCTGCACGTGCAGTCAAAATTTCATAAGCAGATTCACGATCCACTTCTTTCTCATATACGCCCGCTACCAGAGATTGCGCCATTAAGGTCTTGCGTTGCTCTGGCTTAATGGGTCCAATTTGACTTTTAGGTGGCTTAATCAGGGTTTGTTGCACAATGCCAGGCCGACCTTTTTCATCTAACAGTGATACCAATGCCTCACCAACACCCAGCTCCGTAATCACAGTTTCAGTATCCAGTTTTGGATTGGCACGAAATGTTTGCGCTGCCGCTCTCACCGCTTTTTGATCTTTCACAGTATAGGCACGTAAAGCATGTTGAATACGGTTGCCTAGTTGGCCCAGAACACTGTCTGGAATATCAGTTGGGTTTTGCGTCACAAAATAGACACCCACACCCTTCGACCGGATCAACCGTACTACTTGCTCAATCTTATTCAATAACACCTTGGGTGCATCGCTAAAAATCAAATGCGCTTCATCAAAGAATAATACCAACTTTGGCTTTTCGGGGTCACCCACCTCCGGTAACTGTTCAAATAGCTCCGCCATCAACCAAAGCAAAAATGTGCCGTATAACTGTGGTGAATTCATCAATTTATTGGCTGCTAATAAATTAATAACCCCCCTCCCTTCCTCATCGGTTTGCATCAAATCATCTAAGTTCAACACCGGCTCAGAAAACAATTGATCGCCGCCTTGGTCCTCTAAACCAATTAAACGTCGTTGAATGGCACCGACACTAGCTGCAGAAATATTGCCATATAAAGTACGGTATTCTGCTGCATTATCAGCCACAAATTTCAGCATTGCCCGCAAATCATCTAAATCTAATAACAACCAACCGTTATCATCTGCAACCCGGAAAACCAAATCCAAAACACCTTGTTGGACTTCATTTAACTTCAATAAGCGAGACAACAATAAAGGACCCATCTCCGAAATTGTTGTCCTAACAGGGTGGCCTAACTCGCCAAACACATCCCAAAACGTAACAGGGAAACCGGTAAAGGAGAAGGAGTCCAAAGACATAATCTCAACACGTTCTGCAACCTTTGGGTGAGGTTTCCCAGGCTGGCTGACACCTGACACATCCCCTTTGACATCGGCTAAAAAAACAGGCAAACCGAGCTCACTAAACCCCTCAGCCAAACCTTGCATCGTGATCGTCTTACCCGTACCCGTCGCGCCAGCAATCAAACCATGTCGGTTTGCCATCTTAGGTAAAAGTCCAATTGCCTGTTCAGCTTGACCAATAAAAATGGTTTGTTGTTCAGCCACCCACCTACCCCCTATAATTAAACTATTTTTAAAACAAAACCTTTCCAGTAACAAACCGAATTATGTGATGTTCCGACTCAATGAAACCAACTTCATTTAATCCAGCAAGACAAATGTAATCATAAGGACATCCAGTGGCAAAGACATTACAACTATGGCTATTGACACTCTGGCTTAGCACAATCAATATCGCTAACGCCCAGGACTTACCCAACCTCGAGCTACCAAACAAACTCAGTGGCAGCAACGTCCTAGTCCTTTTTAAACAGAATGATGCCCTTTCTCATAAAATTGCCGACTATTACGCGCAACAACGGCATATCCCAGTCAACCAAGTTACATCAATCTCACTTCCCTCAACGACAAACCAGTTAAGTCCACAACAGTTCTCAACCATTATGCAACAACTCAAGTCCAAACTAACACCAAATATCAAGGTCATCTTGCTAACTTTCCATGCCCCCTACCGCGTCGGCTGTATGTCTATCACCAGTGCTTTCGCTTTCGGTTTTGACGAAAAATATTGTGGTCAAAAACCCAGTAACACATCAAAATGTAATCTAACGGCGATTAGCCCTTATTACAATAATCAAGCTAACTTGCTCGGCAAAAAGACAGTCCCATCAGGCTTAGTATGATGCTTGGCGCCAACACCTTTCAACAAGCTAAAGCTTTGATCGACCTTGGTGTTCGTGCCGACAATACTTACCCAGAAGGTCATGCCTATCTTGTTAAAACACACGATCGTGCTCGCAGCACCCGCACCGCCATATTCAAACGCTTTGTTCATATATGGCAACAAAATCATAATGTCCATGCCCACTTTATTGATGACAGTCATAAAAAGAACGACACCTCAATAAAGCACAAAAAAGATATCCTTTTTTACCAAACAGGCCTTAAGCATGTCCCTGATATCAGTACCAACCGTTACCTACCCGGTGCGATCGCCGATCATCATACTTCAGGCGCTGGAGTAGGCATTGGTCATGATGGCCAAATGAAAGCATTCCGTTGGCTAGAAAGTGGGCTCACTGGCAGTTACGGGGCGGTGATAGAACCATGTAATTTCACAGAAAAATTCCCCAACCCACAAATACTTATTCCAAGCTACACCGCAGGTGATAGCCTTATCGAAGCCTATTGGAAATCAGTACAACAGCCCGGAGAAGGTCTATTTATTGGTGAACCCTTAGCAAGACCTTGGAGTAAAACCATACTGACTTTCCAAGGGAGAACATTAATTATCAGCACCATAGAGCTTGATACCAATCAAAACTATTTGATTGAGGAACGGACTAGCCCTGACGAAAAATGGCGCGAAACACCCAATAATGTCACCGCAAAAATAAAGAAGAATCACTTAGAAATCCACATTCCAAATGCCAAAGCAAAACTGTACCGAATTAGTAAAAAACCTTTTTATTTTGGCATTATGCGCCTACCTGAATAAAAAAAACCAAGAGATCTTCAACTGGGTCTTTTATATCCCTAAAGAAAAAACGCCCATCTAAAATGGGCGCTTCCTTTTTTAAAACACGTTTAATGTAACTAAGTCTTTCAATCAAACATCATAATTAGTCGCCGAAATATCACCACCACGCCCAGTCCAATTGGTGTGAAAAAACTCGCCCGCCGGCTTATCAACTCGCTCATAGGTATGGGCACCAAAATAATCACGTTGGGCTTGTAATAAATTAGCAGGTAATCGATCAGAACGATAACCATCATAAAAAGACAGGGCACTACTAAATGTCGGTGATGGCACACCTAAACTAATTGCCGTTCCAACCGCTTTTCGCCAGCCCGGTAATGCCTCAGTAATCGCTTCGATAAAGAAATTATCGAGTAATAAGTTTTGTAAATTGGGTTCTCTATCAAATGCGGTTTTAATATTCGCTAAGAACTGACTGCGGATAATACAACCACCACGCCACATCATCGCAATCCCACCATAATTGAGCTCCCAACCATAGGTGTCAGCTGCTTCACGCATCAGCATGTAACCTTGGGCATACGAGATAATCTTTGAAGCATATAAAGCATCACGAATAGCATCGACCATTTCAGCTTTATCCCCGGTGAAATCACTGGCTAAACTTGGTAATATTTTGGAGGCGACAACACGCTGATCTTTCAATGCTGATAAGCAGCGAGCAAATACGGCCTCACCTATTAATGTCAGTGGAATACCTAAATCCAAGGCATTCATCCCTGTCCATTTCCCGGTCCCTTTTTGGCCCGCTTTATCAAGAATTTTGTCTATTAATAAACTGCCGTCAGGCTCTTTAACCGCCAAAATATCGCGGGTAATTTCAATCAGATAAGAGTCTAAAACACCTTCATTCCAGTCAGCAAAAACAGCTTGAATTTCATCACCGCTCATGCCAAGTCCCTCACGCATCAATTGATAGGCCTCACAAATTAGTTGCATATCGCCATATTCAATGCCGTTATGGACCATTTTGACATAATGTCCAGCCCCATCATTACCTACCCAATCACAGCAAGGTTCGCCATCAACTTGTGCCGCAATGGCTTGGAAAATAGGTTTTACCGCTGGCCATGCTGCTTTATTACCACCCGGCATAATCGAAGGGCCATGACGTGCGCCCTCTTCACCACCTGACACACCACTACCTATAAATAAAATCCCTTTTTGATGCAACTCATAAGTCCGACGATCACTATCGTTATAAAGTGAATTACCGCCATCAATAATAATATCGCCCTTTTCAAGATAAGGTAAAAGCTGCTCAATAAATTGATCAACCACAGGACCCGCTTTGACCATCAACATCACACGACGTGGCCGCTTCAACGTTGCAATAAATGTTTTTAAATCATGACAACCAATCACTTGGGTATTTTTTGCAGGGCCAGCTAAGAACTCATCAACTTTACTCGTAGTACGGTTATATACCGCCACCGTAAAACCGTGGTCATTCATATTTAAAACTAAATTTTGGCCCATCACCGCTAAACCGACTAAACCAATATCCGCCTGTTGCTTTACATCACTCATTATTTATTAATTACCTTAATATATTCACCTACCGCCTCGCGAGAAGACCCCACAATCAAACGGCACTGACCTGTTACAACATCGCACTCGATGGCACCAGACACTTCAATTTTTTCACCTACTTTAGCTTGTCCTACATAAGTCTGTGTATACACAACAACCTCAGATATCTCATCATGATTAAGAGAATAGCGTGCAGGGAAATCAAACGAAAACTGATCATCAATCACCCTAGTTACTAACGTCAAAACACCTTGTTTTTTATATTGCTTGTTTTCATCTTCCTTCAATTGAAAATCAACCATACCAATATCGAACTTGGTACCGTCAATAACAGCTTTATTAAATTTGCGATTTTCGTGCCAAGAAAAATCATCGTAAGACAACTCACCTAATCTCCGCCTGAAATTATCTCGCATCAATGCATCATCTAATAATGACAATGCACCTTCAGTCACAGCCTGCTTGAGCCCAGAGCGTATTTTATGAAATTCATCTCGGCCATACACAACCAAATCAATATCAGACTCAGACTTTTGGGCGCCAATTAATAACGACCCTGTAACACCCAATTCATGAATACCCGCACCATATCGGACCAAAATAATGATTAATCGTTGCAAACGTCGCATTATCTGATCGCAAGCCTCGATGCTAATTAAATCAATTAACACCTGTTCAGGTCGATGATGTTGAACAATGCATTCTATTGATACAGCATGAAATGCGGCATCAAATTGCTGAGAATGATATAGATATTGAGGATAATTTTCAGCTAATAATGTGTTTGCTTCTTCGGTCGCCACCTTTTGCCAGCCAGATCCTGATCGCACATAACGTAAAAAACAGCCCACTTTACCTGCTTGAGGCCCATAGCTGACCACCGCAAATATCAACCCTTCTTCCGTCTCAATAAAGTCTTTCGGCAAATAAGGAAAGTCGGGCGAGCGATTCATTATTAAGCCTTAGTTCTGAGCCATATCCACAAACCCGAGAATGATAAAACGATTAATAAAACACCAATAAAATCTAACAGCCAAACCCCCAATGCACCCAATATATGGCCATTATGCAAGTCCAAGACAAAGCGTTCTATGGATATGCCTTTGCCATAAAAATAGCGGGCCAAATCTTCGCGCACAGTCCGAGGCATTGATGTAGGCTCACTCCAGCTTACCCCTTGCAATGAAATTTGCTCCCATTGTTCAAGCAATACATCACCACGCCACATGCCATGACGTGTTTGTAAAACAGGCAAACCGTGGAACAAGCCAATATTCTGGATTTGCGAGGGAATGCCCATTGCATCGCCCATTTCTTCAATAAATTCCCCTTCCGAGCTCAATAAAATTAGAGCATCATCTGAAGCAACAACCGTAATCTCATCTAAATAAATACCGCCAATAATTGGCTTGAGACTCTTCGCCACAGGTTCAGCATCAACAAACACTTGGTCACTAAATTGTGAAATCACATTATCTTCTAATAAATAGACACGATCGGCTTCTACCTCAGCAACACCGTAATGTTCTAACAGCCAAGGCCAATCTAAGTGACGATTTTCTAGCTTTAAATCAAGAGTATGATTGAGTAAAATACCCGTCACTGCGAGCATCAATAAGAAAAAAGCTGCCAACGCGCCGATGCTGCGGTGCCAAACTCTCAAACGATGGATCATAAAAACCCTAATTAAGTAGTCAATGTATCCAGATATAATGCCAGTCTCGTCACGGCTGTCATAGCCCAAACTGACAAAGTCGCACCCGACACGCCGTCAATATGGCGATCAAGCGCTTTCCCTACTAGCGTTGCATCTTTGAATTGCTGAGTAAATGCGGGGTGACGAATTTCTCCGCCCCGGCTTTCTCTAAAAGCAAGTACCTTAACCCGTTCAATCTTTCCGGCTTGAATAACAACACCAAAAGTAATGGGCTGTTCCTTGCCAATTTCATTCAATATCCAAACACTACGGTCGCCACTCTGCCAATAACGCACTCTTAGACCACTGTATTTATGACTTAAGATTTCGGCCACTGTTTGCCGCAAGTCACCTTTAATCCAGATCACCTTGCTTTTAGGGATATCATTATTAAATGTTTCAGCTAAAAACGCGTCGTTAGTCTGGTAAACCCCGCGCGCTGAAGTAGAAAAAGCGGTCATCAATAACAAACATAGCAGGAATAATTGACCTAAACCTTTTAATTGATTGTTCTCGATAACCGCCATACAAACTATCCTCATTACAGTTTAATAAAACTGCCAACCTATACCTAAGTTTAAGCCTTCCAATTCGGTTGCTGTATCATCTTCAGCATCTTGGAATTGGTAATCCAACTTCACAACCACATTTTTATGCGGCCACCAATTAACACCCAAATCAATTTGCTCAAACTCGCTGTCAATCGCACTACTGCCAGCTTGATTATCCCACTCACTGTAGCGAGCGAAAACACCAAAGTACTCGTTGATTTTATATGAAGGTTCTATATACCAGCCCATTTGCTCATCATATCCTGCAACTTCAGGTGCATCACCTTCAAGATCCCATTGTGCATAAAGCGCACGTAATCCAAAAGCACCGCGTTGTATAACAGCATGCGTCTCAAACAAGACAGCGCCATCAGACTCAGCCACATTACCTTGTGTAATATCTTCTTGGTATTGCACCGTAGCAGCCAATTCAACGCCCGGTATCGCTGTCCATTTTAAACGACCTGTGTAAGCCAAATCATTCGCTTGCGCTTCCGCTACTTTTTGACGACCATCTCTAATTTTAAAACTCGTCTTGGTGCCTTCTTTACTGACATCCAGGCCTGAATGAACAGCAAGATCATAAGCAAACCCGTTAGCGATATCACCACTAAACATTACGCCACCTTCCCACCACGTAGTCGGGATAATATTTTTCTCAACTGAGTTACGCTCCGTACCATAAAACGTATCAGGCTCATGCGTTTCATTCAAAATACCAACAGGCAATAAGAACACCCCCCCTTTCACTCGAGTCTGATCACTAATATCATATTCGATATAGGCCTGCTCTAACTCAACTTCACCGGGTTTACCATCACCAGACAAACTATGTTCTAACTCTAGTTCAGAGAAGAATCGTAAATCATCTGTAAATTCATGGCCAACGAATAAAACAAAACGGTGGAAATCAATTTGATCTTTATCTGAATCGCCGTTTGTGTCTTCTAGATTATTAAAATGAAGTTCGCCATAACCGCCAATCGACGTCCTATTTCCACTAAACAAAGGAGAATTTGCAGCTTCTTCAGTAGCAACAACCACCGCTTCAACCGCTTGCTCAGTCTCTTCAACCTTATTTTTCAAATTGGCATTCTCAGCTTTCAATTGCTGATTTTGCGTTTGAACTTGTTGCATTTGCTGCTGCATTTCTTGCATCATTTTCCACAGTTCTTCATTGCTCGGCGCTGCATTTGCCGCTGTCCCGGCCGCCATCAAACTAGCCGCAATTATAGTATGTTTAAATTTCACTGATTTCTCCTCAAAAATCTTATAGTCCATTTATAACTAGGAATTATATTTAATAAAGTAACGATAATGCAAACGATTATCATTTAGAACTACTGTTATTTTAATAATTGTTGTTTTTTTACATCAAATAGAAATAGATATCATGCTTGGTGAGACTAGAGATCAATGTATTTAAAAACGAAGGTTTCCTGAACGAGGAAACCAAAGTCGACATATTTCCCTGTCGTGTGCTTTAAATATTGTTGCCACCAATATCTTGCCTTTTGCATCCAGACAAGACGCACATCAATATTGTTCAATCGCTGCGCTAATAAATGATAATTTCGGCTGATCAACAAAGCGACACAAGGATCTCCTGCCTCTATATAAACTGCTTCTAACTCCTCAATGGCAGCCATTAACAGGCGCTTTTCTACCCCATTGTGATTTAAAGGCGCATTCATTAGCTCGCTAACCGTTTTACTGCTAACGATCTCAACATGGTCCAAACATTTTTCTTAGAGGAAGTATCCAGACAACTAAAATCAGTCACATTTAGGCTGCCATCTTGTATCAAACGCTCAAGCCGAGCTGAATCAATTGCTAAGTGTATTGAATTCGATGGTGCAAAAAGATAACGTGAATTTTTCATCATTCCCTCACATAAAACATGTTGAGGTTTTGATTATATGTTGACAGACATCTGAATGCAAATAGTTCTTATTTAGATTTAGCGCTGTGGTCTCTTTTTCGCTAATTTAGCCGCTTTCTTTGCCTCAGCCTTAGCCCTTAACTCAGACATTTCTATCAGTTCAGCCTCCATCATCTGTGGCGTTTCTAATGTTAACTGGCCTAAAGTGCCTGCCCGAAGTTCTGTTAAAAGAATTTTTGCTGCACGCTCTAAATCGACCCGTCCACCAGCACGCAGACAGCCCCGCTGTTTGCCAATCGCTTCCAACAAGGTGACATCATTCGGCGATAATACCGATAACTGGTAACGTGCCGTTAAATAATCAGGGTAAGCTTCACGTAAATAAGCTACAGCATACAGTGCAATATCTTCATTACTAATCGCTGATTCCTTGATCGCACCCGTAATCGCAAGCCGATAACCACCATGCTGGTTTTCTAATTTTGGCCACAACACACCAGGTGTATCTAATAAAACGATCCCACGATCTAACTTAATGCGTTGCTGCATCTTCGTCACAGCAGGTTCGTTACCTGTTTTAGCAATATGGCGACCAGCAAGGTGATTTATTAAGGTCGATTTACCTACATTCGGAATACCCATAATCATAGCCTGAATATTCTTTACCCCAGCCGATTTATTTGGCATCATCTTATGGCACAAATCAAGAATACCTTTCATCCGTTCTGGTTCTTCTGTCGTTAATGCAATCGTTTTAACCCCTTTATCTTGCTCCAGATAATCCTGCCAAGCTCGGGTTAACGCCGTATCAGCTAAATCACATTTACTGAGTACTTTAATACAGGGTTTATCACCACGCAGCTCCGCTAACATGGGATTCTCGCTGCTAAAAGGAATGCGTCCATCGAGCACTTCGATCATTAAATCAACCTGAGGCATAATCTTACGCATCTCTTTCGATGCTTTATGCATATGCCCCGGATACCAGTTAATAGCCATTGTTATTTCACTAAGCTAACTTGGTGTTTTTCAATCAGAACCAACCGCTTTTGATATAACTTACCTAAGGCTTTCTTATAGCTCGATTTACTAACACCAAACTGTTTGGCAATCAATTCCGGTGCACTTTTATCTGTCAATGTCGTCTGGCCACCTTCAGCCTGAATAAAAGCCAATATTCTTTCAGATAAATCATCTAACGCTTCACGAGTAACCAGTTGCAAACATAAGTCCAGCTTATTATCAGCCCGCACTTGTTTAACATAACCTTGTAACGTCTCACCATAACGCACAGGTTTAATCACATCACTATCAAATAACAAACCAATCACAGATTGATTAACCACAGCTTTGTAACCTAAATCAGTCCGCTCACAAATTAACAATTCAACTTTTTGTTGCACCTTAAAATACGGCGACGTATCAACAACAAATTTGTTCAAACGGCTACTGCCTGCAATACGCTCAGATGCATCATCGACATAGAGGTAAACCACATAGAACTGCCCTACTTCCATCGGTTTCTGCTGTTCACCATAAGGCACCAATAAATCTTTCGGTAAGCCCCAATCAAGAAAAGCACCAACCGCGTTCACTTCAATGACTTTTAAAAATGCGCATTCACCCACCATGGCCTTTGGCGTCTGCGTCGTCGCAATCAACAAATCTTCAGAATCGAGATAGATAAAAACATCTAACCCTTCGCCGACCACACAACCCGGTGGCACATCACGCTCTGGCAATAAAATTTCACCAAGATCATCCCCATCAAGGTACATCCCAAAGTCCACTTTTTTTACCACACTCAAATGATTTATTTTTCCAATTTCTGCCATTTCGTACTCGAACCAAAACAATTAATGGACACTATCTTAACGTAATCACTTCCTCAGTGTTGTCTTAACAGAACCGGTATAATGCCGTTACCCTTAACCAGCAAAATTTAGAGAATATAATGCCGAAAGCCAGCGATTTAAAACGTGGAATGGTCGTAGAGGTCAATGACGAACCCTATTCAGTCAAAAGCATTGAAGTCAGAAACCCCTCTTCTCGTGGGGCATCAACACTATACAAGATCCGCTTCAATCACCTTAAAACCAAACAAAAACGCGATGAGTCTCTTAAAGGAGATGATTTTTTAAAAGAAGTAGATTGTGAACGTAAACGTGTTCAATTCTCATACCAGGATGCGGATGGATACACCTTTATGAGCCTTGATGACTATGAACAATTCACCATTAATGCTGATGAAGTAGCGGAAGACAAAGGCTACCTTAACGAAGGGCTAGAGGACATTGTTGCTATCTTACTTGATGGCCTTCTCGTTGCCATTGAGCTACCTGCTGCAGTCGCAATGGCCATCACTGATACCGCACCAGGTATCAAAGGCGCAACGGCTTCTGCCAGAACAAAACCCGCGACGCTTTCAACGGGACTTGAGGTGCAAGTGCCTGAATATATCGAAAATGGTGAAACCATCAAAATCAACACCGCCACTGGCAAATTTATGTCTCGTGCATAACAGTTAAAACGAATGCAAGAAGATTTAAAACGCTATTTGTTAATATCACTCGGATGGCTAAGTGTCATCCTTGGCGCAATTGGTGCGTTATTACCCGTTATACCGACAACCCCTTTCCTAATACTTGCTTTAGCCTGTTTTTCCAAAAGCTCACCCCGTTTTCATAAAATGTTAGTCGATAACAAGTGGTTTGGCCCCGCACTCACGCAATGGGAACAAAATAAAACCATTAGTCGCCATATTAAATTCCGTGCAATGGCACTTGTAATCGTTTCATTTGGGGGTTCTATCGCTATTTTATGGGGTAGAAACGGCTTACAATTAATGCTTGTTGCCATCGGCCTTATCGCGCTTTGGTTTATCTACCAGCTTAAAGAATCGGAGCCGCCCATTAAATGAATATTAATGATGCCATTGCTCAACGTCATTCATGTCGCGCCTATACCAAGAAAGCCACTGAAGCAAGCTTTTATAAAAGCTCGCGGATACTGTCTATGTATCTTCTGATGACATATAACCATTATCAAAGTTCAAACGGCACCACCTTCGCGCTTGTGTATAATTCACGCTTTCAAATACAATTTTGGCATCCCAAATGACCCTAAACGCCTTTTTAATCAAACTCAATGAAACACCAGAAACCATCGCATTCACTGACACAATGGCCGTCATAGAAGTCAATTACGATTTTACGCCTACCCAATTCAATAACGGCTTATGCCTGAATAAAGCCGATGAAAACAATGGCTCATGCAAAATATTCGCATTCGGGCAACTAAACAATTTATCCGAACAACAAACATTGGCGTGTTTTGGCACTTATTATTGGAATGACGTACTCAAAACCCCGCAAGGAAGCGATCATCAAAATATTCGTAACTTTATGGTGTCAGGATGGCAAGGCATCACCTTCAAAGGCATAGCGCTAACTTTAAAATAAGCAAAAAGGCCAAGTACGAAAGTACTTGGCCCCTGTTTATTTATAGTAGAACCCGTTCAATTCCGCCGTTTTTTACATTCTCAATAAAACGCCCTTGCCAACCGTCTCCTAAGACATGATTTGCAACTTCAACGACAATATAGTCCGTTTCAATTCCCGTATCTTCACTATAACGCGATAGCCCTTGAACACATGCTGGGCATGACGTTAACATCTTCACATTACCCTCGACGGCTTTAGGCTGTCCCGTCAATTCTTGGATTCCCGCACTGATTTCTTCTTCTTTTCGGAAACGAACTTGCGTTGCAATATCCGGTCGAGATACCGCAAATGAACCTGATTCACCACAGCACCGGTCATTCAAAGTCACATCTTGGCCTAATAACTCAGCAGCCACAGTCGTCGACTGATAAGTTTTCATCGGCGTATGACAAGGCTCATGATAAAGGTACTGCGTCCCTTCTACCCCATCCATTTGGACGCCTTTCTCCATCAGGTATTCATGAATATCTAATAAACGACAGCCCGGAAAAATCGATTCAAACTGGTACTTCAATAATTGATCCATACACGTACCACAAGACACAATCACCGTCTTAATATCCATATAGTTCAATGTATTGGCCATACGGTGGAATAACACTTGATTGGCAGTCGATATTTCTTGGCCTTTATCAATATCACCACTTGATGTCTGCGGATAACCACAACATAAATAACTCGGCGGCAACACGGTCTCAGTACCCACTTCATACAACATGGCCATCGTGGCTAAACCGACCTGACTAAATAGTCGCTCAGAACCACAACCTGGGAAATAAAATACTGACTCTGATGACTCTGTGACCTTACTCGCATCACGAATAATCGGAATCATTTTGTCATCTTCAACGCCCAACATCGCACGGGTCGTTTCCGATGGAATATCCGCAGGCATCGGCTTTTTCACAAAATGCACAACTTGTTCTAGAATTGGTGTTTTGCCGACCGTCGGCATCGGTGCTTTTTTCTTACTGCCCAACAGGCCAAGATATTTGGCCGCTTTATGCGCCAAACGTTGGCCTTTGTAGCCCAGTCGGATCATACCTTTATGCATCAACTTAACGGTGAGCGGATCCGTCGCATTCAAATAAGCCATAGATGTCCATGTACCTATATTACGATGCCGGTGCCCTTGTTTTTTCAACACCGCACGCATCTTAATCGTAACATCACCAAAATCAATATTAACCGGACATGGATTATGACAACGATGGCATACCGTACAATGGTCAGCCACATCATTCATCTCTTCAAAATGACGGACAGAAATACCACGACGGGTCTGCTCTTCATAAAGAAATGCTTCTAGGATCAAACCGGTACTTAAAATCTTATCCCGCGGCGAATACAGTAAATTGGCGCGCGGCACATGTGTCGTACACTCTGGTTTACACTTACCACAACGCAGACAATCTTTAATATCATCATTGATTTCCCCCAGTTCACTGGCTTCTAAAATCAACGCTTCTTGCTCAAGTAATCGTAATGACGGTGTATAGGCATTATCTAAACCAGAGCCATTTAGCAATTTGCCAGCATTAAAGTGACCTTTCGGATCCACTTTCTGCTTGTAGCCAGCAAACGCATCAATCGTCGGCTGATCCAGATACTGCATTTTGGTCAGACCAATCCCATGTTCTCCCGAAATAACACCGCCTAAATCACTTGCTAAGGCCATCACCTGATCGACAATGAGTTCAGCCTCATGCATCATGCCATAATCATTCGAATTGACCGGAATATTGGTGTGCACATTGCCATCACCCGCATGCATATGCGTCGCTACAAACAGACGGCTAGAACGGCGTTCACTGTGAATATCATCCAACTTTTGGCATAACGCTTCGAAGTCTTGACCTTGAAACAACTCTTTTAGTGGACGTTCAACTTCACTTCGGTACGAAATACGCAAATCGCGGCGCTGTAAAACATCAAATAAGGTATCACTCTCACTCAAGTTTGCCTTAATATCTTCAGACAGCAATGAAGTCATCTCACTAGCCGGTTGATCAAAGCTACTTAAAACACTTTCCCAACGCACACGCACTTCCGCTATTAAGGTGCAAGCCGCATCAATTTTCGCTTTGACAATGGCATCATTCTCGACACATTCGGTAAGTTCTTGATGTAACTCTTTTGGATCATGAGATAAATAATCACAGATCCCATTGGCCATATCGAGCTTATTACGCGTCGATTGAACAATATTAATTCGTTCAATACCATCGTTATATTCTGACAAACGATCCAGTGGAATAACCACATCCTCATTAATCTTGAACGCGTTAGTATGTTTGGCAATCGCCGCGGTACGCGCCCTATCCGCCCAAAACCGTTTCCTAGCTTCCGCACTGACGGCAATAAAACCTTCACCCTCGCGGGCATTCGCTAATTGCACTATCTGAGAACAGGCTGCAGCAACCGCATCTTCATCTTCACTAGCCACATCAATCAATAAGACCATCTTCGGTAATACAGAGCGTGGCGCTTTGGTGTTATAGCCAACCGCGCGAACATAACGTTCATCGAGATGTTCCATCCCAGCCAAAATAACATTGGGGTTATGATCTAAGGCATCTTTAGTCTCAACAATCGCAGGGACGGCCTTACTCAAATCATTACCAAAAAACTCTAGGCAAACTGTCCGACCAAACTCAGCCATCTTATGTAATACAAATACCGCAGAGGTGATGAGGCCATCACACCCTTCTTTTTGGATACCTGGC
>Ga0233444_10002782_pt1 | contig 17974 bp, 15 predicted proteins | sample SI_124_October20_6_FD_182792 | JGI IMG/M metagenome (GOLD analysis project Ga0233444, IMG submission 182792) | Seawater microbial communities from Saanich Inlet, British Columbia, Canada - SI_124_October2016_10_MG | ecosystem: Environmental > Aquatic > Marine > Inlet | place: Canada: British... | reverse complement strand
ACTTCATCATCAGTGTTAGTAAGAATATGATCTGCTAAATTAGCACCTATCAATCCAGCATTACCTGTAATTAAATATCTAGACATTTATCGCTACTCCTTCAGAATGCTGATTATCTACAACCCAATCAATAGTGGTTTGTAAAGATGTTTCAAAATCTATAGGTTGTTGCCAACCCATGTTTTTGAGTTTAGATCCATCGAGACTATATCTTCGATCATGTCCCGGTCTAGCTTTATTGCAGTCTACATACTGTATTCTAGGTTTCTTGCCCATCAGTTCAGCAATAACTTTGACTAAGTCATCATTATGCATTTCTACATCTCCTACTACATTATAGTGTGCTCCTGGTTTCCCGTGGTTTAATAAAAACAGAGTAGCATTAGCAGCATTTCGTGCGTGAATCCAGTGTCTTTGTCCTACATTAATAACACTACCCATATTATCTAATTCAGCATGTATAGTAATAATTTGATCATTATAAATTTTATCAATAGCCTTAGCTACTAATTTTTCTTTATGTTGTCTTGCTCCATATAAATTCATGGTATAAGTGGTAATAATAGGCAGATTATAAGTATTAGCATATGCTATGCCTGCTGCCCCTTGTCCAGCTTTGCTTGCGCTATATGGATTGCTTGGTCTCCATCTGTCATCTTCTTTAAAGTCATAATTGTCTGGGGCAGGCCCGAAGACTTCATCCGTAAGATAATTCACAAATAATGCATTAGGATTGGTTTTTCTATACCACTCTAACAAATTAATTGTACCCATTACATTGTCTTCAAAGAACTGCTTGGGATGTGATATACTACGATCTACATGGCTGTTAGCAGCAATATGAACGATATAATCTACATCTCCGATAGATTCACTTACATGATCACTAATATCAAATTTTAAGTCATGATATATTAGTTGCACTCTATCTGGATTATCCTTAACATGTAGACTGTTAATTATGTTTTCAACATCTCCCACATAACTTAATCTACATAGGCATTTAATATTCCAATTGGTATTGACTAATACCTCTTCTACAAAATGAGACCCAAAGAAACCCGCTGCTCCTGTAACTAGTATATTTTTAGACATTGAATATCTCCAGATTGTAACTATACATACTATAATATTCCATTTTTGTCATATGTCAATCAAAATTGACGCCTCTAACAACACTAGAATCTTGAGGCTTATGAGAATTGCAAGGTCTTGTATAACCCAACCATTCCATACAGGGTTTAAACCCCCATTTAGCATGAAAGATCTTACTGGATACTTCTTCGCTTGAGTAAAAAGTTTTGCTTTCTCCTGAGTGTTTTGTAGATATACTACCAAAATGATAAAAATTAATATTTCTAGATCTATAAAATTCTAGTCCTAATAATTCTAATTTAAGGAAAAAATCCCAGTCGCAAACAAATGGAGAGGGATATATTAAATCAAAACCTCCGCTGCTCATAAACTTTTTCTTAGACATATAAAATGGAAATAGCTCACCGTCTTGAGTAATTTTATCCTGTCTGTAAGATGGTTCTTGTTCTAAAAATTCTGCATATTTAAAATTGTCTGGATCTCCAAAATCCTGTATCTCAAACTTAAAAATACTAGGGCCAGTTCTTTCTATTTGGTTAGGACTAATAACATGATTTTCATTACTTAACTTAGACAGTACTATATCCCAAGCCTTAGGAAAAACATTGTCATCATTAATGACTAATATATATTCATTTAAAGCAGTATAAACTCCTATATTTATAGAATAGGGCATATTACGATTTTCAGGATTAACTAAAAATTTTATATACTCGTGTTCTTTATATTTATCAAACAATTCTTGGTATAAATTTGAAAATCCATCAATAACACATATTAACTCATGATCGCCATTACTAGTGTCTAAAAAAGATTTAATAACAATCTCTAAACATTTTGGATTTTTATATGATGGTACTATACAAGAAATATTATTCATAGGCTTTGTAATATCCTCCGATTTTAAATTGTTTATTCAAGTTAATAGATCCTTTATTATTAGGTATATAGTTATTATGCTCTATAACCCTGAAATCTACACTTATTCTGGTTTTACCTGTTGTATTAATTTTGTTGCCATGAGATAAGTTAGAGCCATCCCATTGAATAAACTCACCATATTTACAATCCATAGGAGCAAAGTCTTGCTTATCTTCTTCTGACTCTACCCATATAGTATTTGTATCAAATGCATTTGTAAATGGTAAAAAATAATTAAGTTCTTTTACTTTTAATGCCCATTCGCCATTTCTATAATCTCTATCTTTATGATATTCACCTACAGCTTTATTATTTGGATAACATATTCTAAAAGTGGGCTTAGCTTGTACTATAATTTTGTCATCATATAGCGGCCTAATACAGTTTTGTATAAACGATTGATACATATTAGTGAATATGTTTGTTTCCATCCATTTATAAAAAACTTTATGATGTAATGTTCCTTGGTCCGTTTCTCTTTTTAGTATAGGTATAGAGCTATTAATTTCTGATAAGTCTGATATCTTAAATTCTTTGCATAATAATTTAGCAAAATTAAACTGATTAGTATCATAACTAATTTTTTGTAAATACATACTATAGTTTTCTAAGATCAATTACAAGGATCAAATCATCATATGTATGATTAATATATCTAAAATCTATATAATAACTATAGGGTTTATACTCACTAGGAATACAACCCATTAGTCTTTTAACGTTCCATGAGCATTGAATATCTTCTACAATATAAACTCCGTTATCAGATAATAGTTTTGGACATTTTCTAATTAAATTTTCTTGCATCTCTATTTCATGATCGCCATCTTCTATAACAAGATCAAATTTATAATCTTTAGATTCTATCCAATCTAAAAAATCCTGTTTCGTGACATCACCCATATAAAAATCATCAAATAAATCTTCCCAAGTTTTGTCAGAAGGTACGTGACCAGATACAAAAGGTTTTGAAGTATCCGCACCCACTATGTACTCACCCACATTATTATCTTTTAAAAATTTTGCAAAACCACCTGATGATGTACCAATTTCCAATATCTTTTTAGGCTTAGTCATAAGAAAGTAAGGATAAATTAAATTATAAGCATGGCCGGGAAACAAAGAATCATTACCCCTAAATTTGTCTGTTTCATCAAACGAAGATTCATAATTAAACATTTACAGCATCCTTCCAATTAATAATAGGAGCAAGCCATTCAATTTCTCCATGAGTAGAATAAGATGGTAGCGGAGACAATAAGAATCTAGAATTATTCCTAATTTCTAAAAACATTTGAAAGTCATTTGGATGTATATCTGAAGTCCATTTACGCATTATGGGCTCATCTATTTTAAGATCCTTGACTCTAGAAGCAAAAGTCATTGTGGTAGAATTGGTGATCTTCCAATGGCAGGAATAAGTTTTATATACTCTAGTATTTTCAGCATTGCCTTGACAGAATGCATTACCACCCATTGCAGGATCAATATATTTATCAGGATGATCATACAGTGTTAAATAAGGAAAGCCTAAACTTAATCCTTCGAATAAAATATCTGGACTACCCACACGATGTAAGTAATCATTTTCTACAAAATATATAATTTCATCATCGCTTTCTTGTAATGCTTGATCCAAAGTCAAGTTAAACGTACCAGCACCATGTCCTATACTTACCCTAGTGATATTATCTTCGTTAATATATTTACAAATCATATTGTAAGTATCTTTAGAAACATTGTCTGCTGTAACAAAGATATTATTGCTGTGTTCAGCAAATACTTTTGTGAAATTTTTTAAACAACTTTCATTGTTTATATAGTTTGGTTTATTTTTTTTATATCCAGCGTCACTGATTCTGTAGAATATTTTCATAGCAGTAATTTAAGCTCCTCTAGAGATTCACAGGATACTAAATTTAATAATGATACTTTAGATTCTTTAAATTGCTCATAGGTTAAACTTATATTTGTAGATGTAATTGGTCGGAGATCTTTAGATTTTTTAATAACACCTATACCAAAGTCTGTGTCTAGTACGCAGCACTCTGCTTCGAGGTTGGCTTCTCTAAACAAAATTAATGCTTTCCAAACATCTCCGTTCCACACTACGCTTTCTCTAGGTACTCTCTGAGCCAATTCATCACAAGGGTGGCAGTCATGCAATAATATATATCCACCATCAGAAACATGCTGCAAGGCATTGTTTATATCTATAACTACCTGTTGATAGTGATGTAAGCCATCTATAAAAATTACATCATAAAGCTTATCGCTACTATTAAAAAATTCATCAGATGTCATTTGGTGTGTCACCATTTCTGAGACATGACCTTCTGCACCTGGGTCTACTCCATGTTTTAATTCGCATCTTACATCTTTAAATGTAAAAGCATCAAAGATACCAATTTCTAAATAGTTCTTATAATTATTCTTATCTATCAAATAATTAATAACATTGCTTCTTTTAATTACATTTCTATCATTTTTAATAAAAGCTTTCGTATATCTATTATCTATCATGATACAATTGTCTCCAGCACATATTTAGCTAATTGTTTAGTTGTTAAATTGTTTTTAGTAAATTCTAGCACTTCTGCACGTAAATCAGGTATTGCAGAATAGTCGTTGATAGCATTGTTACACCTTCTCATTAAGTCTCTATCTAAGCTGGTCATCGTTGTATCTGGACAATTATCAAAATCTACAAATAAAGGCAGGCATCCATTTGCCATTATTTCATAATGCCTCATGCAATCCCAACCTCCTTTTTTCATAGTAATACCAAATTTAGAATCATAATAGTCGTCATAATATTCTTGTTCTGTTTCGAACCTGTAGCCATCAAAAGGTCCTTCTACTAAAAAATGATAAGGGATAGATTTTGCAAAATTATTTTTAGGATTAGGATTAACTTCTGCTCTTATTTTTTCTTCTGGTATGGCAAAATTTATAGGATGACATTTAGAGCTAATATTAAAGGATATATATGGAAATAACGCGGGAATTTCTGTGGGAAAGCCACTAGTAGAAGCAGGAGGTGTTTCTCTGTGTATTAATTCTCGTTTAAAAAAGATATGCTTAGTGAATTGCTGCACGGTAAGACACATAGCATCAGAATCTCCTCCATCGACAACAGCTATTTTATTATCAGGATATACAGCTGAAGCTATATCATAGTAGGGTCGTGTTCTATCAATAGATCCGTATATGATATAATCAAAGTATTTGTCTCTAATTTTTTCTTCAATATTCGATCTGTCAATATCCCTATCGTCTAATAAGTAGCTGGTAGTAAAACCCCTACCATAAATTGTAGGAAATTGGTCTTTGTGAGACTTATATAGATGATCCATACGAGTAGAATCAACTACTTCTACATCCTCAAGTTCTGTTAGGCCATGGAACAAAACATCATTCATATAGTCATTGGGACAACCAACTCGTTGTAATATTTCATAACAATCACTCGCGTATAATATTTTCATATAATTCGTTTTGCTTTCTTTGGCGATCTATATCCTTATTATGTATAATAGCAAATCGAGGGTCTGCTGGCAAGGCGCCTGTATTTTCTTGACCAGTTAATTGTTCATGAACATTGCCCTCCCATTTAATTTTACCGTTATTTTTAAAAATTCTAGGCTGATAATCTGGCCAGTTAATCCATCCATTTTCATTAATTTGCCAATTATATTTTTTCATATCGTCCAAAGTATAGTCTCTAACTTTATTTACTCTAGGCACTAAATAAAGATCATGATTATTTTCTGATATTACTTGTTTCCAAAGTTTAACTGTGTCAGCAGAAGCAAATTCATCAGCATCAAAATTTATAATAAACTCTTTAGTCGCAAAACTATTCAGGTAGTTTTTAAGTTCTGCAAATTTATTTTGAAAATGATAGTTTTTATATATACTGACATGCTTGCATATTTTTTTTATAGCTTTAAAATTTTCAATTTCTTTTTCTTCTTCATTTCTGTAGGTATGTACCACTACTATTTCATCATGATTAGTTTTACAAAGTGCGAGCAAAGACAACAATTGTTTTAACTGTTCTAGCTCATTGTAAACCGTAATTGTATATGATATTTCCATGTTAAATTCCTTTATTTAAATTATTATCTAAACCCATACTTTTGACTCGTGGAGTAAATCCGTGGTAAGTTCAATTGTGTGGCTTTTTCTTCAAAATAAGTTTCTAATATATCAGGATATATTATTTGATCAAAAACATAATTATTAAATGATCGAGGCTTACGTGTATTTGTTCCTTCAAACGGTATACCTTCTACAAAAAGAGTGTCTGGTACAGAGATAGCGTATCCATTGTCATCTTGTCTAGTTTTAAGTTCAGTTGCGTAAAAGATTCTAATACCAAATGCTCTATTGTAGCTGGCCATAGCCAATGTTCCGTGAGGCCCACGAACCCCGCCGGGTCCAAGAATTGGAATCACAGGATTTTCGCCTTCTGGTGGAGGTGGATCTGGTGGTGATAATGATGGTGGATGACCATCAGGAACTGGAGGTGTTTCAGGATCGGTCTGTTGTCCATCATCTCCTGATGATCCAGAGGCAGTGTCACCCGGACATTCTTCCCAAGATAAGCGAGCAGAATATGATGGATAAATTGAAGACCTTAATGATTCAAAAGTAACAGTACCGACAAAGGGTCGACCAACCATTACTGTTATCGTGCCAGTATAATATCTATTACCATCTCGCACACTATCTAAAAAACTACCTGTGTAGCTAAAGCCTGGAGGCAGTGGAGAAACAAATCCGATGGGGTGATTAGTATTATTGATAAAATGATATTGTCTTCTCTCATGAAAATGCCACCCATGCGTGCTTGCTCTAGCACCATTAAAATAATATTCATTACTTTCTGTTACGTTAATCGTAGCAGGTAGACATGTACCAATACTAGAAATATTAAAATCCATTTCTATAAGAGGAGATTCAGATTGAATTTGTGACCCATTAGGATTAAGAGTTGTTGCACCATTACTAAACACATAGTATGGACCATAATCATAAATAAAAGATTTAGGTTCTACATTTCCTATACTATTGATAACAAGTGTTTCTCCACCATCTCTAGTGTTGAAATGTCGAGCTAAGTCACCAACACCTTCATTGTTGTCTATTATGCCACTGAATGTTGAACACGTAATAAAACCAATATTTGTGTTTCCTCCTAACCATTCAAAGTGACTTGCACATATATCACCAACAGCAAGATTAGTACTATTTTTCATACTTATATCTTTAGCATAGATAAGACCAGAATTAGATGAATTAATTATATCTACTCTTCCTTCTATATCACTTTTATCACTAATACTCTTTAGTTTTTCTTCTTCTGTAAAGCTGTCAAAGCCCGCACCTTTATCAAAAATAATTGAATTAAGATTTATAGTACCATTGTCTAATTTTAGATACGCTGAGTCATCGGAGGATTCATCAACAGATGATGTAACGATTGTGTCTAGTCCTTGTGAAGCAAAGACACCGAAAAGTTCACATTGCACTATTTCTGTTCCAGGAACAGTATCCGATTGTGAGGATAAGACCCCCTGAAATGATGAACCGATTAAACCACAAGACATAAAAGTAACTCCGATTGCTCCTTTATTTACATAATTCTCTATCATACAATTTGTAAATATAATATTATTTCCATTCAAAATAGTTACATTATCAATATGACAATTCACAAATTCTAGTTTGTCGGAGAAAGAATGGACTGCAACCAAATTCCCTTCTTCATCTTCTTCAAAAAAAGTAGTCGCCTCCATATCTATTGTTATGTTTCGTAAACCTACTCCTTCATACAAACTTGGTCCATAAATTAAAGCATTTTCTACTTCAAAGACATATGATCTTGTATAAGGACCTCCTATATCAGGTAGTTTACTGGTGCGCTGATACTGAGGCTGTATTGGTGGCCCGAAACTAGGATTATATGGTTCATATGTTGGAGGATATAGTCCTTGCTCCTCGAAAGTGCGAGTGAAATTGATTGTTTCTACAATACCTACATTTGGATATGCTCTAGTAAACCTTGATGATTTAAATGTGATACCTGCTAAACTACTGTTGGCACCAGAACCAGGACCTGATGTCATTCCTTTATAAGTGCAGTCTATCATATTTCCTCCTGCACCAATTTGACCTCCCTCAAAATGGCAGTCTGTAGCAGAAAAATCGTCTATAGCAAGTACGTCTACCACATAGAAACTGCTCTTTATAAGATTACAATTCTCAGTACCCATAATTCCGTTGCTGATATAGGCATTAGACACATTTAAATTACCTCCAATATTTGTGCTAATTACACCAGTTTGGAGATCGACGTTGCTATCTTCTATGGTTACAGTAAGAAAATTTTCTATATCTGCAAATCCATCACCATCTATATCTTCTTCTATTTTATCTAAACCACATGTAAAGCTTAAGGAGGATTTTGATATTGAAACTCTATGAGATCCCCCTCCCACAGCTCTGATTTCAACTTTTCCGTTCATATCTTCAAAAGTTAGTGCTCTAGAAAAAGCGCATTGAACTATACATACGCCACCAAGAAAAGTACAATTAGTAATATGAGAGCCAAGCTGATTGGAATAAAAGAATTTTGCATTATCTACAAAAAGAAAATTTGTGGAGAAAAAGAATTCTGGTGTTGTACCCATACTCCTCCAGTTAACATTACAAGAACATCTCGACAACAACGCTGTACTTATTGTTGACCCTTGAGTTATATCCGAGATTGACGTATCTCTAGCAATAAGGTTTCCGATAGATACTGTCCCAGCAAGCACATTTCGATTCGATGATGAGCCGGAATTGAATTTGGCCTCTTCTGATGTAAAAGTATCTCCAATAGTTAAATCGCTACAGCCTTCTATAGTTCCAAGAAGGATGGCTCTTTGGGAAGAGCCATCAGGAACAAGAATTGATACTACTCTTAGTGTAGCTCCAGGATTACAAGTTAACCGCGTAGCTATTATACTGCCTGCTGTTATTACCCCTCCAGTTAAATTTGAGACACTAAATAATTCTATCGAAGAAGCATTAATTATTCCTCCAGGTGTGTCCTCTGATTCAAAAGAATCCTTATTCTTTATATCTTGTACTTTGACTATCGAGCCACCTGCGTTTGTAAGTTTGCCAATATTGCTATGTAGTCGACTATAGTCTAGACCAAGGATTTCTCCAGCTGATAATATTCCATTATTAGTAAAATTAGCACCAATTATATTACCAACTGTCATCTGACCTTGATTGGATATATTTGCTGCAGGACCGAATGAGCTAGATGCTGCATTACCCGGCGATAGACCGATAGCTTCTGCTGTTACAGCACTTGTGTCTCCAAAAATCACACTTGGATATGGGGCAAGAAATTGAAATTTGTAATTACCTCTATGAGGACCTTCGACATCACCTACATAACAAGTTGAAGCAACGAGAGTTACATTAGCTCCAGGAAAAGACTGTACTACAGCGAATGATCCGTAGTTTATGTATTCTTGCTCTAGTGTAAGTTCACTACCAAATTTAGCTATTAGTTTTATAGATTTTGCTTCTCCTATCGTTGCTGTTGAAGAACCTCCAAAATTAACAATATTGTCGCCGTCCGTCCATCCCCGAAGAACGTTGCATTCAAGAGAAGAATTACCGAGATAAGCATCTATGCCTTCTATATTTAAAATATCAGCCACAACTGAACTATCAGTAAATTCATTGGCAGAAGAGTAAAAATTTCCTTTTTCAGCTTCTATTTGACAAGAACTTAGATGGCTTAGTGTTAAGCTATGATAGGGGAGCTTAGGGTTTGTAGGACGTCGAGTGTATGTTTGAGTTATGGGGTCGTATACTAATTGTCGGTTTTCATTAAATCCCCGATTATTTATATCAGTAGCATACGGAAAGAATTGATACATTCGCGTCATAGAATTTATGGTTCGGCCGTTAGAAGTAAGACCGATACGATTGGGCTCAGTAATACATCCAATCACGTAATCCCCAGCAGGCGATGAGGCAAATAACAACTCTTTAATTGTTCTCGGGAAATATTTATCGGACCATGGTGGAACGAGAATTCCTTCCCGTAATTTGTCACTTGGCAATACGGCTGATCGTGTTTGAGTTTCGGTGATAGTTTCTCCTTCTTCGTCCTTACCCTCAATCTCAACTTCGTATGTATATTCTAATTCTGAAGGATTGCGAAGGTCATCATCTTTGTCACTAGTCTTTGCAAATGTCAATGAACAATCATGCATAGTACTACCTCTCACGCCCATTTGAGGTGAAGATAGATTAGTTTTGAGTAAAGTACAAAAACTGACTTTTATGCATGGCGTACTTGGAACTTCAACATCACTTATACCATAAGCAAATTGATTCCCTGCAAAATTTGCTGATCCGATTGTTGTTGTAGTCTGCCCGTCCTTCTTCGTTACAATCGCACCAAAATTTGTACAGTGGTTCAGATACAAATATTTATCAGCCTCTATAGTATTACCATCACCCTCAAGCATTGCAAAATAATCTATCAAAACATAAGGAGCAGACAGATCAGATTTTACCTGACACATATTGTCTAGATGAATCATACCATCTGATTCTATAATGCTTTCATGTAAAGCAGAATTTTCCACATATACTAAGTTGTATCCGTATATATTACATTTAGCTAATGTAGAGTTAACATGAACTTGGATTCCCTCTAATAATCCTACTTCTATGATTGTAATAAAACCCAGCTCATCTTCTTCCGTAGCAAGTTTCCAATGATTCTGTTTTCTTACTCTAAGCTGAAGAGGTATTGGCATTGTGACGCTTTCTTCATCGGCATCTTCATCTTCATCTGGAGTCTCTGGTACCCAGTTAGTTATACTTGCTTGTAACCAACCTTGTTTGACTTGTGCTCCACCATAATCTGTTAGCCTTTCACACGTTCCTTCAGGAGGGATTTCATCTTCAGTATCTTCATCATCTGCTGGATCACGATAACAATTGACAATAAATGTACTATTTTTTATCTCATAACCATAAATAGCCTGCATGTAAGTTAGCTCAGCATGGGCTTGCTCGCAAGTACTTGGTTCTTCTCTTGTATTAACAATTACAAGAGGCCATGGATATACTGCAAGTTCTTTTGGTCTAACTCCGATGTAATAAGGTGTATCACCACTGAACCCTATATCTTTACTCCTAACCGGTATACATGTAGGAGGTTTAAACTTGTCGTGGTCTATTGACATAAATATTATACTCCTCGATTAGCTTCTTTAATTTGATTTTTAATTGTTCTAATTGAAGAATATTTAGAATGTTCTAAAGACTGTTTAGGAAAACCTGCATTTAGAGATATAGCGAATAATAAACCATTAGCAGACTGTTGTTTACTGCAATAGTATGGATCGCAACGATTTTCGTAACCCCCACCACAACCATTAAGTGCCTGTCTTTCTGCCTCTGTAAAACTATCACAATAATCTGGAGGACCATTTGGACAAGGCTCTTTTCTACATCCATAAAAATCTGCACCGGGATAATAATCTATCATACAACGTAATATACTCTCGGTAACTAAAAAAGCTCCTGGTGGAAGATCACCCCAGCTTGGATGTCCACCACTAATCCAATCACCAAAAGGGCAATGTAAAACATATACAGTCTCATTAAACTCTGTGCGAGTAGCATCATATCCAATAATATTATATGTTTGATAAAAAATCCTATCTGGATATACCACACCCGTAGAATCTCTTCTATTTGGAAAACCTACGTTACTTAATAGTAAAACGCCGTAACCATTAAATACCAAATCTTGTACTCTTCGTATCATCCAATCTTTATCTATGACTGTAGTTGCATATCTCCCACCAGTACCTTTTAGTATTAAAGATATAGTTCTAGCTCTATCTATGGTAAAATCTTCCCCTGTATTAATATTATTAGTAGTATAATTCCATCCATTATTCTTTTGGAAATACTTCAAAAACATATCTTTTAAAATAATTGGTGGTTCTGTTCCTGAACACTGACTAGTAAAATTAGCATAACCACCATAATTTCTTCTTGTAAGTATACCTACATGTTTTAGTATTTCATCTATACGACCCCCGTTAATAGTCCCATCAAAAGAGCCATCATCGCTAGGAACCCAGTAAGAAAAATCTAGCCTACGCGTAAATCCATTGTCGCAACAATTATTATAATAATAAATAGTACCATTCCAGCAACAAGGGTGACAAGGATCCATTACCTCACCAGTAACCGGATCTTCTGGACACACAGGACAACTATCACAGTAAGGACCACCATCGTCTTCTGGATATGTAGCACATTTATGGGCTCCTCCCGCCACACCTCTAGGAGTAGAAATAAAACATCCCATACCGGGTAATTTTAGAGCTTTATCTAAATGTATACCATTTTCATCGTCTTGATCTGCTCCTGAACAGGATGCGACGGAGCTTTCTCCTTCACTAACTTTATATCCTGGGGCTCTATAGTGACCAGCAATTGCATCACTCACTAAATCCGGACCAACCATCATTAAACAATCTGCTAGAGAATTATGTGCAAAGTGTTCGATATATTCTGTCGCCATTCTTGAAGACCAATTTTTTGTATCATCTACTTTTTTAGTCGTGCCATTAGGCTGTTCTTCGTCTCTTTGTACATGCAAATTACACGCCCTAGCTAAATCACAAGCATTTCTAACAGAATGAGCTGTGCCTGATCTAACAGTAGGCTGACCTTCCTTGTAAGCATCAGCGTCTAATGATTGTAAAAACTTAAAAGATAAGGCCAATCCTCCTGCGCCAGTGCCTTTAATGTTATTATATCCCGGAGCATCTGATACACAAGGATACTTTACATGTTTAAAAAAATGAATAATTCGTTTCCAATTCATAGGAGTACCAGCTCCCATATCATTGGATCCTACTTGATTAAATACCTCAGAAGATGATAATTGAGAATACGGAGATTCTAAATTACTTGTACAAGGATTGTTTGAATATAGAGTGTATAAATCTTCAGGTGATAACATTTGTATTTAATAAGTATTTAGGATATTTTTTATAGGTTTGTGGTGGATGTTCTGGAACATTTAACCAATTAATAACAATTTTATACTGATCTTCTTCTATTATGTCGCCATAAACATTAGGATTTTCTTGCACATAACATTCATTATTATAAAGTTTTACAAGATGTAGTCTATGTTGTTTAAGTTTAGGATTTAGTATTATTTGTGTCTTGCTTGGGCCTCCATAAATAGTTTGATTATGATATTCTGTCATATATCCAAATATTCTTTCCATGCTATGAACGTATGTTCCTCCGTTGTCGTCTTTAATCAGTCCAATTTCTTGAGATAAAAGTTTTTTGATCTTATCATTGTACAGTAATGGTATAAAATTTTTTGTTTTGGCAGCGAAAACGTTGCCTCCAATAAAACTTTTTAGTCTAAATTTATTATAATCAATATTAAATAAAGAGCATAATTCTAGTATTTTATAATGGTTGGTATACTCATTATTTCTCATGATAAAACTATGAGATCCTACTAGTCCAATGTCTTTTCTTCGTAATTTTTTAACAGTAAAGTCGAAATTATCCTTATAGAGAATATCATTAACTAAAAGGCATCTCCAATTAACCTGTTTATTAATACCCCAATTGTTCTTTTTTGAATGTAGCTTAAAGAATATGTCGTGATTTTCAGCACATTTTTCTAATAGTTTTAAAGTGGGCAATATGTCAGTGCCACCATTATTAAAATATGATATATCTATATTTTTAAAATTAGAAGTAAAGATAGTCTCTGCACGGCTATTATCATTATCAACGCAGAGACCTAAAAAAAGTTTAATTTTATTCCTATGAGTAAATAATACTTTAGTAAATTCTTCAGATAAGTCTGTATGATACAACCACAATATAACAGCCGGTTTATTTCTCATTCAGTTTGTTGTATAGCACTATAGCTACAGCAGATCCTGCAACACCCATAAAAATACCAGAAGGCTCTACAGTATTATAAGAACCTAATAGATATAGTACAGCACCTCCCATATAAGATCCTGCTACTCCAAGAGCTATGGTTTTAAAAAACCCAAAATTTTCTTCTCCTGGCACTATAGCTTTAGCAATAGAACCCACAAAAATACCATATACACACCATATCATTAAGCTAAACATTTGCTATCTCCAGTAGGGTTGATACTTCTTCATCCGTGACAGACTCTCCTTTATCTAATATGGCATTTACAAGATTCCAGCCATATTCTTTATAGTCTTTAGGATTTAATTCCCTTCTGACTAATTTTCTCAATTTCATCTTAGTGAACCATCCTCGTCTTGATGACAATTCTCTAATGTGTTGTTTATATAATAAGGTCTTATCTATTTGACTTTCTTTATTGCATTCTTGTATTACTCTAATAACATTTACTAAAATCGCCACCATCATAATTATCATAATGACACTACCAAATTTCTCTTGTGGTAGATCTTGTCTGCTTAAAACATCCAATGCAAGTGCTTCCATTTTTTCATTAGGTTTACTCATATAACCAACTACCTTTCTACATTAAGGCTCACAATACTGACAGTTAATTTTAGCTATTCCATCACCACTCAAATACCATCCCTTCCCTTTACAGACAGGACAATCTTTACGTTTATATTTTTCTACTATATCACTTTTTTGTGATGCCTTTACAATACCCCCAGCAAGAGTAACAACTGCTGTTGTACTATACTCTGGTGTTGCTGCAAAAACTAATGAAGTGACAAGCATTGTACCGAAAATAAATTTAATCATTATTTAATCCATCTATCTAATAGATCTCTTAATGGTCTCTTTTTAGGAGGAGCCACTATATCTTGATCAGGTTTAAATATTTTAATCAGACTAAGAATAAAGCTACTTATAATACTTAGTAGCCTGTTTAAAGCAATTTTATCTAACAATCTCATAATTATTACCTCCAATTATATATACACTATATTATGGTAATGGCACGTTAAGTCTACATAAGAACTGATTAACATTGCCTAGAACATTTAAGTTTATCTTATCGCCAGCATCGAATTCTGTACCAACACCTAGATTAACATTAGAATTGGCATTATTTGGATGCACAGCCTCTAAATGGGTTATAAGAGTATTAGATGTATATGCGGGAGATATTTCGCCACTAACAAGAATCTGAGCTGATTGATCAGCTTGAGCATCTACACTGATAGTATGGCCCAGACCGTCTGTTAAATCGTAGCATAATTGTAGGAATAAGGTTTCTGCAACTGTAGATGTACCATCTCTTTCTAAACTAGCAAAGGTAGTATTATCATCTATGCTCACATTTGAATTCGCTATAAATGTAGATGTAGTCACTCTAGCCACGGAAGTAGTTTGTCTCTCCATGCCTGTGCTATCACTACCGCTTAAAGCATCATCATCTATTAAACACTTATAGAATTTATGACTAGAATTTTGTGTTAAACCTGTTATAGTTAATGATGCACTAGTCTTTCCTGTCAAATCACTGTATGTGCCACCAAAACTAGAGGCTTCTTGCCATTGATAATTTAATGTAGCTGAACTATTACGAGCAACCGCAGTTACTGACAATGTAACACTACCATTGGTTGTAGGAACATAATTTTGTGCATAAGTGGTTATAATCATATCTTTGCCATTAATCTGATTAGCAGTAGGCTGACTTGTAATATCAATTTCTTGTACTGTTAGAGTAGCAGCATTACTTACTGTTTCTACGTCATCACTAAATCCTTGTAGCCTAACCTTAAATCTCCACTGATTTTGATCATGACTACTATAAGTCATATTAGTAAGATCTAAGGTATTACTGGTACCTTGACTATAATAGCTAAAGCTAGATCCTCCATTACTTGATCGTTCCCATCTGTAGTATAAAGTAAATGGACTACCAGCAGTTTGGCTAGCTGTAACACTAAATGATCCAGTACCTCTAGCGATTGTTAAATTAGCTGGATGTGAACTGATACTAATTTGTATATACCATAGTTTTGCTGCATTACTATAGACCGTACTAAATCCTGAAGAACTAAATTTACATCTATATAAATTACCATCATCAGAAGATGTTAATTCTGTTAGATTTAAAGTATTAGATGTTTGACCAGCGATCTCAGAGTAACTTGATCCTCCATTTGTGCTAACCTCCCATTGTTTATCAATAGTGGTACCACTAACATTTGAAGAAGCTGAGGCAGAGAATGATGTTGAGCCATCATCTGGTATTGGTGCATCACTAGGATGACCAGTAACAGTAAGAGTAGCTGGCTCTGTAGTAAGCGTAGCATAATTACTCGTAGACGTTGTAATCCCATCGTAAGCAATTGCTTTAAGTCTATATCTCTTACCATTGTCTGCTGGGTATTGCATACTGGTTAGACTTAGAGTAGTACTATTTTTACCCGACATGTCAGTAAAGTCTGTGGTTGAGGCTGCAGCTTCTTGCCATTGATATAAAAGATCAGTATAATCATTCACTTTTGCAGCCGATGTGAAAGTTGCGGCTCCATCATCTGCGGTTTGATCTGAAGGCTGTGAAGTAAAAGTAATTGTTGGTGCTTGTTCCATAGATTCACATTTTAAATATCTGGCATTATTAACTGTAAATTTTAGTTGTGCTGGCAGCTTTGAAGTTACAAATGTAGTATCATCCGCTTTTCTGTAGGTTCTAGTAAATTTTGGATTTGTTAGACTGTATTTAATACCTACACACCCATTAACATTATAAGTAGAAGAACTTATGTTTGGTGATACTACGCCTTTAAGTGTCATAGCTCTGTTAGCACCCAGAGTATATGGATTATTAGAAATATCTAAAGAATTCTTTTCCTGATCTGTTGTAGGACCTAATGGATCACCATTGGAATCAAGACCTCCACCAAGAGTCATTGTACCAAGATTCATACCACCAGTTAGACCTGACATACTACTACTTCTGTATATCTCATAGACTTCACCACTGTTGAACGGAACGCCCTCATTACCAGCAGCTTGATTAGCATTGTATGACGTTTTATCTTGATTAGTAGTAAAAGTAATAGGATATTTATCTACAATAGAAACACTATTGCCACTAATACTAATTGCAACTTTTAGAGGAAAATATTTGTTATCTATACTAAAAGAAACAGGTTCCCAATCTTCTGGTGATCCAGCAGCACTAGATAATTCGCTTGTTTTATCTGTGTTCGTACTACCAAAACCGGGTACGGTTGGAGCCCAAACTTCTATACAATTATCTTGTAGTCTAAGACTTAATTCTGCTAATACCGTTAAACTATCGCTAGGCTTATGTCTTTTAATATTACAATAACTCACAAAAGCCCCACCATCAAAATAATTTTTAGTAGTTCTGCTGCCACTATCAGCAATAAAACTTTGACTAGAAGAAGTATGTTTAATTTTATCTAAAGAAAATAAATCATATTGGTTATGACCGTCTGGTTCAATATTATAGCCTATGCCATTTAAAGCATTAGAGAATTCATTACCTTTGACTATGTTAAGTCCAGTGGTATCGATATTGTATTTATAAGGCCAATCACTTTCTATAGTATAGCTTATTCTATTCCCAGCATCTCCTATATTAAGTCCTGTAACAGATATGATGCCTGAGTGATATTTATTACCTAAGTCTCTAGTTTTACTAAAACCATTATTCCAAGCTCCATTAGAGCTATGCATTTTTGTGGCAGCGGCTGTGTCTTCAGTAAATGCTATATCTATTAAATTACCACGTATAACATTTAGTCCTGTTTGTGAAATAATACCGCTGTAAGGCCATTTTGTGTCATAATCTACCCTAATATTATTACCATATGGATGACCACTATGAGCATTTAAACCTGTACTATGAAATATATTTTT
>Ga0233444_10002775_pt1 | contig 18004 bp, 18 predicted proteins | sample SI_124_October20_6_FD_182792 | JGI IMG/M metagenome (GOLD analysis project Ga0233444, IMG submission 182792) | Seawater microbial communities from Saanich Inlet, British Columbia, Canada - SI_124_October2016_10_MG | ecosystem: Environmental > Aquatic > Marine > Inlet | place: Canada: British... | reverse complement strand
GGAGGGATAACAGACCCTGTAATTTCATCGGGTTTGTTTCCAACATGTATAGCTCTGGTACCTTTATGTAATTTATTATTTTCCATTTCCTAAAACATTTTCAATTTGTAAATCTAACTCATCTTTAGTCTCAGCAGCTTCAATGTAGCCCATTTTTCTCATCCACGCATCGTTGTAAATTTTAGAGGCGTACCTGTTCCCAGAATCTGGAAGAATAACTAAAATACGCTCTGGTTTTTCTAAACCTTCGGCATACCTAATAGCCCCTACAACAGCAGAACCACATGAACCACCGGCATAAATACCTTCTTCTTTTAACATTCGTCTAGTCATGTGAAACGACTCTTCGTCGTTCACTCTAACAAAACCATCAATTTGATCGAAAAGTACATTTTTAGGAATGAAATCTTCGCCAATCCCTTCCACTAAATAACTGTAGGCTTTACCCATTTTTCCGGTCTCGTAGTACTCTTTTAAAATAGAGCCTTCACAATCTACAGCAATAGACTTTAAATTTGGCATTTTAGATTTTAAATATCGAGACGAACCTGAAATGGTTCCACCTGTACCTATACCGGCTACCAATGTATCAAATTCACCATTGGTTTGCTCGTATATTTCTGGACCAATCATCTCGTAATGAGAAGCACCATTGTCCATATTACCGTATTGATCTAAAAAAACCGAATTTGGCAGCTTTGCTAAACTGGCTGCAACAGAATAGTACGATCTTGGATCTTCTGGTTCAACAGCCGTAGGACATACGATCACTTTTGCTCCGTACGATTTCAGATTGTCTATTTTTTCTTGAGACTGCTTGTCTGCCATTACAAATACACAATTGTACCCATTAATGGCCGAGAAAATTGCAATTCCTACACCTGTGTTACCCGATGTAGATTCTACAATAGTTCCTCCGGGTTTGAGATCTCCTCGTTTTACCGCTTGTTCACACAAGTAAACCCCCATACGGTCTTTAATAGAACCGCCAGGATTTAAGTATTCTAACTTAACATATATCGATGAGGCAACACTATTGGCTACCTTATTAAGTTTTACAATTGGTGTATTCCCAATTACGTCTATTATATTCTGATCAAACTGCTTCATATGTGACACTAAAAAACCCATCCTTAAGGATAGGTTGTGGTTTTTGAAAATTAAAATTACTATTTGATTTGAGTTTAGTCAAATTATTGAATAGCTGACTCAAATCTTTTTTAATTTATTACAACAGATGTAAAATTACAAAAAAATTGAAGTACTCGACAAACTATAAATGAAATAAAAAAATGCCTCTCAAAGGTTGAAAGGCATCATTTTAATCTGAATAGTTACTGTAAAATTAATGCTTTAGGAACTGCTTGGTAACTACAGCATCATTAATGATGAGCTCTAGAGTATACAAACCATTTGTAAATCCAGAAACATTTAAAGGCAATGCTTGACTGCCTATCACATTTTCATATTTATGGTTAGCCACGAGTTGGCCGGCCGTATTAAAAATATTGAATTGCAAATCTGAGGCTTCTTTAATATTTAAAGAAACCTGAAGGTAATCTGATGTAGGATTTGGGTATACATTTAACACAGCATCAACGTGAGACAAAGCTGAAGTAGCTAATACATTTTCACCAGAAGTAAATCCGTTTGAAACAGCGCTTTCTATTGTAGAAGAAGAACCGTTGTCTATAGAGCCAGAGGAATCCATTAGCATACCCACTATGTGCATATCTTCTGTCTTCCAATTAGCTCCCATACCAAACTTAAAATTGAATGTAAAAGAGTTGCCAGCTTGTATTGAATTTGGAAACCCTGCAAAACCATCAAAGCTAGGCATTATGGCTCTCGCAACATGATCGTAAACCATCATAGAGGCAGACACTGAGCTTGATAAATCAGCCCAATTAACACCGTCTAAACCAACCAAATCGCCTGAAGCACCGCCTGAATATGAATTAGACTGTGCATAAGAACCACTCGTACCAGAAACACCATCCTCAGTTAATACACATGCAATTTTCCAATTCCCATTGGCAGGACTAGTAAAATTAACCGTTAAAGAAACGTGTAAGGAATCTCCTTCTTGCTGTGCACCATTTGTAATAAAAGCTGTTGGAGGCAGTAAAATACGCTCCATGAAATCGCCTTTAATATCACCAGGATCAATCTCACTTCCACGATCAACCAGAGCACTAGGGTAGCCAGAAACTTGTAAATCTTGGTCGTAAGCAGGAACAGCCATTGGGTCTCCGTTGTGCACGGCAATACCTTGGTAATAGCCCTTAAAATCGCGGGCCATAAAATCCATTGCAACAGTACCACGAGGACACCAGCCACACCAGGTTCCCGTACCCTCTTCTGCAATTACAATTTTACCGTCGGCAGGCTTTAGTGCCGTAACTTCAATTGTTTTAGAATCGTCTGTTAAAATATCGTCTTGTACTAAAGAACCATTAATTGCCGTAATAGTGGCGGTTAATAATTCGAGTTCCTGATTCAAAACAATTGGCGAAGTAAATTCAACTAACATGGACTCATAAGAACTCATATTTACCCCAACAACAGACTCTGTAAGTTGTGAAGAATTAAAATCAAGAACCACATCAAAGGAAGTAATATTTTCAGCTCCTAAGTTCTTAACCTCTACTATTGCATAACGCTCTTGCGAAATTAAACCATCAATAGGGTTTAAAGATAGCATAGCACCGTTAAGATTTGGCAATACAAAAGGAGTATGCGATAAGGAAACATTGTCTACATAAAAATCAGAACCTTCAGAAGGGAAAATATTTAAAGAAGCAACTTGGTTAATGCCATTAGAGAATATACCAATAGATTCACCATTGATAAATGCTTCCCAGTTATTCGTAGTTAGGTCGATTTCCATTGTTATAGTAAACCAATCAGCTTGAGGGTAAACTCCACTAAAAATTTCTGTAGAACTACTCAAAAATGAAATAACACCGTTTGTCATGGTACACTCCATAGCCCAAGTAACTCCAATTTCAGATTCTGCCTGAAAATTAAAATATGCACCTGCAGATTGCGCAACATACAAATCAGATTCAAAAACAAAATCACCCGAAGTAAAAACCGCTCCAAAATCTGCAATAATATCTACAGGACCGCCACCAGATGCTGTTCCTTCTAGATGAATTGTATTTGAAGTTTCGGGAGTGTCTGAAAGGGTTACCTGGATGTCTTCGGACCCACCTTCAGTCCCACTCCAGGTAGTCCAAACATCTGACTCTTGACAAATATAGTCTCCTGATGTGTAACTTTCGAAATCGTCTGAGAACTGAAACTGAGCATTAACAAATGAACAAATTATTAAAGCCGTAAATAAGAAGTAATTTTTTTTCATTGGTAAATTATTTTAAGTCTTTACAATTTTAGTTAAAAAAATCAACTTTACGCCATATGAAATAGCAAAATCTTAAAACGTTTAAAGAATTCATTTGCAAATCATTAATAAACAATAATAAAAACTAAAAAAAAGCATTAAGCTATTGAGAAGAAACCTAAATTTAGAAAAAAATAAAACTAAGGATGATTGCGTTTTATGGACTTAAAGAGTTCAGAGGAAAACACAAAGCTCTCCAAATCGGTATTTGCAGTAGAAAATATCTCCGAGCTTGTTCCTTCCCAAACATTTACCCCTTTTTTTATGAATAAAATTTTCTGGCCAATTTCCATTACCGAATTCATATCATGTGTATTAATAACCGTTGTTATGTCATACTCATGGGTTATTTCTTGAAGAAGATTGTCTATTAATATCGCTGTGTATGGATCTAATCCGGAGTTAGGCTCATCACAAAAGAGGTACTTTGGATTCATTACAATGGCTCTAGCAATGGCCACACGTTTTTTCATGCCACCACTTATTTCAGAGGGAAAAAGATGATTTACATTTTCTAAGTTTACTCTTTTCAAACAAAAATTTACACGATCTAACATTTCAGATTGATTATCATTTGAAAACATTTGCAGTGGAAATAGAATATTTTCTTCAACATTCATGGAATCAAACAAGGCACCACCTTGAAACACCATTCCTATTTGCCTTCTTAATTGCTTTAAATTTTTATTTGATTTACCAACAATATCTAGTCCACCGTAAACTATAGAACCCTTTTCAGGTGCATGCAAACCCAATAAGCATTTCAGCAAAACCGTCTTGCCTGAACCACTCTGTCCGATAACCAAATTTGTTTTGCCTTTTTCAAATGTAAACGATAAATCTTTTAGTATTTCGTTGCCAGAAAATGACTTGAATATATTAGAAATCTCAATCATTAGTTTAAAAGTAGCTGGGTTAGTATGTAATTTAAAACTATGATTACAACAGAACTGTAAACAACAGCTTTGGTACTAGATTTACCTACCTCTAGCGCACCACCATCTGTGTAAAAACCATGAAAAGAAGAAACACTGGCAATTACAAAAGCAAACAAAACGGTTTTAATGATTGCATAAACAGCTTTAAACGGAATAAAATCGTACTGAATACCAGAAACAAACTCAGCAACAGTGCACTCACCAGAAAGTGTACCAGCCAGTAAGCCCCCAATGATACCTGCAAACATACTCAATACAATTAGTAGCGGATTAAAAAATACCAATGCAAATATTTTTGGTCGTACTAAGTGAGTTGCAGGGTTTACACCCATAACCTCTAAAGCATCAATTTGCTCGGTAACTTTCATTGTTCCTATACTTGAGGCTATATTAGAACCAATTTTTCCCGCGAGTAGCAAACTTATAATTGTTGGAGAGAATTCTAATAAAATGGCATCTCTAGTGGCATACCCTATTAAAATTTTTGGCATAAAACTAGAAGTCATATTTGCTGCAGTTTGAAGGGTTACTACAGCACCGACAAAAAGAGACACAAAAACCACAAAAGCAAGAGACTTAAATCCCAACTCATAGATTTCTTTTAGCACCAATCGATACATTACCGATCTTCGCTCAGGCTTTCTAAATACATCGAGAATAAAAAGAATAAACTTACCTAAAGAAGCAATTAAGCCCATAAAACAATTTTTATATAAAATAAATGTAAATTTACAAAATACTCTAATAAATAACCATTTTTTTAGCTCGCACATGAATACAAGAATTTCAAAAAAAGCCCTTTTTTTAGTTATGGCGTTTGCATGCTCAATCTTCCTAAATTCTTGCACAGCTTTTAAGTCGTGTGATTGCCCAGGCTTAGAAGGGCTTAAAAAAAACGACACCCCTGTTCAAAATTCATAAATTGCAGTTGAAAACACATACTATGATTCGGTAAAACACAAACAACAAAAAAAGCAAATCTATGATAAAGCCAGATAAAGAACCCGTAAAAAAAAATGAACTAAATGGCTTAATCAATCAATTAAAAAGCCTGATTACAAACTCATCTCAACTCCTCAAGACGACTTTAAGGTTTAATGACGAGAACATAAATCACGAGGAAATTCGTAAAAACATCCTAAAAGACATTACGTTTAAAGGATACAATGTTTGGATCTTGATTTGCTCGATTGTAATCTGCTCAATTGGCCTAAATATAAACTCTTCCGCTGTTGTTATTGGTGCCATGTTAATTTCGCCATTAATGGGACCCATTTTAGGCGTTGGTTTATCTGTTGGAACAAATGATATCCTAAACTTTAAACTATCTCTTCAAAATTTTTTGATTGCATTAGGTATTAGCTTACTTACCTCCACCGTTTTCTTTTTAATAAGCCCACTAGAAGACGTTCAAGCTGAATTACTGGCGAGAACTCAACCAACTTTACTAGACGCTTTACTAGCAGCCTTTGGAGGGCTGGCTGGGATTATAGCAATAAGCCGAAAGGATGCTAGTAATGTAATTCCTGGAGTAGCAATAGCCACAGCACTAATGCCCCCAATTTGTACTGCCGGTTACGGATTGGCAAATGGAAATTTTAGCTTTTTCCTAGGTGCACTGTATTTATTTTTACTGAATTCAGTGTTTATTAGCCTCGCCACTTTAATTATTATTCGATACTTACGCTTTCCATACATATCATTTATTGATAAATTGACAGAAAAGAAAGGCAAAAGACACATTACACTCATTAGTTTAATTATTATAATTCCAAGTGCCTTTCTGTTTTTTGAGGTAACCCAGGAGTCTATGTTTCTTCGTCGTGCCAACTCATTTACACAAGAGTTTATTGAATACCCCGGTTCTGAAACGATAAATCAGAAGCTAAATTACAGTAAAGAAGGATCTAGCATAGAAGTATTTATGATAGGAAAACAAATACCAGATGATGTTATAGAAGCCTGGAAAGATAAATTAGTAAAATCGGATTTACAAAGCACCGAACTTAAAGTCATACAAAATCAAAATAATAGTGAAGAACTTGCAGGATCTATTGGAGATCGAGTTAAATCTGGGATAATTAAGGAACTTTATCAAAATAATGTCGCTGAATTAAGGTCTAAGAACCTCAAAATACAGAATCTTACTAATGAAATAAAAAATCTACAAGGCGCAAAAATTGATTGGATACAACTGCAAAAAGAAATTTTTATTCAATACCCTAACTTGGAGAACTTAACCTACGGCTCAACTATTAGACTAGACTCTATCTCATTAGACACTATACCTACGCTACTCCCAATATGGAAAGATGAAAACCAATCAAACCAACTTAAAAGATGGCTTCAGGTAAGAATTGGGCAAGATAAAATTCAAGTAATTGATCAAAACAAATTTTAACAAAAAACACACTTAGTAAGCATTCTAATCCTTAATTTTGCATTTATAAATCTTACCCACTTGAAAAACAAGATTAAAGATTACAGTCAATTAGCAAAACTACGCCTCTCCAGCACTGTTGTATTTTCTGCATTAGTGGGGTACTTACTAGCCGTAGATCAAGTTGACTTCAAAATCTTATTTATGTTACTTATTGGAGGCTTTATGGTCGTAGCATCATCTAACGGCTTCAATCAGGTTTACGAAAAAGAAACCGATAAACTAATGGATAGGACAAAACAAAGACCTATTCCAGCAGGACGGATGCAATCCTCTGAAGGCTTACTATTCTCTAGTATTTTAGGGCTCATTGGCATTCTAATTTTATACTATATAAATGCAAAATCTGCCATATTTGGAGCTGCTGCGCTCGTTTTATACGCAGCTGTATACACTCCCTTAAAAACTGTAAGTCCTATCGCTGTATTTGTTGGAGCATTCCCCGGAGCCATTCCTTTTATGTTGGGTTGGGTAGCTGCAACAAATCAATTTGGCATTGAATCTGGGACATTATTTGCCGTACAATTTCTTTGGCAATTTCCTCATTTTTGGGCCATAGCTTGGATGTTAGACGAAGATTACAAAAAAGCAGGCATAAGAATGCTTCCATCTGGAATGAAGGATGAGAAAACAGCTTTTCAAGCCATGCTTTACACGATTTGGTTAATTCCAGTATCTATTATGCCTTTTGTGTTCCCGTACATTGGTATAGAGAGCAAACTAATACTCACTCCTTACGGCGCCTTATCCATATTACTTATGGGTGTATACTTGTATAAAAAAAGCGCTTTACTACTAAAAAATTGCGACCATTCTTCGGCAAAAAAGCTCATGTTTGGCAGCTTAGTTTACTTACCAGTAATTCAAATTATTTATTTAATCGACAAATACGTTTTACAATAGATGAGCGACAGCAAAGAACTCCAAAAAAGAAAAACAAGAAAACCATTACTTTTCATTTCCATGATCAGTATTGTTATGTTATTTATAGGACTAACCTCTGGTTATATTGTACGAAAAGCAGAAGGAAACTGGATGGATTTTGACTTACCAGATGCTTTTTTTCTGAGCACTGCAGTTATTATACTGAGCAGTATAGCAATACAAAAAAGTTTGCAAGCTGCAAGAGCCAACAATACACCAATGACGATAAAACTTATGGGCGTCTCGTTTATGCTCGGATTGGCTTTTACAATACTTCAATTTGAAGGCTGGTCTCAAATGCACGATATGGGTGTATTCTTTACCGGTAAAAGCAGCAATGCCGCAGGTTCTTTTGTATACGTAATTACACTGGTACACCTGATACATTTAATCGCAGGTTTAATTTCAATTTTGGTCATGTTTTTTAATGCCCGGCAAAATAAATACACGCTAAACAATGTATTAGGATTAGAGCTTGGCGTTATCTTTTGGCACTTTCTTGGCGGCTTATGGCTTTACCTATTTTTATTTTTACTGCTCACCAGATAAACACAAAAACAAAACAATGCTTCATATTTAGAAATAATCTAAACAAAGCAATGAAGACTGAAAGAAAAGAATAGTCTTTTCTCTTATCAAGGAAAGCATTACATTTGCATCGCTTAAGAAATGTTCTTTAAAATAAGAACAATAAAAAAACTATAAATTACCTAAGCTAACACATAGTATGGCATCACAAGCAACAACAGAAAGCGTTTGGCGCGGAGGAGTAAATCCTTTTAAAGCAAGTTACGGAAAAATGATGATGTGGTTTTTCTTACTGACAGACGCCTTAACATTTTCAGGTTTTTTAGGCGCATATGGGTTTTCGCGTTTTAAATACGCAGAAACTTGGCCGCTGGCAGAAAATGTATTCACACATTTTCCAGGAGTACACGGTGACCAACCATTGCTTTATGTAGCCTTAATGACTTTTATCCTTATTATGAGCTCGGTAACTATGGTACTTGCTGTTCATCATGGAAAAAACATGGACACTAAAAAAGTAGCCTGGTGGATGGGTTTAACCGTTTTAGGTGGCGCCATCTTTTTAGGCTCTCAAGCCTGGGAATGGATGCACTTTATACATGGAACTGCAGAAGGCGCACTTCACCTAGCAGATGGTAATATAGCTAAAATTATAGCCGCAGGAACAGACGTTATGGGCCAAACCTACAACTATGATGTTCTTAGACTGGGTACAGAAAAGTTTATTACGGATCCATTAACCATTGCAACTTTAAGTGAAAGTGCGGAACACGTTTACGGAGCTAACATGGTTGTAAATGAATACGGATTGCCACAATTTGCAAACTTTTTCTTCTTCATCACAGGGTTCCATGGATTTCACGTATTTACAGGAGTGTTATTAAACATGATTGTATTTATTAACGTACTGTTTGGTACGTACGAAAAAAGAGGACATTACGAAATGGTTGAAAAGGTAGGTCTGTACTGGCACTTTGTAGATTTAGTATGGGTATTTGTATTTACTTTTTTCTACTTGGTTTAACAAACGACTAGTCTCATTAATTAACTTTTAAAAACACGCTTTAGCTATGTCACACGATTCTCACGGAGGTACAAAACAAATTTGGGTTGTTTTCTGGATACTTTTAGCGCTAACCACTGTAGAAGTTGCCTTGGGTATTTTTAAACCCGTAAGTTATGAAGTACTAAAATGGACTTTTATAATACTTACACTCGTTAAAGCTTACTACATTGTAGCCTATTTTATGCACGTAAAACATGAGACAAAAGGCTTTGCTTGGACTTTAGCGCTTCCTACATTTATACTTATACCTTATTTGTTGTTTATTCTTCTAACAGAAGCTAGTGAATTGATATAGAATGAAACAAACATCTAAAATTACGAAGGGGGTAGTACTATTTACAATATTAGTACTACCCTCTCTTTTGTACCTTTATCTTACATCGGGCAAACACAACTTTGTTTACTTACCTATTGTTGCATCTCAATCTCAAAATTACCTTCCTTTAATTGAAGAAGACAGACAAGGAAACCCAAGTCATCATTTTATTCAAGACTTCCCACTAACAGAAACACTGAATTTTAGAGATTTAGACTCAAAAATCAAACTCGTTTTCTTCTCTAATGCCAAAGACACACTCACTTCAAAACTTATTGGCTACATGCTGGAGACTGAAGTTTGGGAATACCTTGGGAATTACGAGGATCTTTACTTTCTGAATTTTATTATTGAAGATTCTTTACATGTTTTTAACGAAGCTATATTCTCAGAAAATAAAATACCAACAAAACAATGGATTAATGTTCCAGTAAAACTCGACTCTTTAAGCAACTTAATTGATGACAACATTCTAGTTGGTGCAATCAAATCTAAAATCAAAAACCAAGAAGAAGCGCGTTTTGGAGAAACAATTATATGCGATAGAGAAGGTAGAATTAGAGTGGGTTACAACAATTCTGATGAAACAATGTTTACTTACAATAACCTAAGTAAATTTGAAATAAAACTCCTTAGAGACGATCTTAAATTGTTGTTAGCAGAATACCAAAGAGAATTAAAAAAGAAAAATGACTAAGCTATTTACCATTTTGCTTTGTACTGCTGTACTGCTATCTTGTAACACAAGAAAAGTAGAACCATTGGCTTTTGTTGGCCCTAAAGAAACGAATGGTGAAGAGACTATTTACCATACGATACCGAAATTTGAACTCATCAATCAAGACAGCGATACGATACAAAATTCTGATTTGGCAGGTAAAGTTTATGTAGCCGATTTTTTCTTTTCAACGTGCCCTTCTATATGTCCTGTAATGACAAACAACTTAGTAAAAGTTCAAAGAGCCTTTAAAGACAACCCACAATTCGCTCTAGTTTCTCACACAGTAAATCCAGCTTACGATCGAGAAAACATATTAAAAGAGTATGCAGCCAAAATGCATGCAGACACAAAAAACTGGGACTTTTTAACAGGAACAAAAGAAGCAATATACAATACCGCTTTTTACGGTTACTTTGCCAATGCAGGTGAAGACGAACTAGCTCCAGGAGGATTTCTTCATTCAGAATACTTCATTTTAGTAGATAAAAAAGGTAGGGTACGCTCTGGTTATGACAGCCAAGGAAATGCAAAAGGTGTATACGATGGAACAAACGACCAAGATGTACTCCAATTGATAAATGATATTAAAACCTTGTTAAAAGAATAAAACGAAGATGAACAACAAAAAAGCCACACGTATAATATACGGTACATCTGCCGCTGTATTAGGTTTAGTAGTACTTTTGTACAACTTACCACAGGCACAAAATATACCGGAATTTGTAAAGCACTTACCTAAGTTACACGCCAGTATTAATGCAACTTGCTTTGTACTTCTCCTATTGTCTTTACGAGCTATAAAACAAAAGAAAACGGAGCTTCATAAAAATTTAAACCTCACAGCATTTGCGCTTTCTTCTCTGTTTATTCTGTCTTATGTAACCTACCATTCATTTGGAATTGAAACCTCTTTTCCAGCAGACAACCCTATTAGACCTCTTTATTTGTTTATTTTAATCAGTCATATTTTACTTGCGAGCATAGTACTACCGCTTGTACTACTTTCATTTTACAAGGCAATTACAGGCGATATCGAAGGGCATAAGAAAGTAACAAAATGGAGTATGCCAATTTGGATATATGTAACACTCACGGGAGTGATTGTCTATTTAATGATTTCTCCATACTACAGCCTATGAAGCTAAAAAAACACATAAAAACACTTTTACTTTTAGTAACTAGCTTAGTTTCTAAAACGCTATTTGCCCAGGGCTGCGCTATGTGTAAAGCGGTTGCAGAAACGAGTATAGCTGGAGGTAATAGTCAAGGTGCAGGACTCAATGCAGGCATACTTTACATTATGGTGTTTCCGTATATTTTAATTGGTGTAGGTTTCTTTTTCTGGTACCGTCATCGCAAACAAATGCAAAGCGAGCAAGAGTCTTAACAAGAGTTAACATTGATACGTTTCTATTATTAGTACATTAGCTCTAAATTAAAGCGAACAATTTTATGAAAGTTACCAATACCCTAGTTTTTCTTCTCACTTTTGCTACTGTACAAGCACAACAAACCTGGAGTCTAGAGGATTGCATAAATCATGCATTGGTAAACAACATCGCTCTAAAACAAAGCGAGCTCACCATTGAGCTCAATATGAATACACTTACACAATCCAATTTACAATTATTACCATCCGTAAATGCGAATACTTCTGCCTTTAAAAATACCGGTAGGTACATTAACCCATTTACAAATCAATTTATTGAAGAAGTTAGTACCTCACTAAACTTATCTTTCTCTTCCAACCTTACCCTATTCAATGGATTCAAAAACATAAATCAGATTAAAAAAGCTGCAAACGAGGCCCTTAAAAGCACCTACGACTTGGAGTCTGCAAAAAACGAACTCATTAGTAGTATTGCCTTAAGTTATTTGCAAATTTTATTCAACGAAGAAGCGTTTCTAACTTCTAAAGAACAATTCAACCTAACAAATGCGCAAGAAGCAAGAATTAAAACTCTTGTTGATGCAGGTTCGCTAGCCAAAGGAGAGCTCTTAAACATCCAATCTCAAAAAGCATTGGAAGAACAACAACTTGTACAAACAGAAAACCAACTCAATTTATCGAAACTGCAATTGGCGCAATTGCTGGATTTAGAAAATTACCAAGAACTGAAAATTAAAGCTGAAATAATTAAAATTCCTAAATTGAAGCTAAAAGAAAATATAGATGAAGATTTTCAAACTGCTCTAAAAGTTCAAAGTACTGTAATAGCCTCTGAATTAGCGATAAAAAGTGCTAATTTAGACTACCGTATAGCTACTGCAAATTATTTACCAACATTAAGTTTAGGCTATTCAAACAGCACATTATATTCAGACAATGTGAAAGATATGTTTACCTTTAATGAACAATTAAAAAACAATCTTCAAGGAGGTGTATCTCTCAGATTAACCATTCCTATATTCAACAACTGGAACTCTAGAACTGCGGTAAACCAAAGTAGAATTCAAATAGAAAACAGTAGGCTAAATGCGCAACAAACAAAAAATCAGTTGCGCAAAAACATGGAACAAGCCTATGCAGACCAATTGGCTGCCTTCAAGAGGCTGCAAGCTGCTGAAAAGGCAGCCGATGCTTTTGAAGAATCGTTTGGATACATAAGCAACCGTTACGAATTGGGCATGGTGAATAGTTATGAGTTTAATGAGGCTAAAAACAAATTCATCAAAGCAAAATCTGACGAACTTCAAGGCAAGTACGACTTGATTTTCAAAATTAAATTATACGAATTTTACACCGATTTAACTTTCGAGCTATGACAAAGAAATCAGCAATAATTATTGGTTTAGTAATCCTATCAGTAGTACTAATTGGCGCAAAGAAACTAGGTTACATTGGTGGAACAGACTTAATTACAATAGAAACTGAAGAAGTTTTTATTGGAAAAATAACTGAAACAGTTCCTGCAAATGGAAAAATCCAGCCCGAAATGGAAGTTAAAATCTCTCCAGATGTCTCTGGAGAAATTACAGAATTAACCGTACAAGAAGGCGACTGGGTAGAGCAAGGCGATTTATTACTACGCATTAATCCTGAAATGTACCTGGCTAACTTAGACCGAATGAAGGCTAGTTTAAACAATATGAAGGCCAATTTAGCGCAGCAAAAATCTCAGTTAAAAAATACAGAGTTAAATCATTTTAGAAATAGCAGTCTCTTTAAACAAGGCGCAATAGCATCGTTAGAATTTGAAGGAAGTGAAAACGCGTATGAAATGGCTCAGCTTGCAGTAGAGGCCTCTCAATTTAATGTAAAAAGCGCCGAAGCATCCTTAAAAGAAGCACAAGATAATTTAAACAGAACTTCTATTTACGCACCAATATCAGGCACAATATCCCGCTTAAACATTGAGCAAGGAGAACGAGTAGTTGGTACAGCGCAAATGACGGGTACAGAGCTCTTAAGAATTGCAGACCTAGACCATATGGAAGTTGTGGTTGACGTAAGCGAAAATGATATTCTAAGAGTAAAATTAGGAAATGAAGTAGAAATAGATGTCGATGCTTACATGAAAGAAAAATTTGTTGGCGAAGTTACCGAAATAGCCAATTCGGCAAACCTCATAGGAACATCGGCAGATCAAGTCACCAATTTTGAAGTAAAAATTAGAATTCTAAAAAGCTCATACAAGCACCTACTAAACAATCAAAAACAACCCTTTAGACCAGGCATGACAGCTTCTGTAGCTATCCAAACGGCAACAAAAGAAGGGATTAATTTAGTATCTATACAATCTGTAACTACAAGGAAAGACAGTAGCTCGGTTGCTGTAAACTCTAAAAACAAGTACACAACGATTAATGCTGATAAAGAACCTTTTGAATGTGTTTTTGTACACAACAATGGACAAGTAAAATTGGTTGCGGTAGAAACAGGAATTCAAGACGATCAAAATATTGAAATAATATCGGGATTAAACCCCGGAGATGTAGTTGTAAACGCCCCTTACAGTGCCGTATCTAAAAAACTTAGAAACAGCATGAAAGTTGAACTTTCAAGTGATGAAGAATAAATCGTAAAAAGCAGTGTTTAGTAAATTTCAAAACAATAAAATTTTAGTCTTTTAGCTTACAAATGGTGAGCATCAAATAAGCACCTTATCAAAATTACTCTAGGTATTTTCTTACATTTACTTTTTAATTTAATAAACAAAAAGGAATGATCGCTAAAGTACTCTATAAAGAAGGCTTAAGAACGCAAGCAAAACACATACAGTCTGGTAACACAATTACAACCGACGCACCTATAGACAACAATGGCAAGGGAGAGGCATTCTCTCCAACCGATTTAGTAGCCTCGGCATTGGCATCATGCATGCTTACCATTATGGGCATAAAGTCTGCACAACTAAATATTTCTTTAGAAGGAACCATTGCAGAAGTAGAAAAAATAATGAGCTCAAGCCCAAGAAGAATTGCCCAAATAACAATTCATATTAAAGCCCCACTAGCATTAGATAAAAGAGTGCAAATAATGTTGGAAAAAGCAGCGCTTAACTGTCCAGTTGCAAAATCTTTATCCGAGGATTTAATCAGTAAAACGCATTTCTCTTGGCTTTAATTTCTTAAATTACATTTTTATTTATATTTACAAAAATTACAATATGAGAATCTTCCCTCTTTTGGTATGTGCATTAATATACACTTTCACTTTTGCTCAAGACGATAAAACGTTACGATCAATTTATGACATGGCACTAACTAAAAGTGAGGCATATGATAACCTTAGATACTTATGTAAAGACATAGGCGCTAGACTTAGTGGCTCATCAGAAGCAGACAGTGCTGTTGCATGGGGAAAAAGAACGCTAGAGAGCTTGAACCTTGATACGGTTTACTTACAAGAGATAACAGTTCCGCATTGGGAAAGAGGTAAAAGAGAAAAAGTATACTTCTTTAATGAAAAAGGCAAAAACGCTCTTAAAGTTTCTGCTTTAGGAGGATCTGTATCAACCGGATTGAATCAATTTATTAAAGGTCAAGCTTTAGAAGTAAAATCTATCGAGGAATTAAATAATTTAGAAGACTCCATGGTTCGTGGAAAAGTAGTTTTTTTTAACAGACCGATGGACCCAAAACTAATTAGTACATTTAGCGCTTACGGTTCTTGTGTAGACCAACGCTATGCTGGTGCAACAGAAGCCTCAAAAAAAGGCGCCATTGCAGTTGTCATTCGCTCAATGAATTTAAGAAATGACGATTTCCCTCATACTGGAAGCATGGGATACGAAGAAGGTGTAGACTCAATTCCGGCATTTGCTGTATCAACAAACGATGCAAACTATTTGAGCGAAAATATTAAAAACCACAAAGAACTCGAGCTTAGTTTAAAATCTCATTGTAAAACTTATCCAGATAAAATATCATACAATGTAATTGGTGAAATAAAAGGTTCTGAATACCCAAATGAATACATTACTGTTGGCGGTCACTTAGACTCATGGGACATAGGAGAAGGCGCACAAGATGATGGCGCAGGAGTGGTGCAGTCTATAGAAGTATTGCATCTGCTAAAAATGATGGATCTAAAACCCAAGCATACAATTCGTGTGGTTTTATTTATGAACGAGGAGAATGGAAATAGAGGTGGATTAGGTTATGCAGAAAGAGCCGCTTCAGAAAAAGAAAAGCATTTGATGGCTTTAGAAAGTGATCGTGGTGGTTTTTCACCCAGAGGCTTTTCTATAAATGGAACCGAAAAACAATTGAATGAGATTAGTAAATGGAAATCACTTTTTGAGCCTTATGGAATTCACGAATTTAAAATGGGATTTGCCGGTGTAGACATTAATCCTTTAAAAGACGACAAGATCTGTTTAATTGGGCTGTCACCAGATTCACAAAGGTATTTTGACCACCACCACTCTGACAATGATATTTTTGAACATGTTAACAAACGTGAACTAGAACTAGGTGCAGCTAGTATGACTTCGCTTATATACCTTATTGACAAATACTGGATTTATTAAAACTGTTAAATAATTTACGAATTAAGTAAAAAATAAAAATCAATTAAAAAATACATAAAATGGATAAAGAAACATTAGATAGAGATTTCAAAAAGAAAACATGGAATGAAATAAAAACCAAAGATTCTTGGCAACTTTTTAAACTTATGTCGGAATTTGTTAATGGGTTTGAAAAAATGAGCCGAATTGGCCCCTGCGTTACCATATTTGGATCTGCAAGAATGAAACCCGATAATAAATACTACCAACTAGCCACCACAATTGGAGAAGAACTCTCTGTAAATGGCTATGGTGTAATTACTGGAGGTGGACCAGGTATTATGGAAGCTGGAAATAAGGGAGCTAAAAAGGGAGGATCTCCATCAGTTGGGTTAAATATAGACTTACCCTTTGAGGCCAGCAGTAACCCATACATAGACTCCGATAAAAACATTAATTTCGATTACTTTTTTGTACGAAAAGTTATGTTTGTAAAATACTCTCAGGCTTTTGTTGTAATGCCAGGTGGTATGGGAACTCTTGACGAATTATTCGAAGCAATTACACTTATACAAACCAAGAAGATAGACTTGTTTCCTATTATTTTAGTAGGCAGCAGCTTCTGGGCAGGAATGGTTACTTGGATAAAAGACGTATTAGTAGCAGAAGGAACGATAAGTGAAAAAGATTTAGAACTTATTTCTGTTGTAGATACTCCAGATGAAATCCTGTACATTATTGATGAATTTTACAAAAACTACCTACTCAAGCCTAACTTCTAAAATAGCTTGAGTAACCAATCAAAGTGTTTGTAAAACACTCTTTAAATTTTAGCAACGTACCGGTAAAACAAAATGTTGAGAGCGCGTTTGTTCGCTAGCATTATAATTTTACTATTTTTGACCAAAATTAGCCTCTAAAAGATGAAATTAAAAAATAGTATTACCATTATACTTCTACTTTTGTTTGTTCAACAAACGTTTGCACAGCAAACTATAAAGGGGGTTGTTTACGATAAAAAAAACAAAGAAACGCTGATTGGTGCAAATGTAGTTATACCCAGTACATCAAAAGGAACAATGACGGACTTTAATGGGTACTTTGAAATAGAAACTCAAAAATTACCCGTAGAAATTGAAGTCTCTTTTATTGGTTTTGAAAAAAAAACGATTACAGTTGAGGGGACAGAAGCAATAAAAATTTACCTGGGAGAAGATAAACTCATCTTATCTGAAATAGTTATTACTGATACCCGTTTAACTCAAAAGCAAAAACAATCGGCCATAACAGTAGAGGCCCTAGATATTATTGCCATTAAAGAAACACCGGCTGCTAGTTTCTATGAAGGTCTGGGTGCTTTAAAAGGAGTTGATGTTACTTCGGCAAGTTTAGGTTTTAAAATAATAAACACCCGAGGATTCAATTCTACCTCTCCTGTTCGTTCGCTTCAAATTATTGACGGTGTTGACAATCAGTCTCCAGGATTGAATTTTGCTTTAGGTAATTTTTTAGGTTCTTCGGAACTTGATCTTAAAAAAGTAGAAATTATTGTTGGGGCTAACTCTGCATTGTATGGACCAAATGCCTTTAATGGTGTTATTAGTATGGAAACCAAAGACCCGTTCCAATTTCCTGGACTCTCGGCTCAACTAAAAGGTGGAGATCGGAGTTTGGCTGAAATAGCGGTTCGTTACGCAGGCGTATTTAAAAA
>Ga0233444_10002774_pt1 | contig 18005 bp, 17 predicted proteins | sample SI_124_October20_6_FD_182792 | JGI IMG/M metagenome (GOLD analysis project Ga0233444, IMG submission 182792) | Seawater microbial communities from Saanich Inlet, British Columbia, Canada - SI_124_October2016_10_MG | ecosystem: Environmental > Aquatic > Marine > Inlet | place: Canada: British... | reverse complement strand
TTAAGTAAAAAGTATTTTCCCTTAACAAAGGTTGTGGTGCAAAAGATATTAGGATTACAAATAATATTAACGAGTATTTCAAAAATATAGCTAGCTCACCAACCCCCAAAATAAGATAAATCAAATATACAGAAATAAACAAAAACAGGCAGATATAGATATACGATGGTAATTTAAAGTCAACAAAATAAAAGGCCAGAATTACCAAGACCATATATGCAAAAAGTGCAGCACCTTCACTGTTTACCATTAAATTGTCAGCACTTAAAAAAATAATGCATAATGATATTAATAACATCTTACTATTTTTAATAAAATATTTAAGTAATTTCATTTGTGCTCTCAACATTAACATCAAAATACTTATTGATCACTAATCGTTGCTTTTTAATAATATTTTTTTTAAAACTCGCGTGTTTAAATGTTTCTAAAATACTGGCAAAACTCTCCTTATTATAATGTTCAAAGGATAGAAGACCAGGTTCTAAAAACTGAGAGTTTCCATCATTCAATAGAAAGACAGATGGCACATCCAGAGCCATAGCTTCAAAAACAGGTAAGCCAATACTCTCCTTTGTAGATACAGATAAGTGGCACTTAGAATTTTTTATATGATATAATAACTCATGCCGTTCCAAAAAGTGTTTGAGTAATACATTGGAAGGCATTTTATCTAAATCATATGGAGTAATGACGTGAAAAACTTGACTTGGAAAATCGTTAGCTATGTCAATCAGAAGTTCTATATTTTTTAATAATGGATTACTCATAACCACGGAGATATAATCCTCGCAACCCTTAACTTGTGCAACTGAAAATATTGGTAATGGTATCGTAATCTGCTCCACGCTATGGTCATACTTTTCAACATAAGTTTTTAGCCTTGGTGTATGCACCAACTTTATAGATTTACCAAATTTTAAAGCAAAGATTATATACGATTTTAAAAGTTTTTGGATGCTGACCGAAAGTCGAGGGTGATTGGAATAAAGATCTTCATCTTTTGATTGTATTAACCGAATAATTTTCTTTTTTGGAATGCATAAGTCTAAGAAGCTCAATATTGGATCAGAGTATACAATAATTTTTGATTGAAACCGAATTAATATTACTAGTTTAAATAACTGATATAGCGACAAAAATACATCTGGCCAAAACCTATTATTTGCATTTAATATCGTTATTTCAATTACCTTTGAGGTTAAAAAATTTGTGTCACCATATTTACCTAGAAGTAAATTACCTCCTGATGATTTTGACGAGAACCTGATGAGATAGACCTTACTCATTCGACACGGTACAATAAATCTTTATGTGTTTCGGGATCCATGTTTGTGAATAGTCCTATACACTCTTTAAGGCTGCACCACCGTTCTGATGGGCTAGTTGACGCTGGTCGAAGCCCATGCCAAATATTTTCACGCCACATCAATTGTTCAACACCTGATACATCGGTAAGGATTCCAGGCTTCCGTACGTATACACTGGCTGCGGTTTCGTGGCCACTCGCACCATTATTAACAAAGAAAACTTTTTCAAACCGATGTGTGGCACCAATCAATTTCTCAGCATGATGATAAAAAGTCATACATTTTGCGTCGCTTAAATTTAGGCAAACTTGTAATCCATCCGATTGAACCAGAAAATCAAAGCAAGTATTTGTCCCAAAACAAAATTCAGTATCTAACTGAGACAAATGCTTTAGAGCCGAAGTTGGAGTGTTGGTTACAATATAAAATGAATACATTGGATGATATGTTCGAGTATAATGTAAGTGCTTAGTTACATATTTGGATATGTATCCAATCTCCGAATCTTGTTCTCGTGAGTAAGTTAACGACTTAAAAACACTAAACGTAAAAGCAGGTACTAGTAAAAAGGGAGCCTGTTTTTCATTCAGTAAAAAATCGAAAAGTTGCTCCAATATTAGGTCTTTGTGAACTCTATAATTAAAAATATGGTTTCTTACGCTACCCTGCAAAATAAGAGGCCTGCCTGGCGGCAGACTCTCGAGTCCCTCAAAAATTATGTTGTTAGTCAATAGTAGGGCATTCTGCGGAAAGATCTCCAAAAACCACGTTCTAATCCAGACATAACATCGGGATCCTCTCGCAAAAATGAAATAGCACCATTCCACAAAGCGATTGCACCCATTTCAATTCTACTTTGCGATAACAGCGACAAGTAAACTAGAGGTATTGTTAGTGACATATTTAGAGTCTCATTAGCGTGTGGTTTTCCCAGCGCTAATTTTGTACTATGCTTAACATTCCCAGACAATTCAATCAGCTCGATCTGGCAATTAACAACACCTTCTAGAGAACAACAGCTCTTGGATAAATTATCTATAAAAATTGAGAAAAGCTGACTTATTTCGTCTTCATTAAGTTTAATTTCTTCCTGTACCAAGGTTCGTTGGAATGCTGCGATGTCTGATTTATCGCGAGCTAACGCATCATAAAGCCGACTTAGCTTTTTATTTTTACTAAGGTATTCCCCGTCAACATCTGAGCTGTCCAGGTCTATAGTAAAGCCAGGTGCAGCCTTTAATAAGTCTGGCGGATAATCTAACGACGCCTCTACCAGATTTGCTTCAAATGCATGACCATAATACATATCTGAGGCATAGCCATAAGCGTATTTAGGTTTAATTTGAGATATGAATGACCGTAGTTTACCATACCAAGAGTTCCGCTTCGCATCCAACAAGCGAACTTTTTCCTCAAAGCTGACATCCAGGAAGGTTGGAAATATTCCAGTTTGCCCATACATGTACCAAAGAACATCTACTTTACCGGAAAACTTATTAAGACTTTCAAGATCAAGATTATCGGTCTGTGCGAGTATCGATTTACCTGATGAATTTTCAAAAAACCACGAGCTATCCATATCGGCATCGTTAATGGCAACTGAAACAGTGATAGAGCCAAACGCGACAGTTTCCCCCTCGTCTATCTCTATAATATTTGCAAACCCAATATCCTTAAGTCGTTGGGGGAAAAACCGAGCTTTGAATTTCGGGATTAAAATAGTTTTGCCTTCAAAAAGGTCCCAGTTTGGCTTGATCATACCTTCATTATAATGGTCATCATGAGCATGACTAAACACGATCACATCTGATTTTTTAATATATTCCTGCCAGTTATTAGCAGTTTCCGTGACATACAACTGACCAGACCATGAACTTTTTTCCAAATAAGGATCCAGCACAAAACTGTTGTCGATATCAGATATATAAAGGCACGCATGGCCTAAAAATTTTACTTTCATTAATCACACCATTTTTTTGTTATTTACAATCAACATTAACGATTTAGCTTAATATTTTTTCATGAATAATACTATTATTAACACTTCATTCTGAGACAAATCAATACCGCTTTAAATTTTTCTTGGCTAAAACATAAATAGCACTCTTAATATGTGATAACAGTAGTTGTACACTCTTACGGCTTTGCCTTCTTGCAATATGCCGTACGTCTTGCTCAGTCACTATTAAATCTACGAATTGGGCAGCACGTTTACATATATCGTAGTCTTCGTAGTACATAAATATATTCTCATCATAACCTTCTAAAACTTCGTAAAGTGCCGTTGAAAATATTTTAAATACTGACGGGACCCAAATCGTGTCTAATTTATCAGTAGCAGTCCCAATTTTTTTACTTACTGATAGCCGCAAAAAAAATGTTAATAACGATATCTCTTTTCGAAGGTAATCTGTTTTACCACCAAACTGGTCAAGAATATTTGGCGTCGCAAAGTGATAAGTAATATTGCAAGGTAGCTCAGATAATAGCGTGAATTTTGGAAGCGATATTAGATCTGGATTGCAAACAATAAAATATTCTGAAGATTTTTCACATTTATGGAAATTAAGATTGTGATTTGTTCCAAATCCATATCTTTTTTCATTGTAATAAACTTTAATATTTGAAAATTCACATGCCAAAGCATCAAGATTAGGACAATTGACCAATTTATTCTCTCGAATTAAAATTTTTATATTTTTTCCAAAATATTTTATGTCCGAATTCCTCAGCATTTCAGAAACAGTAATACCGTCATTGTGACTTACAATTGATAACGTAATCATTTGATGATCCTTCAGATAAATTTAAATATCAATTCTTATAAGATTATATTCAAGTAAGGTATCCAAACTATTTCTAAGATCCCATATCGGGCAATTCAATCTCACGGCCATCTCCAATGTAGACGTCTTACCATCACTCAATGACAGTATATTCTTAATCATTTGTGTACTTTGGGGTTTTGCGCCTTTAGAGATGGTAGGATAAAGATTTCTTTTACTCAACTGAGGTTCACACAGGACTGAAGCGCTTGGGTACGAGATGAGAGTGGTAGCTTCAATACAACGTTTTAATAATTCCAACCCTCCAGAAAGACCTTTTGGCGTAACTACATCGCCAAGTGTATCAAGCGAAGTATGGTACTCAGGAAATTCGTGAAATTTCGACCTGCAAATCGTCGCTACTGGCAAATCAACACCGGGAGCGCAGTATTGTCGCTCATCACTACCTCTTTTAAGCCAATCATATTTGGTGTGAGTTTTGGATATTTTTGAAAAAACATGATTTGTGATTTCATCAACTATCGTATTTCCAGTCCTAGTAGATACATAGGAATAATCTCTCTCGTCACCAATACAGGTAACATTGAAACCGGCTACCATTTTATTTTTCATTATATCTAAATATTGGCTAATGTAATAAATTGCGCCAATAGTTTCTGGTATAAAAATAATTCGGTAAGTGTATTTACTATCTGTAAGTGTACTCAACCATTCTACAATTTTGGCCAAAACACAGGGCCCTGAAAGCTCATTATTCGCCATCGACGGATGGCATATGTAGGTTGATAAAAATATTTCTTGTTCTGAGTAACCAGGTAAAATAATCTCTCCGTATGTCATTGATCCATCAGACAGGGAAGACTCGATCACCACTTCATAAATTCCGTCAGCCAGGTTTTTTCTTTGATTTTCAGAAAGACAAAAACCCCAATTTTCTTCGTAATATGATGTAACATATGGAATTGCATCTGGGAAGTCCGGGCGAGAAAACAGGTGGTTCTGTAGCTCACTTAATGGCATTTTTGCATTTATAGGGATACTATATCCCATCAAATGTAGATTGTTTTCGCTCAGATCACAAATACGCTCTCCTTCTGGATTTAATATATAAGCTTGGCTAACGTTCCATTCCCGTGGCACCACCCAGTCATATGCTTTAGTGCCAGTAGGCACTTCTATTATTCTCAGTTTGGGTATTATATCTTTTAGGATATTAAGTGTTTGGCGAACGCCATCGCCTGTGATACTTCGATTGATGCCCCATAAAGTGGTAGCTAGCTCATAAGCCTCAAAGCCCATTTCTTCGAAATTAGGGTTATCCAAAGTTGCAACTCACTCTAAAAAAAAAAGTCATTTTTCTTGGTCCAACGGCATTAAAAAGCACTTTTCTGGAAAATAAACATAATAAAACACGGTTAATTTTCCATATTTCCGATTGAATCACTATTGAAATATGTAACATCCTGACTATCGGACATATTAATAAGACGTTTCATCATTATTTCTTTTTCTTTCTGATATTCTTTAAAAAGAACAGCAGAATCGATAAGCAGATGCACCCCTAACTTTAAATTCAAAGCATTCAATGCAAAGGTATTGAAAGAACAGCTGCAAATCTTCAATTTATTATCCATCATAAGCTCCTGATTGATCGTGTGATCATGTAAAGCTACTTTAAGTTTCTTATATGTCTTTCTAAGAGGATCTGTTTTTTTTGTTTTAAGGAAAAACTTTATATTATATTTATCTTCAAGACTTTCTATAATTTTTAAATTATATTTTACTATTTCGTCGTGATTAGACGAATACACGCCATTATCACTTGTCATGTGTATACCATAGGGTGAGGTATAATAAGCACTATTATATTCAATAATTTCTTTTACTCGTATTTCCAATCGATTTCTAATATCTATAATTTTCTTTGGTGCAAATATATTAGTATTCAAGTAGGGTGTATAGGATGTCAAAAGTTCATCACAATTATTACTATAAAAGTCACGATATTTTGTGAAGCTATTTGGGGCTCCACAAACATTACTTATAATTACACTTGGAAAATAATTCTTACTTTTTATTTTAATTAGATTTCCAATTCCATCATCGATAATGACCTTATGTATATTTCTAAGTTTTAGTTTTCGATTAAGAAAAAAGTACACCCAACCTGAAGCCACAGACGAATAAGATCGGTCGATAGAATAGGCAGTATTGATCTCAGAAAAAACTGTATTATCTGTACTATCGAATAAATTCTTAGGCTTTGAATATTTTTGAAAGTTGAGCATATAACATTTTAATAATTTAGGATGTTTATTTGCAAGTATCCAATTTTTTACTTCATCGTTATCACTTAGCACGATGTGATTTTCTAAATTGGGATCACAGATCGAACTTACATAATTCAATGCTGTAAAACATATTATCAAGGAGACATTTTGCATTACTTAAACATCATCAACTATTTTGTTGAGCTTTTGCTAATATTGTGTGGCTGCGCCTGGGAAACGTGAAAAGCTGAGTCATCCACTATTTCTATCCCATACATAGGCGAAATATCTAAATTGTTTCCAAATCCTTCAATAAGGCTTTCCAACCGATGAATTGATATTCCTCCAGCTCTTAAAAAAATATCATGTTTTTCGAATGAAATTTTACTATGATCAAATAAAGGTTTAAGTGTATCGCGCTCATTCTGATAAATTGTACCATCAAGCTTTTGAACTGTAAGAACTGTTTTATAGTAACTATACAAACTTTTAAAAGCCATGCATGATCTATAATAGAAAAAGCTCGTGTAGCGAAAATCTATATTTCTTATTATAATCTCTGACGAAAGAGGGTATTTAAGCTGGAGAAGGATGTTACTAATCTTTTTTGATAAGCTGTTATCATACAAAGTGGTATCAGTCTCTTTTATCACTCCAATTATATTTATACCGTCAAGATCTTTATGGCAGTTTAAAACGTCCTTGCGGTCAGTGATGATAACAAATTTTTCAATACTCATTGAGGTGCGTAGAAATTCTACTTCAGCTTTAATTTGTTTTATTAGGGGGCGGGTACCACCATATGCGGTCGCAACTAAAGTTAAGTTTGATAGAGGGAACACGGCTACAAATTTATTTTGATAATTAGTGCAATGTTCGCCTGCAATGTAATTAAGAATATGAGATCTGGTTTCGTGAATAGCAGCTTTATTTCGTGAGAGACTAGCATCGTGCTGTGTATAATTGAAAATGATGTTAGGTATATTTATAATTTTATAGCCACGTGATTTAAACGAGTGAAAAACATATAAACCGTCTTGCCTGTCGAAGGTCTCGTTATAACCGTTAATTTCATTCAAACTTTGGGCATTTATTAGACAGCATGCACCATGACAGGTAGTGCCGAGTGTTTCGACTTCATTAACAATAGAAAGCCTTATTCTCCGTTTAATTATATTTTCATTATGGTCCACTATATTATAGTTTCCAAAAACCATGCTGACGTCTGCGTCACCTTCAGCAGCTAGATATAGAGATGAAATTGCCCCAGGGAGCAAAATGTCATCCGCATCCAAACGCAAAATGTACTTCTTGCTACACAAACGGCGCGCAATATTTGCGTTCTTAACCAGTCCGATTGAACTTGAATTGATGTGTATCTGTATATTATACTTATGACTATATTCATCTATAATATCTTGAGAATTGTCGGTTGATCCATCGTCAATAATAATAATTTGTATGTCAGTATGATTTTGAAATAACACACTTTTGATTGCCCGCTCCAGAAACAAACCGTAATTTTTGTTTAGGATATAGACACAAACTGACATTACATAACTTCCAAAAGTAATTTTAATGCCGCAGTTTGTGCTTTTATCTCTGAGTCAAAGGTTAGTCCCGCCATGTGAGGAGTTAAGATCAAATTGTCATTATTTTGCGAATATTTAACAAGCGGATTATCGTTTAGAAAATTAGGTTTATTTTCTGAACTTAACACGTCCAATGCACACGCGGAAAGTTTACCGGACTCGAGCGCCCGCAAAAGAGCAACTTCATCAACCACATCCCCTCGAGAGGTATTAATAAATATTGACCCTTGTTTCATTTTGCTAAAAAATTGCGCATTTGCCATGCGCTCATTAGTTTCGCTTAATGTCACTGGCGTAATCACAATATCACTTTGAGCCAGAATTTGGTCGACTGTCCCACAATTTTCCCGGTCTAGCTCTTTAGTTTTGCTAGGGTCGGTATCAAATACAACGACTTTTGCCCCCATCGAGTCAAAATACTTTTTAAGATTGCAACCAATCCGACCAAATCCGATTATGCCAACTGTTAGCTCGCGAATTTCTCTTCCACGAAGCTCATGTTCCATATCCCTCCAGTGGCCATCAATAACTGCCCGAAATGACGATCTAGCCTTTCGTACGGCGTTTAAACATAACATAAATGTAAATTCTGAAGACGCAGTTATGGAGCTTACTACATTCGACTCAAGTAAGCCTCGTACCACGATATCTCGTTTAGTGGTGGCGGACAGTTCAATGTGAGATTTTCCAGTAGATGGCGTTGTTATAACTCGCATATTCTGAAAGAGATCTAAAATGCTTTCGTCAATAATAAACTCAGGGCACGGGTTCACTACCCAACCATAAAATTCTTCTTTGTTCCTTAATTCAAATATTTCTTTTTGCGTTCGTATCTCATGAAAATTGATTTCGAAAGGGCTGCTTTTTTGTAATTTGATCAAATCCAAAAATTGAGTTGGTGCCGAAAATAGTATTTTCATTTTTTCATTCATTTTGATTCTATCCAATTTACTAAGTTTTTGACCGTACAGTTTCTTCCAAACGCTGAATATATTTCGCGTGCGTCGTCTAGCTGGTCTTGAGTGTTAATTGCAAAATTGTGTGATGATATGATTGGCTCTATATCAAATTTGGGGAAAGTTAGCTCAATATTCGAAAAATCTGGCCGATTATAAATGTAAGAGGTCGCATGCTCTCGTTCTTGTGAACTGGTTGCAGCCTTTTCCAAGTTTTGTATAAACTTACGAGAAAAAATTTGCACACGGATACCTATTGGGAATAGATTGCCTGTTTTTATAAATTTATATTCACTCGTTGCGCTTGCGACGTATTTGTTGTCTTCATTGATATTATTATATTTTTCTAATGCATTCAGGATTATTTCCTGAGGTATCAATGGATTATCTCCGAGTATCTCTATAATATTATCAAGATTGAATTGTTCAACAGCGCCTGCAATCCGACCCAATACATCATCTTCGGAACCCCGAAAAACATTTATCCTCTTTTTTTCACCCCAATTTGCTAATATGTCATCTTTTGGAGAACTTGTTGTGGCCAGAATAACTTTAGCACTTGGAATAACACTATGAACTTTATTGATTATTATATCCAAGCTGTTCTTGCCCTCAGCAATTTCCATAAGCGCTTTGCCTGGCAGACGTGAGCTTCCCATCCGAGCGCAGAGTAACAGGTCCATTTTAGTGATCTCCAAACATTTCATAATTTAAAACTTCTAGTGCATTTATGTTTATTAAGCATTTTTTGCCTATAATATCTTTATAGCTTTGAGCACCAATTCCTTGAAACGGTCGTAGCATAACGAGGTCTTTCTCCTGTACCACGTCCCCTTTGATAAAATCACGGTTTAGGTATACTGCCCGCCTAAACTCCTCTATCCGTTGCGCAGTCTCAACTTTAACTACCAAATCACATTCTGGAGTAATAAAAAAGCGAGGGAATTCATCAGCAAAATTCCTGATTGTTTTCAGCTCTTCGGGCAATACAGATAAGTGGTGATCCCTAAATTCCTGGTCTTTATTATCTGTGAAATGGACTTCAATACATTCCGCACCGCGGGCAATTGCAGCGATTACTGCGAAGTGTCCTCTTACATGATCTGAATATCCGACAGTCAGCCCTGGAAACTCTTTCTTGAGCCTATCCATAAAGCCAAGGTTTGCATAATCGGGATCGGGGTTACCATACATTGCAACACAATGTAGGACGGTCAACATACTTAGCTTATCATACTGAGTATTAGAAATTTTAATAAATTTAATTGCCTGCTGAACTTCTGACATAGATGCCATCGCAGTTGATAAAATCAAAGGCTTTCCAGTATCTAATATACTGGAAATCATTTTGTAGTTGGTCAAGTCTCCTGAACCCAATTTGTGACGTGTCAAGTAAGGATTGATGATTTCAAGCGATTTTTCATCCCAAACTGAAGACATAAATTCGACGCCTATAGTAGTACAGTATTCTGCAAGCTCAATAAAATCAGTTAATGAAAGCTTCATGTTATCAAAGTGCTTGACCCGCTCGGGATCTAATGTTTGATTAACAAGCTTATCGCCCGTATAAGTTTGAAATTTGACTGCGTCAGCGCCGTGTTCTTTTGCTAATAGGGCCAGTTTTTTTGCATACTGCAAATTTCCCCCATGGTTACCACCAATCTCAGCAATTAAAAAAACGCTTTCTTTTGTGGGAGTTTTAAGATTCATATTAAGTACCTTTTTTTGATTGCCTGTAATAATCTTGATACCATGTTACAAATTCAGTGACACCCTTATCAATTGTTGTGTTTGGTACGCGACCCGTGAGTGCTTTAAGTAAGGAAACATTTGCATAAGTTTTCTCTACATCACCAGGTTGCATTGGTAAAAAATTTATTTCTGCTTTTTTACCTAATACGGTTTCTATTGCATTAATATAATCCATCAGATCAGTTGGTGCTGCGTTGCCAATATTGACAAGTCGCCAGGGGGCCACTGGTGATTTCGAGTCAATATGATCAAACTCAGTTACTTCCAAAACGGGTGTAACCTCGAGCAAATCCATAATGCTACGTGCTAAATCTGTTACGAATGTAAAATCTCGTTGCATTTTACCATGATTATAGACGTCTATAGGTGATCCCTCTATTATCGCTTTGGTAAATTTAAATAATGCCATGTCAGGTCGACCCCATGGTCCATAAACTGTAAAAAATCTAAATGCAGTCGTTGGGATACGGAATATATTAGAGTAAGAGTGCGACATTAATTCGTTTGCTTGCTTTGTTGCGGCATAAAAAGACAACGGGTGCGAGCAATTTTGGGTTTCAGCAAAAGGCATGTCTGTATTCGCCCCGTAGGCAGACGAAGTTGATGCTAACAACAAATGACTGACATTTGTTAGACGAGCCAATTCCAAGATATTTGCACAACCTAATAAGTTTGAAGTTACATACTTTTCTGGCTTATCTATGGAATATCGTACTCCAGCTTGAGCAGCTAAGTGAACAATTTTGTCAATACCCTCTGGCAAAAGTTCTTCGACATGCTGAAAAACAGAAATATCTTTTTCAAAAAACTTATAACTTTTAAATTTCTTAAGAATATTATTTCGTGCACGTTTCAACCCTACGTCATAATATGGATCAAGATTGTCTATTCCTATGACTTCAAAACCATTTTTCAGCAAGAGATTGGATAGGTGAAATCCAATAAATCCACAACTACCTGTTACCAATATTTTTTTTGCGTTCATAGCCGTAAATCCGTTTCATGTTTTTCGAAGATGCATTTCAGATCAAATATTATGTTATTGGGTTTTAATAGTTTTCTAAAATCATCAATTTTCTTTGCTTTATACTCATCGTGCGCAACCGAAATTACGATCCCGTCATATACATCATCACATGGCGTCTCTAATAATTCCTTATTAAAATAATCTAATACTGTATCTCTGTCAGCATGAGGATCAATAATATCAACCTTACAATTAAAAGCCTCTAGCTCTTTTATTAGATCTTTCACTTTCGAATTTCTAACATCAGGACAGTTTTCTTTAAATGTAACGCCAGCCACTAAAATTCTGGCATTTGTCAAAGAAATATTTGAGCCACACAACTTTTTTATAAAACGAACAGCTGCACGTTTCGCCATGCTGTCGTTTATTTCTCGTCCAGCAGAAATTAATTGAGAGGGAGTTGAATTTTTATCCGCAAAATATTTTAGGTAGTATGGGTCAATACCGATACAGTGCCCACCTACAAGCCCCGGGGTGTATGCATGGAAATTCCACTTTGTTCCGGCGGCCTTTAACACATCTGCAGTATCGATACCTGTCACGTAGAAAATTTCTGAGAGCTCATTTATCAAAGCAATATTTATATCACGCTGAACATTTTCAATTATCTTTGCAGCCTCAGCGACTTCCAATGAGCTTGCGATATGCAGCCCAGCAGAAATAACTGGATAATAAATTTCAGCAACAAGTTGTGTGGCGTAGTCTGAGCTCCCACTAACAACCTTTACAATATCTTTAACCGAACGGTTCTGATCACCTGGATTAATTCGCTCAGGCGAATAACCTAAATAAAAGTCTTTATTTAAAATTAAATTACTTTTTTCACTTAAAATTTTACCACAAAAGTCTCTTGTTGTTCCTGGGTATACTGTAGACTCAAATATTACTAGGTCGTCTTTTTTAAGTATAGATCCCAACTCGTCACATGCGTGTTTCAATAAAGACAAATCAGGAATATTTGCTTCATCCACTGGTGTCGGAACCGTAATTATAAATACGTTACAAGTCTCACAATCACTTAGTCGATTTGTAAATATAACTTCTGTGCATTTCAATTCATGCTCAGTCAATTCACCAGTCTCATCCAGTAAATTACAAAGAGAGCTTATCCGCTTTGCGGATATGTCGAATCCAGTAACGTCAAAATGTTTCGACATTGCAACGGCTAGCGGTAATCCTACATAACCAAGGCCTATAATTCCAATTTTATTCACCACTTCTAACAATCCTTTTTTTATAGTATCCAGAATAACATATACTAATGAGTAACGGGCAGGTTGCTAAAAATATTAAGCTTTTTGTGTAATAAAAAAGAAAAAATAATAAGCAACAAACAAATAAAAGTATGGCTATGAAACCGTATGGGTACCCTAAATCTTGTCTTTTTTGAATATTATCCAAAAAATTTCCCCGCAAATCGCCACCAAATATTATTCCAAAATTCCTCAAAAACAACAATATTAGAATAAAAAATGTTAAGTCGTGGTTCAATGTCAAAATAGCTAGAGCTGAAATTAACGTTAGGCACAAAGATATTATGATCTTGGTTATTATGTTGTTTTGAAATCGTAAATCCCCAAAATACTTTCCTATGTCTACTAAGTACTTATAGAGTATCTGATAGAGTAAACTGTATAAAATTTTGGCAGGAGCCGTAAACAGAATTATAGTTGCGTAAATTAATTTATCAGCATCAGATGCAATGAAACCCAAAATCATGACATCGATGAAGTCTTTTATATAAGTTGGCGCTCCATATGAAAATATTTTCAAGTTCATTAATATGATCTTAAGATCCATTAATGCCTTAAACGAAATCCGCAGTATTTTTTTCGAAAAAAGTAAGTAGATCATCATAACAAAAGCATAGTAGATAGCAAAAGCGTTAAATAGCCATTCTTTTGGTAAATAAATTAGAAATATAGTTAAAGAGACAACTTCAATTAAAAATTGATAATTGGAAAGTATTAATTTTTCTGCCCTAATTTGGGCTGTTAATATATTGTACGATACGACAGTGAATGCAATTGCAATCATCGTCATCGTTGTCGCAAAACTCACCAGCAATAAGGCCATTGATAGTAGTATAAATATTAATGTGAAATTTTGATAAAATTTAATAGTTTTTAAATGTTTCTGATCTAATAAATATCGCGTGTAAAGTGCATTTTGAGAAAAAATTGTTCCTAACGTCAGAACTGGAATAATTGACGTATAAAAGGTGAATTCCGCGTATAAAATTTTGTTAATGTTGTCAAAGCTTAAAAATGCATTAAAAATTAAAAACCGAACAACAATAACTATCGCTTGAAGAAAAAATGCAAGCGTATAGATATTTTTGATTTTAAACAACTTTGAATGAATAAACATTTTTATCTTAGTTTAGTGTTAACTGAAAAACCATGCCATTTAATTCCTGAAAAATTATTGACCATAAGATCAAAAGACCTCAGCATATGGCCTATCTATCAGTTTATAAGTAGGCCTTATGCTGAGGTCTTAATTATAAATAGAAGGATTTCATTCTTTTTTATACTGTCCGAAAATTCCGAATATTAGTTTCCTTAACCTGCGATTATCGGATGCTACAATCTATTGTATTTGATTTAGATTTTACATAATTCGACACTACACTGTAATTATGAGCATTTCTTCGATACTAGCTTTCAGCCTATATCCCGCTCTAATTCAGCAATCTCTTGTTTTAATAGTTCATATTCTTGCTTTTTACGCACGAGAAATTTGCTTGTAATGAAAGATTTCTCACGAATACCTTTTGGGGTCAGTAAATAAGAATATTTTGTTTTATGTGTGCTTTTTTTAAAATTTGCAAACTTAACAAATCCTTTATTAATAAGAGATGTTAACAGATAATAAGCAGAGCCGTTAGAAATCCCAACTTTCTGAGCAAGTTCCCGCGAAGTCATTTGAGAGTTATTGCTTATTATTTGAAGCACTCTCAATTTTGCATCTTCTTGATGCTCTTTACGTCGACTAGCCATGCATAGCTACCGCACAAAGCTTTGGGACAAAACTTTGTAGTTTTAATATAATAATTGACTTAGCTATTTTCATAACATTCAAAATTGAACATGTATTTTATTCCAATTACTGTCAATAGTGAATTTGTATTATAATGAGACTATATAATAAAGAATATATTATATTTATGTGACATTAATCATTAATCATCTTGACAAAAATAATCATATTAATACTATAAATCTATTAAATTTGGAAAAATATTATGTATACTTAAATATTTTGTTCAAAAATGAACGCTAACTTATGGGTATATTTACATGGCACAAGAGTGGTTCATTCTACAGTTTAAATCCAATTCACACCATCAGGCGGTAAAAAATTTAACCCAGCAAGGATTTGAAACATTCTTGCCCTTACATGATACCACTTCACGAAAATTATCTCGATTTATAAATACTTCTAGGCCTTTATTTCAAGGCTACATGTTTATCAAATTTGATAGAGCAGAATCCAAGTGGCATAAAATAAATAATACTTATGGTGTATCACGCCTAATTACTTTTAGTTCTATTCTTAAATCAATTCCTACCACATTTGTTGATAGTTTAATGAGGCGATACGATTCATCAGGTAAATTAATACCTGTGAAAAAATTAAAAAAAGATGATCAGGTAAAGGTTTTAAGGGGCCCGTTTGCAAGCTTTATTGCTACCGTTGAAAAATACGAATCAGATCAACGCATATGGATTTTACTGGATTTAATGAATAGGAAAACAAAAATTCAAACTACATCGGATGCCCTTGAATTATCAGATTGATATATTTACTCAAATTTAATTATTCTCTTCCATAACCAGTTGGATTGAGTTTATGCCAACGCCAAGTATCCTCACAAATTTTCTTTATATTTCTTGCTGGTTTCCAACTCATTTTTTCAAATGATTTTGAAGAATTTGCCCAAAAGGCAGCAAGATCTCCTTCCCGGCGAGGTGAATATTTAAATTTAATTGTAACACCAGAAGTATCTTCAAAACTTTTTATCAACTCAAGAACAGTCGTGCTTTTCCCCCCTCCAATGTTTAATATTTCAAACTTATCCAGCTTACTTTGATTTAAAGCACCTATATGCGCCAGAGCTAAATCTACGACATGAATATAATCCCTTGCTCCAGTTCCATCTGCAGTCTCATAGTCATTACCAAAAATATTTAAATGTTCACGCCGTCCATCAGCTACTTGAGCGATATACGGCATCAAATTATTTGGAACACCAATTGGATTTTCCCCAATTTGACCAGACTCATGAGCTCCCACAGGATTGAAATATCTGAGAACAGTTCCATTTCTTTTTGAATCTACCTTTGTCCAATCGTGTATTATATTTTCGACCATTAACTTTGTGCGCCCATATGGATTCACTGGATTAGTTGGGTGCTCTTCATCATAGGGTAGATATTTCGGTTTACCATAAACAGTAGCAGATGAAGAAAAAACAATATTATTACACTCAGCCTTAGACATAGCCATAAGTAATGAAATAGAACCGCCTACATTCACGTCATAATATATCAATGGATCTGTTACACTCTCGCCAACAGCCTTCAATCCCGCAAAGTGTATAACTGCCTCTGGTTTAAAAGTTTTAAAAATTTTATCTAGTGCATTTGAGTCACGAATATCTGCATTCATAAATTGCAACTCGCAATTAGTGATATTACGAACTCTCTCAAGTGCAATCTCATGTCCGTTACTAAGATTATCTATCACAAAGACTTCATGACCAGCATTTAAAAGTTCAACACATGTATGATTACCAATATAACCAGCACCGCCTGTTACAAGAACTTTCAACTCAATTTTCCAATCTTTTTGCGTATTCATGTGCAGACGCATCCATAAACCCATCAACAGACCCGCAGTCAAATCTTTTACCTTTGAGTTTAATAGCTTCTAGTGAGCCGTTTTGAGCATGTAAATTCAACGCATCAGCTAACTGTATTTCTCCACCAGAACCTGCCGGCAAAGTCCTAAGTGAAACAAATATATCTAAGGTCAAAACATATCTACCAATCGAAGCTAAATTAGAAGGCGCTTCATCCTGTTTCGGCTTTTCAACCACTCCTATAACTCCATGACCATCAGCTGAAGGAATGATGACACCGTACTGTGAAATATAGGCTTCATCCATTGGCATGACCGATATTTGCGGATTACCAGTTTTTTCAAATGCATCCACAAGATCTGCCGTAACACCTGGAGCGTAATCCGTTAAAAAATCATCTGCTAATAAAACTGCAAAAGGTTCACCTGCAACTGCGCGCTCAGCACAAAGAACTGCATGACCCAAGCCCAATTGTTCAGGCTGGCGAACAAAGATACATTCCACGTGCGGTGGAATAATATTGCGCACCATGTCCGCTTGCTCATTTTTTCCTTTTAAGCGCAAGGCCAATTCAAGCTCTTTATTTACATCAAAGTGATCTTCAATCGCACGCTTATTTCGTCCTGTAACAAATATAAGCGTATCAATTCCAGCCGCAATCGCTTCTTCAGCTGCATATTGAATTAAAGGTTTATCAACAATTGGAAGTAATTCCTTTGGCATTGCTTTAGTAGCAGGTAAAAATCGTGTGCCAAACCCAGCAACTGGAAACACAGCTTTTTTAACTTTTCTATTCATTGATTATTTTCCAATCTTTTAAAATATAATTAACTCTTAAAAGGAATATAATCCAGAAGAATTGCCGCATTGCCTTTTTGTTAAAAAATGCCACTATGAATAAAAAATTAAGAGAATATATTATGAGTTCAAACACACCACTTTTAGCAGGATCAAAACCCGCTAACTTCAATTGGGAAGACCCTTTCATACTGGAAGATCAGCTCACTGAAGAAGAACGTATGATACGAGACACCGCTAAAGCGTATTGTGGTGACAAGCTAATGCCAAGAATTATTGACGCTAATCGCAATGAGGTATTTCACAGAGAAATCATGAATGAAATGGGTGAGCTTGGTTTGCTTGGCTCAACAATACCAGAAGAATATGGCGGCGTTGGCGCTAATTATACATCTTATGGATTAGTTGCTCGCGAAGTAGAGCGTGTTGATAGTGGATATCGCTCCGCTATGTCAGTTCAATCATCTTTGGTAATGCATCCAATTTTTGCATACGGGGATGATAATCAAAGAAACAAATATCTTCCTAAATTAGCATCTGGCGAATTGGTAGGGTGCTTTGGCCTTACAGAACCAGATCACGGCTCTGATCCTGGTGGAATGTTAACACGAGCAAAACAAATAGATGGTGGATATTTAATTTCAGGT
>Ga0233444_10002772_pt1 | contig 18018 bp, 24 predicted proteins | sample SI_124_October20_6_FD_182792 | JGI IMG/M metagenome (GOLD analysis project Ga0233444, IMG submission 182792) | Seawater microbial communities from Saanich Inlet, British Columbia, Canada - SI_124_October2016_10_MG | ecosystem: Environmental > Aquatic > Marine > Inlet | place: Canada: British... | reverse complement strand
TTTTCTTCGGAGCCTAGATTCATCTCCTACAATTCTTAGCACTTGTGTATTTTTATTTAATGTTCTTATGTTTACATGACTTAAAAATACAAAAATTTTATTTTGTTTTACTGCTTTTAAAATTTCAGAATTACGATAGATTCTATCTGTTGTTCTATTTTGATGACCTTCCTCTATGAAAGAGTGCCCTGTATGACAAGTAACTCCTTGATCCATATAATGCTCTATATAACCTTTATTTGGCCATTTAATAGGATTGGTCTCTAGTTCGTATGAGTTATTTATGCCTTGACTCCAATAAATAGGCTCATGACTACCTAAAATTCTGTGTACTAAATTTCCTGCAGAACCTCTCTCAAAACAAATTACTATACTTTTATTTTCTAACCACTTTAGTATTTTATATTGATACTTAGCAGCTTCAAAGTTATTCCGATCTATAGTTAAATTATCTAGATCATCTGTATTAGGCTGTATGTATTTAAATAATTGTTTATCAGACATTTACTATATTATTATAGGTACTAAATAAACGATGTGTTTGATCTGTAGCTACACCAGTAACTAGTAACGTACAACGAGGACCAAGACCTGCATTAGCTGTGCAATGAGGTACATTATACCAATCAAAACTATATATTTCTCCTGCACGATAACCTGTATGTACAAAGTTGCCGTATTGTATAAAGTGGCCTGGTTCCCAATCATTTAGCATAACCATAAATCTATATACACTATGAGGATCAGTTTTATTAAATTTTTCAAGTTTATCTATATGTAGATTCCATACCTGCCCAGGCTGTTGAATATGAACACGAGTTTGTAGTTCTTTTTTATCTACAGATACTAAACCTAGAGCATCTGTCATACGTTGAAATACTGGTAGTAAATCATACTCTAGGTTAGTTAAAATTAAATCTGCATCTGCACCACTTCTTACGAGGTCATATTCTTCAGATTCTATGTCTTTGCTGGTGCCATCCTTTGGATTTCTATTTCTCCAAGTGATTTCCTCACTACTTGTAATAGTTTGCGCAAGTTCCTCACTCCAGTCACCAGTAAAACGCCCAGCATAGCGCATTGCGTCATATGCTGGGTCTATTTTGAAGGGATCAAAATGATAACTTGTTCTAGGTACTAATTTATCCCAACTACTTTCCATTAGTCTACCAAGCCTTCTTTATAGATACTAGCTAATCCTAAAGCTTCACTATTAAACTTAACTAGATTCTGTAAAGTGCTAGCAGTTACAAAAGTTAACAGTTTATCTCGTTGTGCATCTCCTGCTTCTCCAATATACCAATCATAATCACCATTTTTTCTAATCAATGCTGCGATTGCATCAGGATCTTTACTCATAGCTGTTAGGGCAGCTGCAAGTTTATTTCTATTAGGATTATCTTTATTTACCCAAAGAGCTTTTTGTAGACCGTCACGAAACGATTTAACTAACTTATAAGTATCATAGAACTCTCCACTAGGTGCTACTCCCCATCGTGCTTCAAATATTTGTTCTACTTGATAACCTGCTGGATAGTTTGTGTCATCTGCGTGTGACCCATCAGGTTGTAGCAACCCATGATGAAACCAAAGTTCAGCGTTTTCATCAGGCTCCACATGTTTTTTATATGTTGCAGGATTCTCACGAGTCCCTGTTAGTTCCCCACGTTTAAAGGCTAATCTACGTTCCGCAGTTTTCATACCTTTAACCCAAGTTACATTTTCTTTGAAGCAAGCAATATACTCTTCTACTGACTTATTAGGGCCACAAATCATTAGTGCAATAGCAAATGCTTCGGGAACCATACCAGATCCTGCAGGAAAATAAGGTTTATCCATATTTTCACCTTTACGTTTTCCTGCAATGATATTTAGATTCATCATGCCTACACTATCGTATTCACGATAATCATAATCTACATTTTCTTGTAAAAATGATACACCATTTCCTCCGTGAGATACCATGACAGTTTTATCATCATCACGCATTTCATTATGCCATTCATTAAATCCAGGAATATCTCTAGCTCCTGGCAGCATTTTGATAGTAATAGACTCTCCTAGAAAAGGTTCTAGTTCTTTTGCAATAATTTCTGCCCATACGGTAGTACCTTGACCAGCTCGTTGCGGCACTACAAAAGTATAATCTGCTACAGCAGATGTAGCGAGCATAGCAGCAGCAGCTACGGATAATAGTAAGCGTTTCATTAATATTCCTTTTTTACGCGTATTCTAACTTGTTACGTTTGGATAATCCCCAAACCAATATAATAAAAATAACACCAATCAGTGTCCAAAACATAGGTCTTGTAAGTAACCTATCAAAAGTATACATACCATACATTTGTATACTTAGTGCTTCAATTCTCTCTGCAAGTATAAAACCAAATAATAATGCAGGTCTTGAGAACTTGAATTTTTTAGCTAATATACCTATCACAGAACAAACTATGAGTATAACATAGTCTTCCCATCCTCCTGTGTATTGAACACAAGCAAGTACTATAAAAGCTAATAGTAACGGAAAATAGTATTTATAAGGTACATTAGCAATTTTAGCTATATACTTAGTTAAAAGTATACATAGTATAGCTACAAGTATAGTAGCCATCATGAATCCAAACAGCATACTATCAAAAAACTTGGTATCCATTGCTAAATCAACAGTACCTAGTTCAAAATCTAAATATGCAAACAATCCAATAATAATTGCTGCAAAAGGAGCACCAGGGATCCCAAATAGCACTGTAGGAATCATTGAGGTAGCTTTCTGTGCATTATTAGCGCCTTCTGGCCCAATAACTCCTCTTATATTACCTTTACCAAATGGCACATCTGGGTTTTTAGTAGTAGCTACTGCTTGACCGTAAGCCATCCAGTCTGCCATTGCACCACCTAAACCAGGAAGTACTCCTATAAAAGCGCCTATACAACCTCCACGTAGGGCTAACCATTTATTATCCCATACAGCTTTTATACCATCTAGCGTTTGTCTACCGTTTGATATAGTAGAATCAGCAGTATTTCTTCTTCTAGCTAGTCCATCAATAAGTTCAGGAATAGCAAATAAACCCGCTATCATTGGAAGTAATTGTACTCCAGCTCCTAGATATTCCCATCCGCCAGTCCATCTATCAGCATTTGTATTAGGGTCTACTCCTATCATACCAATAAATATTCCTGCAGCAAGTGCGATTAATCCTCTGACCCACCATTTATTACTTATAAAAGTTACTGTGGCTAGTGCTAACATAGTAAAAGCCCATAACTCAGGGACTCCAAATATTAGTATTAAATTAGTATACCAAGGCAATAAAAAGAAAGTAAGTGATCCCCAAAGTAAACCGTTTATAGTAGATGTTGTAACAGCAGCGCTAATAGCGTATGTAGCTTTACCTTGTAGCGCAAGAGGAAAACCATCTATCATTGTTGCAGCAGCTGAATTAGCACCTGGAATACCTAATAAGACTCCTGTATATGTATCTCCTGTAGTACTGGCAGCAACTACTGCCATAACAAAAATAACAGCTAGATATGGATCTGGAAATAGTGTAATAAAGCTAAATAAAAAAATAAGACCAGTAGTAGCGCCTGCTCCAGGAATTATGCCTATTAGTAGTCCATAAAAAGTCCCTGAAAGTAGTGCTAGAATCTCTGGCATTTATTCGTATTCCCATTTAAATCTCCCACGAGTGCTTTCCCTCATATTTGTAACTTTTTTATTATACACTTCCCCATAGTGGTAAGCAAGAGATTTTGTCCATTTATTGTACCACGGTAATATAGAACCATCAAAATTAGGACAGTTAGGATTTACTTTCATACATAGCACACCATCTGGAGTAAGTAGCTTCATAGTTTTTTTAAGTTGCATATCTATTAAATCTAAACTATGAAAGTGAAAAACCCCATAAGAAATTATGAGGTCATACTTTTCTTTAGTTTTAAAATTTAAAAAATCTATATGTTTATCTGCTGTATCAATATAAGCATCAATACCTAAAAACTTACCTGTAGCAAATTTTTTATAAGGATTGTGACCGCAACCAATGTCTAATACATTTTTAGCTGCTAAGACTCTATTAACCACAGTTTCATCAACTTCTTGAGTTTTCCACTGATTAGCAAACCATCTCATACTGGTGGTCATTTAAAGAATACTTCCGAGTTATGAGCTTTGTCATCTACCCAGATATCGTAATGTTCCTTTTTTCCTACTGATAATTCATGGTATTTACAACCCCAACTATCTAATTGATTTTTAGTCATTTCATAGTAATCAACACCACTAACTGCTCCTCGTGCAGTCATATATTTAATAGTGTGACCCTCTTCATATAGCTTGTTTATTCTAGTGATTCTTCCGTCAATAGGTGTATGATTTTTATAATCCCATTTACCACTGGGCAATTGATGTGCACGACAGATAGTGCCATCAATATCTACGATATATTTCATGACTAGTCCTTATAAATTGTTATCATGTATGTATAGTTGAAGAAGTGCATAGTGTAACACCTTCATTAGATCTTTACGAGCATCGTCTCTCGTACCTTTATTTAAATATCTACTTGCATATTTATCTACATTTCCCATGCAGAATCCGGTGCCATGACCTTTATCTATAATGTTTTCCATAGATTGAATTTTATTGGTATTATAGTGTGAGGCATAAGTACTATCAATATAGTCTGTAAACTCTTCTATCAGTTTGTCTTCACTAAACTTATAGACATCTGTTTTAGGTCCAATACTTATAGAACCATCTTCTTGACGTTGCATCACCACCTTAATACCTAAATCTTCAATCTCTTCTTTTGTGTATTGGTTATGAGCAGGTCTAGCAGCAGAGTCCCAACCAACTCTATGTGGCTCTGGTTTTATATCGTTTGGTGATATTGGTCTCATTTCTTCTCCAATTTTAAATCTATCTGTTGTTCCTTGGTATCTACCATACACGACACCATCTACTCGTTCATATGTTAATGATACACCTGGTTTAAGTGTTCCCATTAACCAATCTTCTTTTTGATAGCTTCTAATAACTTACTTAAGTTTTCTTTTTTATTTAAATTAGTTCCTACCACTTCTACACCTAGAATCTCTTCTAACTCTCTTAGCATAACTTTTACAGTTAGTGATTTATCTTCTTCATCTAATTCAGGTTTTTCATATATTTTAAGTTGTACTAATTTACTTATTACACTTCTATATCCTTTTTCAAATATAGATGCTAATTCATGTACATCTTTAATTTCTTCTTCTAAATAAAGCCTAGTTAATTCAGCTTCTTGTTCGTCATTCCAAGCTTTAATACTCATATTCATTCTCCAATTCTTCAAATTCCATTTCTAATTGATTATTCCATATATACCTCTGTGCTACAGCTTCTGCTGCGTCATTTAGTAAAGGTATTAAAGAGCTAACTTCATCTGCTGGAATAGAGAATCCTGTCTTAGTAGGAAACCACTGTCCTGTATCTCCGTCCATTGTATAATCTCTTATATGTAGATATAGTTTATCTCTAAATTCATTAATAGTTACTTTTACTGCATTACCGTTTGGTTTGTGGAATGCGGTACCAAAGTCTATATTCATATTTTTACTACTTTTTCAGTACTTATAAAATCTCTTGCCCAGTCTGTTACTGGGTATAACTTAAATATCTGTACCAATGCATATCTAGTTTCTGTTTTTGACTCATTTGACATTCCATGAGCTATTAAATCAGGGTCAAAAAGTATAGTTTCTCCTTGTCTTAGCCATTGAACTCTATGTTTATTTTCTGTATCTATAAAGTTATATCTAAAATCTTTACTTGCAGTAAGAGCTGTAATACTTCTTATCATATAATCATTTTTATCTTTTACTGCTGTATTATTGCCATCAGTATGTAAAGGAATCTCTTGTCCTGGTAGTTGCCTATGTATACGTACTCTAGTAGTTTGTAATTGAAAATGATCTACTAAGTTTTGTACAGCAGGTATTTTATGATATAGAGCTGTATACTTAAAATCGTCAGGATTTTCTAAAGGATTAGATCTATAAAAATCAAATACACTTCCTGATTCGCTTTTAACTGATATAGCATCTACATGACCTGCTAAATCTTGATCTGTGTGTTCTACAAATTTTAATTGCTTTACCCAACTATTATCAAACTCTAGCCTTGTTTTAGCTTTTAATAGCATAATCTTTTATCTGACCTCCTTCTACAGGTCTATCCAAAAAGTCTTTTCCTAAAATCCATATATTAGGATTTTGTTTAGTAATTTCATCTATCCAAGTTTTATAACTACTAGTAACACCTCTTAGTCCATGAAGATAATGAGCATTTACAGTATGAAAAGCATTACTCCACCAAATTACACTACCCGGCTCATTTACAATTCTACTGGTTATAGGTTTACAATCCTTTGATATGTCTACATGAGTCCATGTATGTTTAAGTCTTTTGTAGCGTTTCCAATGTTCTTTTATTCTATCTTCACCGCCCCACCAAGATATTTCTCTTTGCCATAAGAAATCATCTGTTTCATGCTCTGTTAGAGTTCCGTGTGTTTCATTAAATTGATATTTTTTTCTAGCCCAATTTATAAATGCAGGATAATCTTCTCCATTCCATTGTTTTAACATCATCTTCTTATAAGCTAATGCAGGTTTGCTATAATCATAAAAATTAACAATTGCATCATCTTCAAAATTAAAGGTATTTAATATTATATGTGGTTTAAAACTAGCTGCTAATGTGTATAAGTGTCTAACTGGTTCTTGTATTTTACAGTATTTTAAATCTAGATATGTTTCTGTATTCCATAAAAATACACATTGAGGTGCATAATTTACTATATTATTAACCCATGATAACTGAGTCTGTAAGTCTTCAATACTACTAGTAGGATAGACAAATTCTTTTGCATCACGAATCTTTGGATGAAAATTATAAACAGTTAAACCATTTTCTAAACTTGTATTTATAAAGTTCCAGCCATCTACTAAAGGAGTACATACTTTAGTTTCTTCTGTAGGCATAACAGCTAGTGGAGTATAGTCATCATGTATATCTTTAGCGTGTCTATTAGCAGCAGCTAAATGTTCAGGTTTGTCTAATTTATGTTTAGCCTCTCCCCATACAGGTTTATCAAACTTTTTATAATAATTTAGATTAACTAGTATACATTGCTTGTGTAGTCCATAATATCCATTACCTTCTGCCCAATTACTATTTGGAGTCTCTTTGTCCATAATATGTCCTGTGACAAAGAAATTCTTTTTACCCATCCATTTTTCTATAATTTTAAAAAATGAACCATCTCTAACAATATGACCTACTGCTTGTACTATACAATATTCTACATTATGCTCTAATGCTTTGTCCAATACATCATTAACTGAATTGCCATAAATTATAGGTCCAAAATACTTGAATCTTGTAAAAAATTCTGTAATTTCTTTACGTTTTTCTTGTATAGTCATATTTCTAGATGCAAACTTTGGATCATCAAATATAGCTACTACATAATTTTTATTGAGGCCCATTTTTCGCATAACTATGCTCTACCAACTCTTTAAATTCTTTTGTTATTTTACCATGTACTATTATATGGTATCTATCTTCATCACTATTATTATATACTGCATGAGTATTTCCTACATCTAATAATAATGATTTTCCTGGGGCAAAAGGTACATAACCTTTATGACCTTTCATTTTAAAATTACAACCTTCTGGATTATTTAGTGCTATATTTATTGGTGCTAATCTATGTTCATCAGAATCTTCATGAGGAGTGATATATCCTTGAGGATCCAACAACATAAAACGTACTCTGTAATAATCATCAAAAGGAAAGTAGTATTTAAAAAATTCATGAGTTATAGGACACCTTGCACATATCTCTGTCCAGTCATAAGGAGTCTCTTCGTGACTATTATAACCATATTGAGTAAAATGATTAGTCTTAGTAGGGTCTATTCCATGAATACATAAACTTCTCCAACCTTTATGTCTATATCCACCACCTCCACCATTATCTTGATCGCGATGTTTTACAAACTCTTCTTTTAGACCTATAGCTTCTTGTAACATATCTTCATGAGGTATGTCTATATCTAGGTCTAACCAAGGTAACCCTAATTCTGTTGCTATTTGTTTATATTTCATATCATAGACTCATCAAATGCAAAACTTGTACCACAACCGCAACTAGCTTTGGCTCCTGGATTATCTACTTTTAATTGCTTACTTAGCCCAGAAGTATCTAAGTCAATTATGCTTCCATATAAATACTTTAAACTTACAGAGTCAATAACTGATGGTGGATTATCTGAAAATTGTATATCATCTTTTTTAGGGTGTGTTTCCACATCAAAAGCATAGTTAAAACCAGAACAACCTCCACCATCTACTGCAAATCTAAAATATTGTCCTGATTCTAAAACATCGCTAATATATATTTGAGCTTTAGGAGTAATAGTAGGTAACTGCCCACTAACTTCTTTATTAAATATTGGCACATTACCATGAAAATCATCAATAATTTTTCTATCTAAACTAGGTATTTCTGGTGGTTTACTATTTTTAGCTTCTACCTCTAGATTGGCAAAAAATTCATCTAATTCATCCATTGTATTCTCCTTGTAATACTATACTATTACAAATTATTAAAAAGTCAATATCTAACAATATTAGTTCTATTGCTGACTTCTTCAAAGACAGATACATAATCTTCTGCTACTTTTTTCCAAGTATTTACCATATTCATATTATCTCTTTTACTATATATTTCTTCTTCTTTATTATGTGAATGATAAATTAATTTAATACCATTTGTTAGCGCTTCTCCATTAGGTTCATTATAAAAAGTATGTGTACTCATTCCTGTCATAGAATCGCCAGATTTCATTGCAAAAACATTTGGATCTGCTATATTCATAGATTTACGTTCTACAGGAAGTCTAAAACCATTTTCATGAGATACAAAATCATCTGTAGGACCGCCATCAGATACTACAGGTACACAACCGCAAGCCATTGCTTCTTGTACATGCATACCGAATCCTTCAGCTCTATAAGGATGTAATAATATATCAGATGCTTTAAATAATGCAGCCATTTCTTGATCTGATAAATCTTCATCAACATACTGTACATCTGAACATCCCGTTTTATACTGCATTTTTATAATTTCATTTAATACATTACTTTGTCCATAAATCTTAGGATTATCCTTAATAGTTAAAGTTGCTTTATCAAATTTTTTAAAAGCCTCTTTCCAAGAGTTCATAAGTATATCTAATCCTTTTCTCCATTGAGAATTTCCTACATATATAAAATTAAATTTGTTTTTATCTATATACTTACTTTCTGAGTTTTCTTCATCTGTATTGAATAATTCTTCATTATACCCATTAGGTACTACAAATAAATTATCGGGTTTGAGTCCTGCACCTCTAAATACATCAGCTATATATTTACTTGGTACAATTAAAGCATCTGCAAAGGTTTCAAATTTATACTGCCACTCAAAAGGTGCTTTTAAATATTCCCAAGGTTGGATAAATATAATCTTAGTTCTATCACTAGCAGGCCATTGCCATATAGGAGGATAAGAATGTCGTACCTGTATATCAGGCTCGCCTGTTTCTGCTTGCTCTAGAGTCTTTAACTGTTTAACTATATTCTTATCTAATTTATATTCAGGATCATAAGAATCTAATGGAGTAATAGATATTTCCCAATCAGGGTGTACTTCTGCTAGTTTAGTTACTATATTTCTATTGATAATCGAAAGTGAATGGTTATCATAAAATTTTCCTACAAAGTCAATTATCATATTAATATGCCTTACTTAAATGTTGTTCTATATAACTGGTTACTTGTTCTGATTTTATAGCTCTGAGAATAGGCCACTGAGCTGTTCCAAGTCCTGAAGATTTAAAATTGTGTAATTCTTCGTAGTTTTCTAATGTAACTTGATTCCAAATCTGATAAAAAGGATCATTTTCAACTAAGTCTGAGTGTCCAATATTATTAATTTTTTCATGTAGTGCATCTTTATCTCTACATAGACTCCAATGAATAGCTACAAGAGGCGACATTAATCTATTATGTCCTGCAGCACTTTTGTCAGTCCATCTAGCGTACGTAAAAGTACTATCTTTAGAAGTAGTCATACCTTGATTCTCCCCAAAAAAAGGAGATCCATCTTCATCTGCAATTACTAGTGTAGCATCTCCAATAGTTTTATATGGAGTTGCCCAAGTCATACAAATATCTGCTTTATTATAATAGCGTTCTACAAGAGGACAATAATTATAGAAAAAATCTTTTGGATTAACTAGATACTCGTCTGCATCTATACTAAAAATCCAATCATTTGTGCATTGTGCTTTAAGAAAGTTTCTTTCATAATTATCATTTTCAATAGCTATTTTACTTTTTACAAAATCTTCTTCTATAATAGAGATCTTTGAATCTCCATCAATAGCACTTAAATCTGCCCATAATTGTTTTTCATCAAAAGAAAAACTATTACCACTCCATGTAGTTCTATTCTTATCAAGACCTAAAACAATCTCATCTACATAATTATAATACTTAGAGACACTTTCTGGTAAATAAGCTGCATCATAGCTTATTAAACTTATTACTGATTTTTTCTTCATTTACGCCTCTTTTTTAGGTGTTGTCGCCTTTTTGGGTGCAATAGCTTTTTTTACTGCTGGTATAATTTTTTTCTTTATGCCTATAATTCTAATACCATCATAGTAATTATTATGATCTTGCATATTAGCTGTTACTCTTAATACTTCATATTCTTGAGTAAACTTATCTTCATGTCTAAGTAGAGCTTTATTAATTGTTTCCATTTTATCTCGTTCTGCTACTCCACCAAAAATAATTATAGATTCATGTTTCAGGTGTGGTAATACTTTTTCAAAAAAAGAATCATAAGTATTAGCATTAAAAGGATGAATATCCATAAAACATATATTAAACTTATCAAATTTAGAATAATCTACATCTTCAAAATTACCCTCCACTAGAGTAGTTGCAGTAGAATCAATAGCATATGTATATTTATTGTGTCTATCTATATGAGCAGCAAGTTCTACTTTCATAGTAGTAAAACCACCTTCAGGGGGATTTTTAGGATTTCTCTCTTTAAGATCATAACTATAGTTTTCTATTCCTACAGCTTTTGTTCCGGGATTGCCTACTGTTGCTGCAAGTAATGTGGCGCCTCTATATGCACCTAGTTCTAGATAGTTTACATTATCTGCTGCACAAATATTATTAATAAAAGCTTTTAATCTTGGTGAAGACTGAAAAATTACTTTATGAAAATCATCTAATTTAGACCTATTTATATCTGACTCTCCTAGGGCAGCCTCTACCCATGCTTTACTTAATTTAGCCATTATCTCTCCTTTTAAGAATCTTTTTATCTACAAGATAAAATGGTGCATATACTACCACTACTAATACTAATGAGATAAAAGCAGGTATAACTAAAAATACTAATCCCCACATAATCCATATCCATAATAACATAGTTAATATAGGACCATTATCACCTGATTTCAATTTTTTAGCTTCTTTCTCAATGCCATCGTACATTTCTTGTTTCGTTATATATACTTTATCCACTTTTTATCTCTTTGTCCAGTGTTTTATAAAATTTTGAATTTGCCCATTTCGCCAGTAATGTTTGTAAGTTTCTACTTTCCATATCAGCTTTAGACTGATCTTTTATTCTTTTATTATCTCTTGATTCATGATGTAAAAGTCTGACTGGTATTTGATAGATGTGTTCTCCAGCTTCTCTAGCTTTTAAACAATAATCAACATCTCTGTTATAAGTCCACTCATACTCTGGACTAAAATCTCCTACAGTATCTAGAAAACTTCGTCTAAGATAACAACCTCCAAAAGTTGTCCAAGCAACTTCTCTTACTGTTAGGTATCTTCCATCATCAACTTCTAAGTCTTGTTTAAATTGTGATTTATTTTCAAGTATTAAGCCACTACCAAAATGGTCAGGTTTTCCATTAGTAAATTGTCCACCAGCACATTGTATATAGTGTTCATAGTTATCATTCTGTGCAGGGTATAACAATAATAAACCTAACATTCCTGCTTCTGGGTATTTATCAACATATTCTAACATTTCTTCCCACCACCCATCTTTAAATGGGTGCATATCTGCATGAAGTATAAAAATATCGTGTTCAGGAAACTGATTCCACATCTTTTGATACATTAAATCAGAACCGATTCCAGCGGTATCTTTTTCATAATGTATATCAAGATCCCAAAACTTATCTTTATGTTCTGCTATTTCATTATCATACACATAGGGTGTGATTACTTTAACTGTCATCTTTTACTCTTTCTTCTCTAAAAGTACAACCATCTGGTATGTATCTTACAATCGTTGCTTTATTCACCAAATAGTTATCTTCTTTCCCTGGTGCTACATATTTGCGAGGTTTTGGATTATACTTTTGATTTTCTGGATGAAAGCATAAAACTCCTTGCCCTGCGCCTATAGCCCAGCAAACATACTTACATTGCCAACAATCACTACTGTACACGCCAACTCTTTTCAGGATAGTCTTCTAACCACCATACAATCGCATCATGATAATCTTTATCTTCATCATTCATATGTGCTCTATATATAGATACTCTTGCAAGTAAAGTAACTACTGCAGCAAGATCTGTTAGATGAGCATTACTTTCCATTTTTTGTTGCAATTCATCCATTATCACAGTTATTTTCTCTTGAATCTTACTCATTAGATTAACTTATCCGTCCATGTTTTAGGTGTTTGATCTGTAACTAGTTCTACAGGTAGATGGTATTCAAACTCACGAGTAATAGGTTTAATCCAATCTACCATATCTTTAATGGTTTGTTTTGCTTCTGTAGTAGGGTTGTAATTAAATTCTTTTCTGATTTTATCACTAGAACAATAGGCATCTTTTACTTCTCTAGGTCTATCAGGATAATGATCAAACTGCAGATATATTTCAGAGAGTTGAGATACTAACGTAGCTAATTGTATAATTGACATTTCATTATCATCAGGTCCAATGTTATATACTTGTCCTGATAAATCTGTGCGAAAGCTTTTCATAATTCTCTCTACTGCTACAATACAATCTCTTACATCTGAAAAAGAACGTTTTTGTTCACCATCACCATATATTACAAGATTCTTACCTTGTGCAGCTCTATTAATCATAATTCCTACTACATTTCTAAAAGGATCGTAATATCTTTGTCCTACTCCAATAACATTGTGAGGTACTACTGTTACATAATTTAGTCCGTGTATCTCACTTAACATTTGCAAATGTTCTTCTGCCTGTACTTTAGCTAGGCCATAAGGGTCTACAGGCTTAGTAGGCATATCTTCTGTAAAAGGAGGTATCTGATCACCATATCTAGCCATAGAGGAACAGTTTATAAAGAGTCTTATCTTATTATGTAGCGCAGCAATAGCTGTACTAATAGTGCCAGATACTATACTAGTAGCAGTTACTGTAGGAGAAAATACACTTAAACCTTCATACGGTAAGGATGCTGTATGAAATACCACATCACAGCCTGCCATAATTTCTTTCATAAGTTCTGTATCTAATATATCACCTCTATGATAAGTACATTTTGGATGATCTGGTACATTACCTTCTACTCCCCCAATCATGTTATCAATACCTACTACTCTATCACCTTGCATAATAAGGTATCTAGCCATTGTACTACCTAATAGGCCACTGATTCCTGTAATAAAAACTTTCATTACCATTTCCACTTTCTTTTTTTATAATAGTCAACTAATTTAACAATCTCTTCATCAAAAACTTTTTTAGGAGTCCAGCCATAGTTTTTAATAGACTCACATGATATTGAGTACCTTACATCTTGTCCTGGCCTATCATAACTATAATCTATATGTTTATTATAATCTGGAATATCTACATCTATAGCACCCATAAAATAAGCATTTATAATTTTTTTAACAGTTATAAAATTTGTTTGTTCATAATCTGACTGTATATTATATATATTATTTCTACACGCTTTTTCATATAGTAAAATAAATGCTTCTGCAGTATCTTCTACATGAGTCCATGATCTAATAGGTTTTCCTTTGTCATGTAATTTAATTTTTTTACCCCGTTGTAGACATCTAACCGTTGTAGGTACTAATTTTTCTGGATATTGATTTTCACCATAATTATTAGAAGGTCTAGCAATTATATAATCTAATCCATGAGTCCTAGACCAGCTTTCTATAAGCATATCAGCAGCTGCTTTAGTAGCTGCATAAGGGTTACTAGGCATTAAAGCAGCTGTTTCATCAAAACTACCCTCAACTCTATCTCCATACACTTCATCTGTAGAGACTTGAAAAAATAACGGTTTATTATGTTTTATTTGCACACTTTTATGTGTTATTATTTCTAATAAGTTTTTTACACCTGAAATATTAGAATCAATAAACTTATCCATATTAACGATACTATTGTCTACATCAGATTCAGCAGCTAAATTAAATACTACATCACACTCAGGAAGTCTATCTATATCTTTAATATCATTTTTTATTACTATATAATTATCTGGATATGTATTTAATAACCATGCCATCTCTTGCTCATTAACTGCATAAGTAAATTTATCTATACCATATACTAACCAGCCTTTTTCTAGTAAAAGTCTAGTAAATGTAGTGCCTATAAATCCAGCACATCCTGTTACTACAGCTATGCGTTTATACATTTATCTACTCCATTAGTAAGTGCCATACACATAATATTACTATATACTAGATTAGATATAGCATGACTATCATTTAATGGTTTATAATATTTTCTAAATTCTCTACTCTTAAACTCTCCTGATACTTCTTCTACCGGTGAGTTACGTACAAAAGGTAAGCAAGTAGGAAACCAAGTATCAGAGGTATGATTAAACCAAAAATCTCCATTCTCTTCTCTCATTTCATATCTTAATGTATTATAATTTGTCATAAATATTTCTTGCATATCATCAATATTAAATTGATCCCACCATTGTAAGATTCCTGCAGCACTTAGTTCACTCATTTTAAAATTACCGCCTTGCTCATTACAAATAGTATCATGTTTACCAAAATTACAAGCTATTCTTACAGACTCTTCATACTTTTTATCAATAACTACTAATCCACCTTCTCCAAAACCTATAGGTTTAGTATGGTGTAAAGAAATATAACTAGCTGTTCCTAAATTACAACTATTAGTACCCTCCCAAAATGAATAAGGAGTAGCTGCGTTATCAATTATTAATTTTTTATCTCTTCCTTCAGTTTTACTTATAATTTCTTTAAAATTTTGTAAATGCCCAAATATATTAGTCACAATAACGGTATCAGAATATTTTAATAAATATTCATCATCTAAATTCATATTACAATGAGCAGTTATATCTGTTATTATTGGTCCTTGAGCTTTACCTAAGCAATTACTAGGAAAAGTAAATGCTTGAGTTGAAACTCTACAAACTTTTTTATCATATGTTTCAATCCCATATAAAATAGCATCTAAGCCAGAAGTACCATTAGAGGTAGCAATAACTGCTTTGTTATCATCAATTTTTAACATAGTTCTAGCACGTTCTTCTAAAAGCTGTACGGCATAACCATAGTTTGTAAATTGATTAGTTGTATTAGCTGTAAGTAAATACTCATTAAACCTATTTGAATCAAGTTGTTTTCTAAGGATAAAAGGTATCATACATTAGCCCAATCCCTAAAAGGAGATGTCCAAGGCTCGACACAGTGTGTAGCAAAAGCAGGCATCGCAGATACTATGTTTCTATTTCTTTCTGCTAAAAGGGTAAATTTATTGTGATCTCCTAAACTACCCATATGAATATCTAAATCTTCCTTAAAAGTTTTTACTCTACCAGCAAAGGTTCCACAACTACTAGGCACGGTTCTCCAGTGACAATAGTTAGATACTATAATCTGACTCTGTAATCCTTGATACCTTGGTGTATATTTATCAGGATGGTCGTATAGCGAAACATAATTTACACCATCATACATATCATATACATTCTGTAAAACAGTAGTCCAACCAGGCATGTGCGTATAATCATCTTCTACAAGATATATAATATCATTATCATCCCAGTCATTAATATTATCCCTAATTAATTCATACATTAAGTATCCAGATGCTTTTTCTCTATCAGGAGCTTCTACTCTTTTATGTATTTCTCTACCTTGTTCATCATGATCTATATATGTGTCGCTTCCTAATTCCCATTCTTTGTATAACTCAGGAAGTTTAGCAGCGCTATCAATTTCTAATACTTCTGCATGATAGTTATACTCTTCATGTCCTTGTAATTCTCCATCATAAAGTACAGTTATTCTACAGTCAGTATCTTTAGTTGTATCTACTAGATTTTCCCAACAACTTCTATAATGAAACCAATCAGGTCTATTATTATAATTATTCCAACCACAAGTTCTATAAATTATACGAATCATGTTTTACTCTTTGGTGCATATATGTAATTGTGGGGATACCCTTTTACAATATATTCAGGATCGTACATATTATTAAATCTAAAATGTGCTGACCAACGAGTTCCTTCTTTAATGTCACCACTTTTGTGTACTAAATTAGAATCAAATACTAATACTGAGCCTTTTTTTACTTTTACAGATTCAAACTTAAATTCTGAATCTTCTACTAAACCAAAGCCTTCATGTATAGATTTTGTTAAATCTCCTTGTCTATGACTTTTAGGAACAACTTGTAGCTGTCCTAAATCTTCTGTAATATCTATTAAAGGAACCCAACATACTACTGCATCACTGGAACCCTGCATAGATTTAGAATCTTGATGCGCAGGAGTTGTATGATGTACTTCTTTTTCTGCTGTATCTTTATTATTAAAATATATTACAGGTCTAGTACAAATACTAACCTGTGGCTCAATCATACATTTACCTATTTTATAGCCTAGCATTACACCTAAATGATGTAACTGTAAATTCCATTGAGCATGTTTTGTGCAATTTGCAAATCTTTCATTGTGATTTTCAAATAACTCTACTATATCTTTGCTTTTTGTGTATTGTATCTGTTTATCAAATATTGCTGTAACTGATTCTTTAATTGCATCTAAAAATGCAGTTTCAATAAGGTTATCTACAATAGTATAACCTTGTTCTTCTAGCTCTCTTAAATTAGTTGTTTTCATAGTTCTTCTATATCCATTGTTGCGTATGCTATACCAGTTTCGCCAAAATCATTTCCATTATAAAACATATGAAGTTTATCTTTATATGCAATTACGGCGGGGTATGCACACATAATTGATTCAAAATCCAGTTCTTGTACTATACCAAATTTTGTATCTCTTGACCAGACATAACCATCTTTGGAAGTGGCATGCTGTATAGTATAAGCATGTTCAGGATTAGTTCTAAATTCAATACTATTTCTCACAGAAAACCACATATGAAAAATATCTTTATGTTTATATACTGTAGCAGCAGAAATACCTGCTTCTTCTCCACGTAGTTTAATAGTAGGTATAACTGATTTATTCCAATATATACCATCTTCTGAAGTAGCTAATCTAATATTATAAGAAGGCTGCAAATCACCATTCTCATCAGGTAACCATTTATTACAAGATAAGTAGTAACCCATGTACACATTATTAAGTTTAGTTACGCATATAGTACCTGAATATCCTTGATCTACTGTATCCGGAGAAAGAATAGGTCCAAGTTTTTTAAACTTAGCGTTTAAACCTTCTTCTGCTACAGAACAATAATTATAGTAAGGAACATCTTGTCTTATAGTCCATCCTATGTAGTATAGCTTATCTTCAAACTTGCAGACTGGCATAACACCTGCGGAATCAGTGCCTCCAGGCTTGCCTGGTACTAACATTTGTTTAGCAGGAGCTAGTATATTAGAAGGATTACCTTTTT
>Ga0233444_10002766_pt1 | contig 18043 bp, 9 predicted proteins | sample SI_124_October20_6_FD_182792 | JGI IMG/M metagenome (GOLD analysis project Ga0233444, IMG submission 182792) | Seawater microbial communities from Saanich Inlet, British Columbia, Canada - SI_124_October2016_10_MG | ecosystem: Environmental > Aquatic > Marine > Inlet | place: Canada: British... | reverse complement strand
AGCTCAATGGTTTCTGGCAGCTCAGGCAATTTGGTAAAGAATTCTGCCTTCGCATAACTCTCCAGGAGGTCTTTTGCGATTGCACTCCCCTCTTTGAATGCTTTTTCTAATCTTTCTAAATCAGACTCGTATAGGAAAACCTGTGTTTTTAAAACCTTTAAAGACTCCTGAGCTATAGCCTGGTCAGAAACGAAAAGTAAATCTAACAACACTTTTATAGACGGGCCACCTTTCATGTGAGACAGAAGCTCAAAAGCATAAGTAGAAGAGATCTCTTCAACAACCGATTCTCCAAGAATAATTTGTTTTAAGAAATCTGCTTTTCCCAGTGCGGCACTTGTTGTGCCTGGCAAAACATTGTAAATAAAATAATTGAGTGATTCTGATCTATGTTGATGGTTAAGATCCTTTACCTGCGCAATGATTTCTTTCAGCAATTCAGCACCTTCAATAGGCTTTGGATGAAGTCCTTGGCCTTTACGTTCTTCAATCTCATTTAGGTATTCACTATACTTACTCATAAAAAAATATTATGGTTCTATTAATATCAACAAAGTTAAAACATCAGCGCCAATTAAAGCAAGGTTGCTATTGCAATTTTAAATTGGTAAAACACATCTTAGTGCTTAAACTAAGCAAGTAAGAGAATCGAGCGCTTTAGGATCGAACCTAAAAACAAACTAATTTAAACTGTACTTCGCTTTTGTAAAACAACCTAAGTAGACTGACACTTAATTGAAGCCAAAAATACATATTTTATTTTAAATTTAATCTTGATTTTAGATTGGACTATTTAGATCAAAAAAAAACACAAACAAGCGTGTTAAAACATAAGAACCAAAGGAAAATAAATTATATTTTAACTTGAATGCTTAAGTAATAATTCCTTTTATCTGAAGGAATAATACCAGGACCAGGATAGCCAGAAGCTCTTCGTGTAAAATAAGACTGATTAAGTAGATTGTTCACTCCAGCTTCAAAACTCAACATTTTTGTTTGATACTTGGTAGACAAATCTAGTACTGTATATGCAGGGATTTCGCCAAACAGCGCATTAGGAGTTGGTGTTATGGTATTTTGTGCGTCTGCGAATTGACTACTTGTATGACTTAGTAGTAATGAGCTTGTAAATTCTTTGAAGCCATACTGGACACCCACTTTTAAATTTAAATTAGGATTGAGTTCTACAGCATTGCCGATCAATTGTTTTTCTTCACTTCTAATATAGGTCCCTTTTTGGTAAGATGTGTTCACAAAAAGATTCAAACTTTTATGTTCTAGATCTGTAAAGGATTTTAAAACATCCCAACCAATATAAGACTCGAAGCCCATAGTTCTTGAATCACCTATATTGGTACTTAAACGATAAGATGTATAAAGTAAATTTTCGGCTGGTGCATCTTCTGGCGTATAATACTTTTGTAAATAACCAATTCGATTCGTATAATTTAAAAAGAAGACACTCAAATCGAATTCAACAGCTTCCCAAACCATACCTCTTAAGCCTAAATCAATATTAAAGCCTTTTTCATCCTCTAAAGCTGGATCAATAACAATATTTGAATTGATTACCTGCATGTCATTAAAATTGATTGCACGGTAATTTTGAGCAAAGTTTGCGTACAACTCTCCACCGACAAAACAGTGGTAACTAGCGCCTAAACCGGCCAGAAAAACACCTCTACTCAATAGTTTTGAATTCGGTGTAAATTGCAAGCTATCGTTTACAAAAGCATGGAAATAGCCGTCTGACTCGGTTCTAATATGGTCGTATCTAAAGCCCGGTGTAATGGAAAAACAATCGTTTACTCGAATAAAGTTTTCTGCAAAAAAAGACTTGTTTAAACTTGGGAATTCAAAAAATGAACCAAAATCATCGAATTTATCCTGAAAACTAAAGTTAGGCTTAGCACTCCCATCTGCATTTCCTTGTTCTTTTTGTGTAAAACCTCTGTACAATCGAAAGCCAACTAGTAAAGCAGACTGACTTTCTCCAAGAAGGTACCGGTGTACCAAGCGCGTTTCATTACCCAAGTTTCTAAAAGAAGAAAGAATTAGATTTCTATTGGGCTTAACAGACATGATAACAGAGTCCGGCACATATTGGGTATCTAAAATTCCTAAAGCATCTTTACTCGCCCATAAACCAAACGTTCTAGAATTAAGCGTTGTTCGTTCATTAAAGGAATAATCAAGGGTAAAAGCAGCGATGTTCCAGTCTACTTGAAACCAATTTCTGGAACGAAAAGAAGTATCTGGATTCGTTAAGAAATTAGAATCATCTAAGCCACCAGGTTGCTGAGACAAGTAATCCATATGCGTAAACTCAATACCTAATTTTAAGTTTGAATTTGCCGTATACTGAGTTGAAACAAAAAATGTTTGAGCTTCAGTATTTGAGTTTGGGCGCCAACCATCTCTACTCTTAACTTGGTAAAAGCTGTAGTAATTCCACTTGCCTTTTGTACCTCCGATGCTGAGGAAAGAATTTTGTAAATTAAAAGAACCTAGGGATTGTCTTGCTATAATTTCCAAGGGTTTTTCTGAACCTTTTTTCAATACAAAATTTAAGAGTCCTCCAAATTGAGTTCCATATTGAAGAGAAGCAGCTCCTCTAACAATTTGAATTTTCTCTATGGCTTCTGATGGTGGAGTGTAATACGATTCTGGATAACCCAAAGCATCTGCACTAATATCATACCCATTTTGACGGGTATTGAAATTGGAAGTTCTGTGAGGGCTTAAACCTCTGGCTCCAATTTCTAACTGCAAACCCAAACCATCACTTTCCCAAATATTTAAACCAGGAACTTTGGAATAAACCTGACGAGAATTATTTGTGGCTTTGTTGGCCATGGATTTGTCCATTAATATAACCTCGTTTTTCTTTGAGGCATAGATGGCAGTTCCTTCGACAGCTCTTAAACGGGTAATATTGGTTTGCAAAATTCGACGACTTAACAGATCCACCTGAGCTAAACTAGCCGCATCAGGTTCAAGAATAACTTTAATCGAAGTTTCTTCTTTGTTGACTTTTATATTTTTCTTGAAAGACTTGTACCCTACAAAAGAAACTTCTAGCGCATATTTACCTTGCTTTAGGTTTTCGAACACAAACGCCCCATTCAAATCACTAACAACACCAATTGAATCTTTAATTTGAATATGAGCAAAAGGAATCGGATCATCAGAGGATGAATCAACAACAGCGCCTGACAAAACAAACTGAGCCTGTGTAGTAAAAACACAGAAAATTAAAAAAATAGGTAAGAAAGTATATTTCGACATTTTAAAAATCTAGAATCCAATTTTTAGGTTGCCATCCGTCTTTAAGCTCAACCAAATTAACATCTGGATCTATAAATAACTTAGATTTTGATCCATTTAAAGTAACATAGACCTCTGCATTAATGATAGGATTGATCAAGCCTCTAGACTCAACTTCCTGCTTAAGAATATGTGCATATTGCAAAATTAAATCTGGCTGTGTTGCCATCATTTTTTCTTGTGTTGGTGTTAAAAACTGACTATTATCAACTTCTCCCCTTTTACCTGTACTAGAGTCTGTTACAAAAAAAGTAGCAGAGCCTGCCTTTTCTATTAACATCACTCGCCAGCTAAATCTATATCCCTGCTCTGTCCAGAATAATTTTTCGGGATAACATAGATAACGAAAGGGAAACAAAATTTGAAAACTCACATAGAGTAGAAAAAAAGAAAGTAGCACCTTTTTTTTACTTCCATGCAAAAGTAGAGAATTAACGATAATCTGAGGTGCTTTTTTAATCTTTAATTTAGACTGAATTAAATTAATAATATTTTGATGAAACTCAGGGGGGAAAAATAGTAACGTGACCAAAATCATAATCCAAGGAAACATTCCAATTGGAAACATAATTCCAGTTATCACATGAAAAACAACTAATATAAAATAAGCAGGAACTCTAAAACATTTGGAAAGCAAACAAAAGACAACTAAAAGATCAAAGACACAAGCAATCCAACTCGTAGAATAAGCGACCCATTTTTCGGTAAATAAGTTACCTATTAGTGGCCAATGTGCCTTTGCTTGCAACCATATACTCATAGGCATTGCTTGAAACAACCAATCGTAATTAATTTTAGCAATGCCTGCAAAAAAATAAACAACACCAATTTGAAACTTCAAAATAAGGATGTATATTTTGGGTATTGTGTGTAGTTGTAACGACGGATTGCGCCTTGCATCCATAGAAAAAGATCGATTGGCTGGAAGAATACAAAGTAAAAAAGCAATGAGACTTATAAAATAATAATGATTGAGGTAATTAGTGACGTCAATGAGTTCCACATAAGTAAAAAGCAGAAAATAAAGTAGGCTAGCCAAACGGTAAAAAAAACCTAAAGCAATACCTAAAGAAGCTACAAGTAAGAGCAAAAACACCATATACATGCCCAACTCACTCAAAGGTTTTACCCACTCAAAACCGTAGTAATTAAAAAAATGAATAGGCTTAACATAGAGCGCATCTATCCAACCATTGCTCCAAAACCTTAGAGTGCTTACAAACATCATCAAACCAAAAATGATTCGAAAGACAACTAAGGGTGCAATACTCGTTTGACTTGTGAGAAATTTAAACGTATCGAAAAGATAGGTTTGGGTCCTATTAATCCCCATCGGAATCTGTTAAGGTTACCGTTACTGAAAGGTAGGATCTCATGTCATTTTTCAGCATAGGAACCATCTTTTGGAACTCATTAGACACCTGTTGAATTTGAGCTATATTTGATTGAATTTCAAAGGGTAAATCATTCCCAAAACCAGCAATTAGCCCTTTACAAACTTCAAATTGATTTTGTATTGCTTCAGCCAAATCTCCCTCTACTACAGTAGATTGCGCGTTGTATTCTTTTAACTTTTCATACATACCAACTCCGTCGATGCCATCCTCTCCTATGCCTAAATAAATATTTTGAAGAGCCTGCAAGTTTGTGACAATTAGAGCGAAAGATTGCTTACTGTATAGGCCCTCTACTAAAGCAGTGTCAGCATCTAGAGGAATGCCATACTGAGTGGCAAAGCCTGAGGGTAAAGCTAGCTTGTTTCTTTTAATTTGTTCGTAGTCAAATAAAAACTGATTAAAAAGTAAGCTCAACGAACTGTTTCTATCATTTCCTTCGGCACCTAAAAAGGTTGTTCTGTAAGAATCCCATGACGTTACAACGCCACTAATTCTTGAGCGCATATCATCAATGCAATCCTTAGCATAAGCAAGTCTTAGCGGGTTGGATAGCTCAACAAGTAGCTCATTTTTATGGGCATGAAAAAATAAATAATCTAGCGCAGAAAAACCTTTAGCTTTATAATTTGAAGGAATGTCTAAAGAATAGTTTTCCAACGAAATATTAGCTTCTATAAGAATTGGATTCGCAGGGAACGTATTGCAATTTTCACGCAATAAAGCGCTAAACTCTGCTGCAGGACCAAACTCGAATACAGACACCCTTTGCCAAGCATGGTAGGTCTCTATAAATTGGTTTTGAAGACTCGATAGCTTCATCTCTGTTCCATCAAAAGCCTCCAAGGCACCAGATAAGTTTATAATTTCTGTTTGCAATTTCGCATAACGAGGTACAATTATGTTATCCGCTGTGTTGACAAACAAATCATTGAAATTTGGCTGAGAATCAACCGTATCTGTACCACAAGAATTGCACATAAGAAGTGCACTAAAACTTAAAACTAAAAAACTAAATCTTACCATATGTAAAAGCCACCTACTTTCGTAGGTGGCTGTATAAAATTAATTAATAGGCTGTTGCATTTGTAATACCGAAGGCAGAAGCTAGAGCTGTTCTTGTATTGTTAATCATCTCTGGAGTAACTACATTTAAGTTCGTTCCTAACATATCGATGATGTTATCTACAGCTGATCCTGAGATCGTTCCTTGTGCATTGTATTTAATCGCATCTATAAAAGCAATCGCTTCAGACAATCCGTGGTTACGAAGTGCTGGATCAGTAATATCTTCAATAGCTCCATTTAAATAGTGAAGCGCAGCACAAACGGTAACCATCTCCCATTCTGCTTGAATAATTACAATAGCCTCATCTCTTGTTTTAAGATCATCATTATCTATAGCAGCTCTTCCTAAAATAAAACCATCTTGCATAATGTTATCTATGGTAGTTAAATCGCCTTCAATTGTTTTGGTTGCATATTTAGCCCAATAAGAACCCCCTGAAGTGTTCGAATTGGAAAAGACTACAGGAGCTCCAAAATAACCAAATGACTCGTCAAAATGATGTTGCATAGCAGTGTACTCTAATGGCCCAACTAGTGCATCCACATCATTAGCAACATCCATTTTATCAGCACTAAGGTAAACAGATGTTCCTTGGTAGTAGAAACAAGAACCCATAATTCCTTTTGAAATTAATTGGATCGGTTCAAAACCATTTTCATTGAATAAATAGGTTTTTTCTCCATTAAGTGATGTCGTAGTGTTTCCAGTTAAAGACAATTCAGCTAATTCATCAATGAGTGCATTAATAGGCGCTGCATCAAATGTTTTACTTTCTAATTGCTTTGTCGGTTGCGCTAATGCAAATGCATCAGATGTCCATGTATAGCCGTCGTTTGCATACATCATTTTTATAGTCGCTGCGTCTACAGCTTCACCTAGATTAGCTCGCTTCATATATGTTTCCATTTCTGCAAGCATGTTCAAACGATCTGTTTGCCCTCCATAACTTTTATTTTCGAAGTTGTAACTAGTAGGTACATTGTATGCATTACTTTCATTAGAATCTGATTCACTACACGAAGTAATGAAACTTAGCAAAAATACTAAAGAGATTTTTAATGTTGTTTTAATAAAATTCATGGTTTCTTATTTAGTGTTTTTATTTAGACTTATTTTAAACTGTGAGCAAAACTAAAAATATATTTTTAAATGAACAACAAATTTAAGCTCTTTATTTAGACTGAATAAGAATAAAGGTGTGTTTTTGATTATAGTTATTCAAAAACCTATTAAATTGGTTTAGTAAATTATTATTTTGAGAAAAGATAACTATTAAACAACTGAAAGGAAACATTTATACCCAATTATTGTTTCCTTTGTTTTTATGAGTTAAATTTGCATTGTTATGGAAAAATTTGATCGCATTATAAAAGGTGCTCTAGATGTATTTCTTAACGAAGGTGTTAAAAGTGTTAACATGGATGACATTTCTATTTCGTTAGGCATTTCAAAAAAGACCCTATACCAACATGTATCCAACAAAGGAGACTTGGTAGAAAAAGCATTTAAACTCCATCAAAGTAAAATACTGAATACAATAAACAGTATTCAAGAAAAAAAGGAGAATGCTATTGATGAATTGTTTCATATTGATGAACACGTATGTCAAATACTTAAAAACAGGCCTCCAAGACTGATCACTAATCTCAAAAAACTTTACCCATCAGTTTGGTCAATATTAGTTGACATAAGAAAGAAGCATCTCTTTTCATGCATAAGCCAAAATATTAAAAATGGGAAGACACAAGGCGTTTACCGAAAAGACGTAAAAGAGGATATTATTGCAAAACTTGTTATCAATACTGCAGACGCAATAGTAGATGAGGATATATTTCCGCTAACTCAATACGATTTTAAACAATTATTACTGGAAAATAGAATTTATCACATACGTGGTATTGCTACTCAAAAAGGAACAACCTACTTAGAAAACAAACTTAAAAATGATTGCAAAAATTAGTGTAAGATGCATTTGCTTACTGTTTAGTATTGGCTTACATGCACAACATACTTTTTCTATTGAAGAAGCTCAACAATTCGGTTTACAAAACAACTATGAGGTGAAAAACGCACTTTTGGAAGTGGGTATTGCCTCCAAGCAAATGAAAGAAACAATTGCAACAGGATTGCCTCAAATAAATGCAGAGGGCCAATGGCAAAAGTTTTTAACGGTTCCGACAACCTTAGTTCCTAGCGAGTCTTTTGGAGGAGATCCTTCAAATGAATTTATAGAATTACAATTTGGACTTCCACTTACTACTTCGGCTTCCATAACGGCGAGCCAACTCCTCTTTAATGGTAGTTATTTGGTGGGCTTAAAAGCAGCCAAATCATTCATGGCATTTTCTAGAATGCGAAAAGACTTTACTGAAAACCAAATTGAAGACAGTATAGCTGTAGCGTACTACAATGTTTTAATTACAAAAGAAAATAGAGATTTCTTAGAAGCACTTGTAGAAGCACATAATACAATTGTAACAGAAATAAAAGCAAAATACGAAGCCGGTTTTGTGGAAGACCTAGAAGTAGATAGAATGGAACTGGCTCTTTCAAACATGAAAATACAGTATGCGAATATGACTCAAAGAGCTGAGCTCTCTGAGGCTTATTTAAAATTAATACTCGGCGTTAAACTGGAAGAAAACATACAACTAACAGATAGTTTACCACAATTATTGAACTCGAGTATTTCCTTTAAAATTGAAGAAGCAAATGTTAAAAAAAGGATAGAATACAAGATGGCGGTGATGAATGCCGAATTAAAAAAACTCGATCTTAGAAGATATCAGACAGACAAATTGCCTACCATAGCTGCATTTGGATCCGTAAATACATCATCAATGGGGAATGAATTTACGGCTTTTGATTCTGGCTCAAACTGGTACCCTAGTCAACTAGTAGGTGTAAAAGTGAGTATTCCTATTTTTGATGGACTTGGTGGTTCGGCTAGGATCCAAAAAGCGCGTTTGGTTTGGGAGCAAGCAAAAAACACTAAAAATCAAACAGAAGAGAGCCTTCAATTAGCGCACTTATCAGCGCAAAGTGAATTTATAAATTCGGTGAGTAATTACGAACACCAGGAGACTAATTTAGTGTTATCAAAAAAAATATACGAAAAGACATTAGCTAAGTATAGAGAAGGATTGATAAGTAGCCTAGAATTATCTCAAGTAGGAACAGAGTACTTAAACGCAAACACAAATTTCTCCAAAAACATTTACACCCTTTTAATTAAAAACTTGAACTACCAACGTTCGTTAGGAAAATAAAAATGAAAAAACTAATTATCTTATTTTACACAGCAGCCATCGTATTCACTTCATGCGAAAATAAAGTTGAAAGTATAGAGGCAAAACAAACTAAATTAAAAACATTAAAATCAGAATTGATCAGTTTAAAAGGATCTATAAAAGACCTAGAAAAGGAATTGAACGCTTCTGGTAAGGTTAAAAAAGTACGTAAAATACCGGTACGTGTTAAAACACTAATGGGTGAGAAATTTGAGCATTACATCGCACAAGCAGGAACTGTGGTTTCTAAACAAAATGTAATGGTTAGTTCTGAAATGGGTGGCTTAGTAACCAACGTTTTAGCAAAAGAAGGAGACTGGGTTAGTGCCAAAACAACCATTATTGCGATTGATGCTGAGATAATGCAAAACAATGTTGAAGAGCTCGAACTAGCATGGGAATTAGCCAAAACAACATTTGAAAGACAGAAAAGCTTGTGGGAACAAGAGATTGGATCTGAATTACAATTTCTTCAAATTAAAAATCAATACTTATCATTAGAGAATAAGTTGGCTGCAGCAAAAGCACAATTGCAAAAATTAAACATAACGGCTCCTATAAGTGGAACTTTGGAAGAGGTTTACGTTAATCCAGGAGAATTAACCCGACCTGGCAGTCCTGTTTTTAGAATAGTGAACGCTGATGAGGTAATTGTAGAAGCAGATATTGCTGAAAAATATGCCAATATTTTAAAGAAAAACACACCTGTTACGATCAATTTTAAATCTTTGGGTACATCAAAAAATGCCAAACTTGACTTTATAGGACAGGTAATAAATCCGGACAACAGAACTTTTAAAGTAAACATTCAACTCAATAATTCGAGTGGCATCCTTAAACCAAATGCTGTAGCATCCTTGGAAATTAGAGACTTCAGCTCGGCTAACGCCATGGTTGTCCCATCTCAAATAGTTAAAAAAGACATGAGAGGTGATTATCTTTTTGTAGCTAAAAAAGGAATAGCTGAAAAGACCTACGTAAGTCTTGGGCTATCTCATTCTGATCAGTCCATGATATTAGACGGATTAAATCTTGGAGACGTTATAATTATAGAGGGCTACAACGAGGTAGTAAGTGGAAGTAAATTAGAGCTAAAGAAGTAAGATTATGGAGCATAAAACAAGAAGTTTTGGACTTACAAACTTATCACTGAAAAATAAAACATCCGTTTTTATTTTAACGGTACTACTTACGCTATTTGGCTTGTACTCTTACAACGACATGCCAAAATCACTTTTTCCAGATATTGTGATGCCAACTATTATGGTTCAAACCGTATACCCTGGGAACTCTCCGGCGGATATTGAAAACTTGATCACAAGACCAATAGAAAAGCAAATTAAATCTGTAAAAGGAATTAAAAACCTAACCTCTAATTCAGTTCAAGACAACTCAAGTATAATTGTAGAGTTTAATACAGACGTAGAAGTAAAAATTGCATTACAAGATGTAAAAGATGCAGTTGACAAAGCAAAAAGCGACTTGCCAAACGACTTAGATCTTGAGCCTATGGTTATGGACATTGACTTTTCTGAATTCCCTATTCTGAACATCAATCTCTCTGGAGACTTTAGTTTGGATGATTTGAAAATTTATGCAGAAGAATTGCAAGATCAAATAGAATCGCTCACCGAAATCTCTAAAGTTGAAATAACAGGTCTTTTAAACAGAGAAATCACCATTAAAACAGACCTCCATAAAATGGAGAGTAATGAGATTAGTTTAAGAGACATTGAAGATGCTATCAATCTAGAGAACGTCTCTATTGCTGGAGGAGATATTTTACTCGGGAAATCTAGACGATCGGTAAGAACAGATGCTGAATTCAAAAAAGCATCGGAAATTGAAAATATTATTGTTAAAAGTGAGCAGGGAAATATTGTTTATCTAAAAGACATTGCTGAGGTTATTGACGGCTATGAAGAGCGAAAAAGTTATGCTCGATTAAACAAAAAACCAGTAGTATCCTTAAACATAGTAAAAAAGAGTGGCGAAAACTTATTAGAAGCTACCGACCAAATAATGCAGCTATTAGAGACGGCTAAGGCTTCTCAAATTATTCCAAGTACTCTTGAAATTTCAATTACGAATGATCAGTCTGAACAAACTCGTAAGCAATTAGAAAATCTTGAAAACAGCATTATTTTCGGCGTAATATTAGTCATATTAGTTTTGCTATTTTTCTTAGGGTTAAGAAATGCAATTTTTGTTGGTTTGGCAATTCCATTGTCTATGTTTATTAGTTTTGTCATTTTAGGCGCCATGGGTACTACCATGAATATGATTGTTCTTTTCGCACTGATACTTGCCCTGGGAATGTTGGTAGACAATGCTATTGTAGTAATTGAAAACATTCACCGTTTGTACAATGAAGAGGGCTTGAGCAAATTAGAAGCTGCTAAAAAGGGTGTGGGAGAGATTGCCGTACCAATTATCTCTTCTACCGCTACTACTCTAGCTGCTTTTTTTCCGTTATTATTTTGGGATGATATGATGGGGGAATTTATGGGCTACATTCCCACAACATTAATTATTGTTTTGGGCTCTTCCCTATTTGTAGCTCTGGTTATTAACCCAGTTGTTGCTTCCACTTTTATACTAAAAGACAACCGCGACAAAGTTAATTTTAGTAAAGTAGCTAAAATCACTACTGTACTTTTAATTATTGCTGCATTATTCTATATCTCAGGCAACATATTTATGGGTTCCCTACTACTTACATTTGCCCTACTCACGCTTCTTAATAGTTTTGTTTTAAGCCCAATTTCATATTGGTTTCAAGACAGTTTGCTTGTACGATTTGAACAATTTTATGCAAATCTACTAAAGTGGGCACTTAACGGATACAAACCACTACTACTCTTGGGATTTACCGGTGTTTTATTAATTTCATCTATTGTATTTTTCATCTTTAAATCTCCAAGAGTGGAGATGTTTCCTGTAAATGAGCCCAAATACGTAAATGTATTTGTAGAACTCCCCATAGGAAGTGACATCACAGTTACAGATTCAATTGCCAAACAAGTAGAAAATGAAATATTCGACATACTAACACCTTACAATGAAGCTGTTTCATCTGTTATGACAAATGTTGGTGCTGGAACGACAGATCCAAATGAAATTGGTGGAGGAAAAGGAATAACACCTAACAAGGCTAGAATAACCATCAACTTTAAAGAGTATGAGTACAGAAAAGGAATAAGTACAGGAGAAATCATGAAAATGATTAGCTCAGATTTATTAAAAATTCCAGGGGTAGATATTAGTGTCGATAAAAATAGAGATGGCCCTCCCATGGGTAAACCCATAAATATAGAAATTAGAGGAGAAGATTTTGAGAAACTATTGACAATTTCGGATGAGATTAAAAGTAGTATTGAAGATGCCGCTATTGAGGGTATAGAAAAACTAAAAGTAGACTTAGAGTTAAGCAAACCAGAATTGCTCGTAACTATAGATCGAGATCAAGCAAGAAGATTAGGCGTTTCTACAGCTCAAGTTGCAAGTACCATACGAACAGCTTTGTTTGGAAAAGAAATTTCTAAATTCAAAGATGGCGAAGATGAATACCCAATCATTTTACGCTTAGACGATTCATACCGGTTTAGTGTTCCAGCCTTAATGAATCAAAGAATCACCTTTAGATCTCAATCTAATGGTCAAATTAAACAAATTCCAATAGCTACAATTGCGAATTATTCTTACAACAATACTTTTGGATCGGTAAATAGGAAAGACATGAAACGTCAAGTAACTATTTTCTCTAATGTATTGGAAGGCTATAATGAAAACTTAATTAACGATCAATTAAAGCAGTTATTAGCAGATAAAGAACTCCCTCCTGGGTATGCGTTACAGTTTACAGGAAAACAACAAGAACAAGAACAAACAACAGCATTCTTATCTAAGGCTTTACTTATTGCAATCGCATTAATTACTTTAATTCTTGTAAGTCAATTTAACTCAGCAATAAAACCAATTATAATTATTTTAACCGTAGTATTTAGTACCATTGGTGTGTTTTTTGGGTTGGCATTATTTAACATGGATTTTGTTATTATAATGACTGGAATCGGAATCGTTTCTTTAGCAGGTATTGTTGTAAACAATGCAATTGTGCTCATTGATTATATTGATCTTTTGAAGACTCGAAAACGAAAAGAGTTACAACTTGAACAAGACACACCACTTGAAACTCATCTAGCTATGAAATGTATTGAAGAAGGTGGACAAAAACGTTTAAGACCTGTTTTACTTACCGCAATTACAACTATTTTAGGCCTCTTACCAATGGCTACAGGAATGAATATTAATTTCTATACATTACTGACCGAATTAGATGCACAAATTTTCTTTGGAGGAGACAATGCTACTTTTTGGGGGCCAATGGCTTGGACTGTTATTTTTGGGTTAACCTTTGCTACATTCTTAACCTTAATAATTGTACCAGTAATGTATCTTTTGGCAGATAGAGTAAATAATAAAGTTCTAAAAATAATTTCATAAAGTTCCAACAAAAGTTTTGAATTCATTCGAATTAACTATTTTTGTTGAAGAATTGCTAACGTAGCTCAGTTGGTAGAGCACATCCTTGGTAGGGATGAGGTCGTCGGTTCGAGTCCGATCGTCAGCTCCAAAGCACCACTTTAAAAAGTGGTGCTTTTTCTTTGCCTATAATTGACAAGAAAAATTAGGTGATTACTAGGTTACTTCTCCAATAATTAGATCGTAAGCATGGTATTTTTAAAACATAAAAAAAACGCCCTAAGGCGTTAATTTATTTTCTTAGTAGCGCTCTTTACTCCTTATGATAGTTCCACTTTCATAGTTGTCAAATCTAATATAAACATGACCTCTTAATGGATGTAAAACCCTTCTTCCTAATAAATCAATATATTCAGTACTTAGCAACTGATCAGTTACTTCATCAAGTGTTAAACCTGGTATATCTACAACGATAGTAAATTCATCAAATATTAAGAAACTTCCATTAGTTGCCGTAAGTCTAACTGTATAAGTTCCATTGGATTCAAACGAATAAATAAAACTCTCTGCATTACTGTAAAAAATGTCGCCAATGTTCCAAAGCACAGTGAAATCAAGTAGTTCTAGTAAATCTACATCAAACTCATACGTTGCTACACCTATATTTTCATAGGTAACATAGAGTAAATTATAGGTACATGAACCGTCATCTAAAACAGCTAAGCCATTGTAATTAAATGCCGTAGAATCCGTACAACCTTCTATGATTAATTCCAAACAACTGCCATCATCAAATGTAGCTAATGGATTGTAACTTTCATAGAGCGTATCCATACATCCTCCAATATTTTCAATACAAGAGCCGTCATCAACGTTGGCTAGTACGGAATAATTAAAAGCCAGCAGATCGATACATCCCAAAACAATTATATTTAAGCACGAATTATCGTTTGTATTTGCTTCTGGATTGTACTCCAAATATTCCGGGTTTGTACATCCTAACAAAACAGATTCACAAGAGCCATTATCTATAGTAGCTATTTCATCATAGTTAAAGGCTACCGGATCAGTACAACCCAAATAATCACAAGAGCCATCATCTAAATTGGCCAGTAAATTATAGTTGTCTGCCAAAACATCAGTACAACCACTAAAGGATATAGACGCACAAGAGCCATCGTCTAAATTTGCTTCTGAGTTGTATTCAAGGTAATTCTCATCGATACATCCCTCTACAGTTAAATCTAAACAGCTTCCATCATCGTTATTAGCAGCTGGGTTGTATTGAAGGTAATTAGGATCAGTACAACCACCATTAACAAAAACACTACATGTTCCATTGTCTGTATTTGCCGGTTCAAAGAACTCAACGTAATCAGGGTCAGTACAACCCGCAATTACAACAATTAGACACGAACCATCATCAACTGTAGCAGATGGATTGAATTCCACGAATGCGTCGTTTAAACAGCCTTCAACAGCCAAGACACAAGAGCCATCATTCACATTTGCAGTTGGATCAAAATTAAGTGCACTTTCTACTGTACATCCAAAAGTAGCTTCTGTAATACAAGAGCTTGGGTCTGTATCGTTTGTTGCTGCTGGATTAAATTCTGCATAAGCTGAATTTGTACAACCTAAAGTCTCTTTAATACAAGAACCGTCATCTAGGTTTGCAGTTGGATTAAAATTGAAAGCAATACTATCGGTACAACCAAAAACAATGTACTCACAGCAATCAGCACAAGCAGTATTTGCTAAAGGATCGTAATTGGAAGCTAATGAATCGGTACATCCCTCTTCCACTGCAACACATGAAGCATCATCAGTATTGGCTAAAGTATCATGATTAAAAGCAAGTGGGTTTGTACAACCTAAAGCAATAGCTAAACAAGAAGCATCGTCTGTATTGGCAAAAGCATTATAGTTAAAAGCTAAAGGATTGGTACAACCTAAAATAACTGCTTCACAAGAACCATCGTTTTGGTTCGCCTGATTATCATAATTAAAAGCCAAAGAATTTGTACAACCAGGATTAGCAAGTGGACAAGAGCCATCGTCAGTATTAGCCTCAGGATCAAAATTTATAGCTAAGGAATCTGTACAACCCAAAACTGTGTAAGTACAAGAGCCATCATCGGTATTAGCTGAACTGTCGTAATTTAAGGCAAATAAATTGGCACAACCTAAAACAACAGCCTCACAAGTACCGTTATCTAGATTAGCCTCAGGATTATAATTAATAGCTAATGAATCCATACAGCCCAATTTAATTGCGATACATGAACCGTCATCGGTATTGGCTAAACTGTCGTAATTTAAAGCAAGTAAATTGGTACAACCCAATACTATTGTATCCCCACATGAACCGTTATCTAGATTAGCTTCAGGATCAAAATTTATAGCTAAGGAATCTGTACAACCCAAAGCTGTATAAGTACAAGAACCATCATCTGTATTGGCTAGAGCATTGTAGTTATTTGCCAAACCATCGGTACAAGCCTCAATCACTGCTATACAAGAACCATCATCGGTATTGGCGTTCGTATCGTAATTAAAGGCTGATGCATCGGTACATCCTACTATAGATGCGATACAAAAACCGTCATTTACATTTGCTGCTGAATTGTAATTGAATGCAGCAGGATTAGTACAACCTTCTATTACTGCTATACAAGATCCATCATCTATATTGGCTAGTTCGTTAAAGTTAAATGCTGATGTATCTGTACAACCTAAAGTAACAGCTTCACAAGAAGAATCATCTGTATTGGCAGCAGCATTAAAGTTAAACGCTAAAGGATTGGTACAACCTAAAATAAATGCTTCACAAGAGCCATTATCTGTGTTGGCTAGAGCATCGTAATTAAGTGCTGTAACATCGGTACAACCCAAAACAACAGCCTCACAAGACCCATCATTAATATTTGCTATCGAATTAAAATTTGCTGCAAGACCATCTGTACAACCTAAAACAACTGCTTCACAAGAACCATAATCTGTGTTGGCTAGAGCATCGTAATTAAGTGCTGTAACATCGGTACAACCTAAAACAACGGCTTGACAAGAACCATCATCAATATTTGCTAAACTGTCGTAATTGAAAGCGTAAACATCTGTACAACCTAGTAAAGTAGAATCACAAGAACCGTCGTCGGTGTTTGCTTGAGAATCGTAATTTAAAGCAGTCTCATCAGTACAACCTAATACAACAGTCTCACAAGAACCGTCATCTTCGTTTGCTAATGGATTAAAATTAACAGAACTCTCATTAGTACATCCAAGAATTATCTCAGTGAGACAAGAAGATGGCTCTGTGTCAGCACTTGCCAATGGATTGTACTCAAGATAAAGTGGGTCTGTACAGCCTTCAAGATCTTCTGATACCTCAACTATTGTTAAACTGGTTATCTTGGAAAACCCATCAGAGACATAGGCAACAGTAAAAGGTGCATCTAAATTGTAATCTGCAGTAAGAGGATAATCTATACCGTTAATTTGAATGTACAAAACAAAAGATTCATTTACCTCAAAACCTTCCTTAATCTCTGTAGAGGAATCATCACCCACAGCTGCAATAGTAAAGTTTGAAGAAGAATTATAATTTCCCAATCCACCACAAACCAAAGCTCCATCGTTATCCAAATAAAATGCACCAATAAGTACACCATCCTCAATAGGAGTATCATTTAAGGTAATTTGTTGATCTAAATTAAAAAGTATTGTGTGATTATCTCCTGTACTAGGAATAATAACTGGCCAATCTAACTCTTGAGCTTTAACAAAAAAGGAACACAAAAAACAAAAACTTAAGACAAAACTTTTCATAAAAAATGGGTTTCAACAAATATACTCATTTAACTCAATGCTCAAAACTACAAAGTTTATACCATATGTATTTGACAATATGAAAAATAAAAAGAGCCTCATGAGGCTCTTTTTTATTTATGTATAGACTGTTTTAATTACATCTTTATCCAAGGGATGGAGCGAGAGTTATTGTTAGAATTTACTCTAAGCATGTACATTCCTTTAGGTAAGTCACTTACTTGAATTTGAATTTGACTACCGACTGTATTCTGATCAATTGTCTGTGTCATAATTAGAGCTCCCATAGTATTTACAATTTGTAATTCTATCTGGAATAGCTCTGTATCTAAATCTATATGCAACACATCCATAACTGGATTTGGATAAAGATTAACAAGACCAGACTCCAATTCTTCCACACTTACGTATAGAATCTCAAAAGAAGCAGAAGCATCACATGTAGCATTAGAAACTTCAAGAGTGTAAACGCCATTCTCTAAAGCAGTATATGTTGATGCTGTTCCAACTTCAGCTCCGTTGAACAACCAACTAAATGAAACAACCGAATCTACTGGTGAAACAATCGCCGTTAAAACTGAGGTAAGTGATGAAGTATCAATGGCTACAGTTAAGTTATAACATGAGCCATCATTTGTATTGGCAGCTTC
>Ga0233444_10002763_pt1 | contig 18052 bp, 29 predicted proteins | sample SI_124_October20_6_FD_182792 | JGI IMG/M metagenome (GOLD analysis project Ga0233444, IMG submission 182792) | Seawater microbial communities from Saanich Inlet, British Columbia, Canada - SI_124_October2016_10_MG | ecosystem: Environmental > Aquatic > Marine > Inlet | place: Canada: British... | reverse complement strand
CTCTGGTAACCAGGTCGATGAAACAGGCGCTCCAGCCGACTACAAGATGGAGTACGCCGCTGACGAAGAAACAGATGAAGAAATGGCCCCTGAAGCCGATGCTGAAGCCCTTGAAGGTGAAGGCGAAGGCGACGACATGGGTCTAGAGGACGAGGGTGGTGAAGAGGCACCTGAGGCTCCTGAAGAAGAAGAGGGAGAAGCACCTGCTGAAGAAGGCGGTGAAGAAGAGATGGATTCCGAGGGAGAAGGCGAAGAGCCTGCTAAAGAGGACGGCGCGGAAGATATTTCTGGCGAGATGGAAAATAACGATAAGAAAATTGCCTCTCTAGCTGCCGAATACGACGAAGACGAGCTCTTCCAAGCATTGGCTCTCAAGAAACAAGCTACCTCCATGATGGAGAAAGATATGTCCTACGGCGAAATGCCCGAAGGCCTTAAAAAGCACATGGAAGAGAAAGAGGGTAAAGAGGAAGGAGACGACGAAGAGAAGAAAGAAGAAGTCAGTGACAACGCCGAAGAGGTAGTTGATAATGCTGAAGAAACTTCTGAAAAAGAAGAGGAAAAGAAAGAGAAAGAAGAAGAGACTGAGGCCAAGGCTGATATGGCCGAGGATGAGAAAGAAGAGGACGAAGACGAAGAAAAGAAAACTGACATGTCCGAAGAGGTTAAAGAAGTAAAGAAAGAAGAGTCAGCCGACCACGCTGAAGAAGCTGCACCTGTGGCTACCGAATCTCTAGATCATAGCGAATCCGCTATTGGAGATCAGAGTGTTGACACCCTCAACGCTCGTGTAGCCGAACTCGAGGAAGAGCTTAATAAGCAAAGAAAGCTAGCTCGCGAGAAAGAAATTTCTTCGTTTGCTGAAGGACTCTATGAGTCTGGCAAGCTTACGGAACAAGTTGTACCTAAGGGTGACCTTGTTCGTTTCATGGAGACTCTTAATCATAAGAACTCTGTGAATTTCTCTGAAACCGGTAAGGCATCTCAATTTGACTTCATGCGTGGAGTTCTTGATTCCCTACCTTCTATGGTTTCATTTGAAGAATTTGCAACACCATCATCGGCTCCTAAAAAGTCGAAGTCGGTTGAGCCTAATGCTTCTGGATACGCTTACGATCCAAACACGGCTAACGTTCACGCCGATGCATTATCTTATGCAGAAGAGAACGAATGCGACTACTTAACTGCTGTTAAGTTTGTCATTGAAAACAATAACTGAGGTAATTACTAATGGCAACTGACCCACGCTATATGTCTTTTGACCACCAGTATGTCGAGACCGTATCCACTAGTGCTTCTATTGAAGCTCACCGATTCGTAACTCGCTCTGGTGCTTATGCCGGTGTAGGCGCTTACGCCGCCGGTGTTTCTGTTTATGATGCTCCTGGACAAGGTGAACTCACCGCCAAGGGCTATCAAGTTGAAGACGGCACTAACGCCGTATATGAAGGACAACTTAATCCTTCTACGACCCCAGCTAAGCCTGGAGTATTCCCTTATCAGGGTCTTCTCTCCATCGTTACTGAGGGTATCGTCATTGTTGAGGTTCTTGACGGAGCTACTGGTGACATCGCCCTTGATGACGCCGTTGCTGCTTCAGGTACAGATGGCAAAGCTTACAAAGCTGCCTCTGGTAACTTGATTCTTGGCCGCGCACTTGATGTTGCAGCCAATGGCGTTGCTGGAAGATACATTCGCGTTAAGCTTCAGCAAGCTGGCGCAGCTTGATAGATACTAAAGGAGAAAACTAATCATGATGAACCTAGATCAGGTACGCGTAATTGACCCTATTCTTACGCAACTCGCCCAAGGCTATAAAAATGCCGAAGGCGTAGCTACATTCTTCGGTCCCGCGGTATCTATGAATACTCGCGCCGGCCGTACGTTGGTATTTGGCAAGGAAGCCTTTGCCGCTCAGAACTTCCTCCGTGCTCCAGGATCTAACATCCAGAAGATCCAAAACGAGTTCGGAACCAGAAGCTTCTCGCTCCGTCAGGAAGCGATCAGCTGGGAGATTGCTGAGGAAATCGCAGCAGAAGCCAAGAATGGCGCTGCTCAGCTTGACCTTCGTCAGTATGCTGCTAAGGACGCTGCAAATCGTCTTATGCAGTCCTGGGAGATCACCGTTGCTGACGCCGTTACGGCCTCTGCTTCGTATGAAACTTCTTGCGTATTCGACCTTGCTACTCGCGCTTCTGGTGCAGACAAGTTCAACGCTGCTACTTCTGACATCGAAGTCCTAATCGACGAAGCTAAAGAAGCTGTTCGCGCTCAGATCGGTACCTATCCTAATAAGATGGTTATCTCACCTGACGCTTTCAACGCACTCAAGCGTAACAAGAGAATCAGAGACTTCATGCAACGTGGCGTTCTCGTCAACGAAGCGACTCTTGCCAACATCTTTGGCCTTGACGAGATTCGTGTTGCACGTCGTCTTAAGCTTAACCAGTCCACTGGATCACTTGAGAACATCTACTCCAACGTAGCGGTCCTCTTCTACCAGCCTTCTGGTGCTACCGACGGTTTCGCTCCTGCATTGGATGCAAACTACGGTAACCCTGCTTTCGGATACACCTACACTCTTGCTGGTTATCCTATCGCTACTCCTGAGCGCTTCAACATCGAACGCCGTGTATTCACCGGTGACATCCTTGTTGAGCGTTCATTCGAGCTAGTCGGCATGGGCGAAAATGGTAAAGTTGGTGCTGGAGCAATCCTTACCAACTGCGTCTGATCAACCGTCAAAAACTTGACAAACTGGCTGACCTTCGGGTCGGCCCTTTTTGTTTAAAGTAAAACAGAAGAAAATATGATCTATGTCAGGTCCTCAACCACCTAGAGATATACACGGAGCCGCGAATAATTGCTCGCCCGCCACAGTGGATTATTTTATTTCTGTGTTTGGTTTTCAAGAAGCTATAGAGCTATCTAACATTGAAGATCCAACTGGAAACAATATTGATGTTACTAAGATTCAATTAGCCTTAAATGACGCAGGTCAGCTAATTAACAATTATATAGATAGCGCCCCACCGCAAGGAAAAGTCTTAATTGCCGGTTCTTATAGAAGAACTCAAGCAACAATTGCTAGGTACTATCTAGATGTATTAAGACCACGTACTCAAGTCCAAGAGGCGTCAGAAAAAGCCCTCCAGCAACTAGAGATGTGGGCCGCTAAAGGCAGCCCAAGTACTGGGTTTAAATGGCAAGAAGCTTATGCTTACTGGAGATCTGGTTGCTCGATGACAAAGAGCTCCTATCAGAGAGGAAGAAGCTTCACCGATCCTTCTCTTAATAAGTGGGTACTTCGTGAAGGAAGTAACGACCGTGGATTCCCGTTTGCAAACAGAGAGGCTGTTGTACTCAACAGAAACTCAGATAAAGGCCTTGCTTTAGAAACCCAAGGGGTTAAAGAAATTATTCCAGACAGCGCATATGAAATGAATGAGCTCGTAGATGCTCTTGAGTCTACAAGAGGTCTTTCTAGTTTTACAAATACAGACCAAGCCACAAGTCCTGCAGAAGGAGATGGCTTAGTTGCAAATAATGACACCGCTTCCGCCGACGGTGAGTTCGATAACTATGGCGGATTAACTACTAACGATACGTTCTAATGGCCACTAACTCATATAAAGGATACAATCCATTTTATCCAACAAATGCTGGAGGCGGAGCATTTTATCTAACAAATAACGACGCCGGAAACTGCTACGGGTACAGAACCGGCCTTAAAAGTGCTGTTTTTCCTGATGGCACAAAATACAAAGAAGACGCTGATGCTCTTCGTCAATATATTATAGAGCTTGAATCTACAAGAAAATTACAGGATCTTGTAAACGTAGAGTTTTCTAGAGATGTTAAAAAAGGTGATTTTTTGGTGTATGATAACACTAAAGGAAAATGGGTGCTTACAGATTTTCTATCTGGCGGTGAGTTCTGATGCTTTTAGAAATTGAAAATCAACTCCATCGTAGAGTTCATTCTACCTTGGGGCAAAGCGCTGTTGTACTTCGCTTAGCTGAAGAATTAGATCAATCGGGAAGGGTTGCAGAGCAAGCCATGATAATTGTTAGCTTTGTTTCTGCAAACACAGCAAATGAGATGGGTGGCGGAGCGTACATTCCTACAATTCGTTCTAGGAAAATGACCTACACCGTCACACTAGTTCAAAAGCAAACTCAAAGAGAAGGGCATAGCTTTTCACTACCTTTGTTAGATCTTATTGCTGACGCAGTTACAGGGTGGGTGCCTGAAGTTCCTGGGTTAGAGTTCGCTACCGGATTTGAATTAGAAGGGGAAAGGTTTGTACAAGTAACAGATGCTTCTCAATTTATATACGAACAGAGCTATTCAGTAACTGTTACTATATCAGACGGTAGATTTTATAGCCAGCCTTGTGCTGCATTTGATCCCATATCCATTGAGGATTTCTTGCCGAAAAGAAAATGCTTACTCACTCCTTCTGGAGAAAATACAGGGCTCGCAGTTTGGACTAGAATAACAGGTCCTGAGAGCACCGAAAGCTTTATTGTAGAGGACTCTCGGACTTGCAAGAGATACTTAGGAGATAGATTGGAGCTAACTTGCGGAAGCGATTTAGATGGTACTGCAACTTATAAGTTCATTCCAGAAAAAGCGATTACTTACGATTCCCAAGGAGTTGCTACCGTAAAAGATTCTTTAACTGCTTCTGGACCTTTATCTAACGTTTGGAAATGCGATAAAGATAGAAAAACAGATTTACCACCGTGGTTTAAGCTAGATGTAGACTTCGGGCTGTGGAGAAATGAAGCAGGAACTATTGCAAATCAAGATCCTTTAACATCTGCAGTTCAAAAAACAAAATTTAATCCAGACACAGAATATTTTCGACCTGACTAAGTTCTCATAAATAACATCTTATCTTTCTGAATATTATTACGCAGAGTATTGAGTGTAATGCATCGGTGCCCTGCGTTTTTTGTCATGTTTGCTTTTTTAGGGTACTTTGTTGTAAAGTCACCATTAGCTTTTAATAGAGCAATCTCTGTGCTATTTATCCCCACCCAGTATTGAGGTTTTTTGCCGCTCATTAAATAAGGCTCCTCTTGCATAAAAAGAGAAAGCCCGTACTTGAGCTTAAAATATTTGTTTATTTCGTCAAAGGTCTTCAAAGACGGGGATGAGGTCTTTAATTGTAACTGAGTGTCCATCATTTTCTTTCTTTTGTTGAGATACAGTATTAGTGCTAGAGTCGGCAGCTTTGCGGAAAATGTGATCGATTTCGATAGATGAGAGCCATGCGTTTGCTACAGGAAGCTCATAGATCTCATAATTATACCGCATCCAAGCCCAACACCAGGCATGGGCAACTTGGAATAAAGCTGCAAGTCTTTCTGCTTCTTCCTTTGGACACATATACAGAATACTGTCATGTACTGACATATTAAACTTAGCATTAAGTCCATGATCCTTTATCAACCACTCCATAGCTGCCATGAATGCATGAAGCATTGCACTACCCGTGGATTGAATACACCAGTTATTTCTCATTGTCCAGAAGTCGTCGCCAACTGATGATGGACGGAAGGCAGTTGACATTTTTGTGCCACTTAGAGGATTAATAGGCGTCTTTTCACAGGCAATCTTAGCCATTTCATTGTAGGCATAAGAGTCAGATCCACCGATTAGTTCTCTCATTCCTCGATAAGCTTTCCGGCCTTTCTTAATCTCGATGAGTTTCTTACCCATGTCTACGGCTTGTTTCATAGAGATGGATTTGTTTCCTTTACGGATAGTGTTAGCCAAGGTCTTAGCTCCGCATCCATAAAGCATTCCGTAGTTACATCCTTTAGCAACTGCTCTGGAGATCCCAATCGCCCTGGCGGTCATCGAGTGCATGTCAGTTCCGTTGTCTTTTGACCCTGCAAGAATGGCATGCGAGTACTGAGTTGACCCAGCCACTTTGTAATAGGAATCAGCAAAGATGGAAGCAACAACAGCTTCTTGGGCATCAAAATCTGATTCAACAAAAACCCAGCCATCAGGAGCTTGTACTCTGGTTTTGATCTCGGATCCAATTTTATCAAACTTTGGATCAGGAACGGTGAGCCAGAGATTTTCTCCAGCCCGATTAGTAGAAGTATTGTGAGGGACTGTTGCTGGAACAATAATATTGAATTCTTTACCGAGAGGATTTTTAACTTTAGCGACATTTTGTTCACGAACTCGGCTTCTAACCGATGTCCAATAGGATACGTTAATTGCAAGCTTAATTAGTTCTTTAGCTTGAGGGAGATCAGAGCTAAGCATCCCGGACTCAAAATCGTCGTTGTAGTCCTTTGACAATACTCCTCCGACATTCTCGCCTTCTCCTTTAGGGTGGGGGAGCCTAACGTACTCTCCTATATCTTTGCTAAAGAAGCACCAGCCTCTATCAGAGAAATAGGTCATAGGCTTATCATCCCACTTAAGACGAAGTAAGAAGTGAGATAGACGATTCTTAGTAGAGATACCACCGATAACAAGTTTATTACCTTCTTCGGTTTTTTGGATCTCTGAAACGCTTCTCAGCCACTTGGGGATTCCGTACCACTTAGAAGAGGGTTTCCCAGCTTTTGTGAGTTTGAAGTTACACTCCCAATCCATCTGAGATAGCCAAGGATCCGAATCTGCATCAATCTCTCCTTGGTTCCAGGCGTTATAGATCTCTTGAGCCATCTCTCCTAGAATCTCTTCCTGTCTAGAGATGGAGTCTCTCCAAATTTTCTCGCAGCCTTCAAACCACTCAGCCCAGTCATCTACAACAGGAAGGAAAGCCGAAGAGATTCCAAAGTGCCCAAGTAGAGTAGTTAGAGACGGATTGTTCTGAAGGTACTTAAGAATGACAATAGAGAAGAGCTCTTGAGTAATCTCTGCGTCTTTAAGAGCGTATTGAGTCAAATCTTCATGGAGCTCACAAATTTGCTCCATGGTTTCGCTAACTACAAACACGTCTCTAATCTTTTTATCTGCCGGCTCCAAACGCTTCATCGGCCGACAATGAAAGTTATAGCAATCAACAAGACTATTAAGTGATCCTTTATCCGCCCAGATAGGATCAGCTTTATAACTAGATTTTTTAGTTGCTTTTTGTACGTACCACCATCTCTGCCCAGAAGCCAGTCCACTCACGTTAATATGAGCAGACATGGTATCAAACCAATAATTCTTCTTGGTGATATCGTAAGATTCTTCACAACGAGCTCGGTCATAAGCAACGTTATGAGCGATGAAGATCTTATCATTACCTACAGGGACAAGAGTGGTGTAATACTCGATAGAAGGATCTACGTAGCACTCGTGCATCCAGATATAGTAAGCAGTATCGGTGACTGCAGTGGCAAGGATGGGATGAGAGAAGTCAGATCCTTTAACAAAGGTCTCGCAGTCAAAGACAGCAATGGCTTCTTCGATTCCTTCTGGATGAGTAGTTTTAAATCCAGTTTTAGTCGGGGTATACTTGGTCCATCCCGGCGTGTTAACGATATATTCTGTATCAGGCTTTTTAGGTAGCTCAGAGTAAGCAAAATCTTTCATGATTTTGATTTGGTCCGATACAAGAGCTTTAGAGATATTTTCAAAGTGCTCTTTAATATTATCTCCTTTTAACCCCGGAAGTTTGAAATCTTCCATGAAAAACTCTTTTGGGTTTTCGATGGGAAAAGTTACACCGAAGTTCTCCATAGAAGACTTGATGCTTTTGACGGTATCTTGTCTTACTGGCGTCGTGTCTACATTACCAAAAACCTGCCTGTTCATTTTGTCTGAGAGAACTGCGTATCCCAGAGCATTAAGCTTAGACATAGGTTGCTGAGTAGTTTTTACTATTATAGACCATACAAAGCTTTTTGTCAATACTGAATTAAAAACTCTTCACGGTCAATATAGTACATCCCTACTCCCTCGAAGTTAGTGGCGTCGATTATTCGCAAGTTCTTGCGTATGTACGGATAGCCGTAGTGCCCGAATATATAGATATCACCCTTGTGCGTACAATAGTTTTCAAGATTATCTTTCCACCAAGGAAAGCCTGGGCCTGAAAGAATACTGTTTCTATTTAATTTTGTAATCTCTTCTGAGTATAGCGCGTGGCCCAGCCTATATTTTTTGTTGTTTGCTTGTACTGTTGCCGTAAGAGGGCATCTTGCTAGCCAAGAAATGATGTCTAGTCTATCGTTAAAATTTAAATCTTTAAGGGACCTTAAGGTATATTTTGTTTCTTTTTTAATAATTTTTTCTTCTGGAGTAACTAAATTCTCTAAAATATAATTCTCGTTGTTTCCTAGCAACAAAGTTATTTTTCCCTGCATGCTTTTATTTATAACGTACTGAAGCATTCTTACAGGAGAAGTTTTCTTTGTCTTCTTAAAGAAAGGTTTGTGATGAATTACGTCTCCTATTAGTATGTAGTGATACTCAGGAGACTTATTTACAATTTTTTCTAGAGTGTCGATTCTTCCATGTAAATCTCCAATAACGCAGTACTTATCCCTCTGCGGCAATAATAGGTGACCACCAATGTGGGGTTTCAGTTTTCCAAGTGGCAAATTCATGTTTATGCATACAATAATACTTACGGTAAGCCGCTACAGCATCGCCTTCTATTTTACACTCATCTGGCATTGCTTGAGCAAAGTCTGTCATATCATGGGGGAGCTTTTTAGACAGAGCAATGCGGGTCTTGAGTAAAGACTTAAGACTATCTTTACCGCCGTGAGGATGACCGAATCGTTTCTCAAATTCAGTGCATAGCGCTTCGGTTAAATGGTAGGCAAAAGCCCAGTTTCCAAACGACTGACTCATCCAAATAGTACAAGGATGTTTACGGAACGCTTTAGTTTTATAAAACTCACCGTTGGTTCGTTTTGCGGGATCAAGGTCATTTATTACGGCAACAATGCTCATCATTTGAAGATGTTCAACAATCATCTTGTTAACATGCTTGTCGCAATGGTATTGTGCTGCCTTAACCGGATCTTTATCCAGTACAAATACATTCATAGCACTTTAGCTTATACTATATAATCTTAGACTAAAACAATGTATATGTCAACTGTTATTGAGTTCGTCAGCCGCCAGCTTTAAGATATAAAAAATTGTGTAGGTTGCGCCTAGTACACACAGAGCGACCATTATGTTTACGCTCCAGACCGGATCAGCAACGTTAGATAGTCCCATTGTTATACCTAGTTAGGATAAGCGTTATTAAGACCCCACAACACAAAAATTAAGATGGAAGAGGCTAACAGTAAAGATGTGAAATATAGTTTCATCAGTTAGAAAGTACAGATAGTATAAATAAAAAAATGCCAAATAACAAAAAAATAGTAATTACTGCAATTTGAGTTTCCATAGTTCTAAAAAATAGCGATCGACTATATATAAGTCTCTTGTAGGAGGCTGAAGCTCCACGTTCTCGGCCCATTCTTTGCACAATGCTTTCATATCTGGAGATATTTTATTCGGTAAAAACATCCTTCCAAAAGAAGACATTGCAAAAGCGTACCTCATTTTAATGCGCTGTTCCATTTCCCTTGTACTTGTCGGATTCGTAATAGACATTTTCACCCTTTCTGTACCCGAAATATGCGGTGGCACATGGAAAGGGTAGTGTTCCCCAAAGTAAGACATTGGCTAAAGTCATCAGTTTTTTTCCTCGTAGCTCTTAATCAACCTTGTTACTTGTTTTTTATCGCATCCGCAAGGAGCATTGTTTAGGCACCTAAGGATTAATTCGTTGTCTGTGATAGAAGGTTTAATTGTAAACCCCCACTTATCTACTTCACCTTCAGTGGGTGCTTCTACGCTGCTGATCCTAAAAAGATCTGTCATCTTACGTTGTGGCCTCCAAACATGTATCGCATCCCGTTAAGAACTTTATTAGCAAATGTTCCTAATCTTCTAGAGTTGAACCGCTCAAATAATGCGGCACTAAGGACAGGAGCAGGAACCCCAAGATCCACAGCAGCATGAACAGTCCAGCGTCCCTCGCCGCTATCACTAACACCCCCATCAAATCTATCAAGTTTTTTATCCTCCCGGAGTGCAGCAGCTGTAAGATCGAGTAACCAGCTCCCAACAACGCTACCACGACGCCAAAGCTCAGCCACCTCACTAACGTCAACATCATAGCAATAGGACTCAGGATCCGCCATAGGTGCAACCTCAGCGTCTCCTTTTTTAACGTATTCTGATCCTGCGTTTGCTTCATTTAAAATGTTAAAACCTTCGGCGTATGCCTGCATAATTCCGTACTCAATGCCATTATGAACCATTTTTACAAAGTGGCCGGCTCCAGCGGGACCACAATGCAACCATCCGTTTTCTGCAGATGTCTCTCGGCCTAAAGGATCTGTGCGAGTGGTAGCTCCAAGACCTGGGGCAAGTGCTCGAAAAATTGGGGAACAGACGGAAACCGCATGAGTTGAACCGCCGACCATGAGGCAATACCCACGCTCCAAACCATAAACTCCACCAGAAGTGCCACAGTCAATATACTGAATACCCAGCTTTTCAAGTCGTTCCGCCCTTTTACGGGAATCTTTAAAATTGCTATTACCATGATCAATGATAATATCGCCTTCATTGCAACCAGCTTGTATAAGATCATTAATTGTTTCCTCAACGAGTTCTGCAGGAATGACTAGCTGAAAAATGCCTGGGATTTTTCCGGCGCTAGTGTGTGAGGCAGCGTCACTTTTAACTGCTTGTACAAGGTACTTTAACGAAGTAGTAAAGCCACTAATATACCCAGCTTCGTATTGCTCTTCTGCTTTTGCTACATTGTTTCTGTAACCCCAGGTTTCAATACCAGCCTTTATCATGCGGCGAGACATTCCCTCGCCCATACGACCCAACCCAATAATTCCTACTTTCATTTGGTTTTGTGTGCTATTAGTATTTTAACTAGTTTTTGTCTATTTGGGAACCATGTTATGCATTGAGTATATTTACTCTAAGCTCTTGCGGCAATCAACTAATTTTTTTAACAGTCATTAAATACACTGCCGACTTGCGAACCAAGTGACGATCCTGCCTTCTGTCCTAAGAGCAATGCCCATCCACCCGCCAACCAACCTACATAAGGAATACTAGAGACTGCAGGAACCACAACACCGGCGGCAATAGCACTACCTGCCATCGCACCTTGTGACCGTGCTCCAGCGTCCGCCGCTATACACTCTGCGCTTTTTGCATTCAACTTTCCCTCAGGGTCTAAGACGTTACCTCCCATGTTACGAGTACCTTCCATAGTAAATTGATCGCTACGGAATTCAGTCCTCTTTTCAGTTCCGCCACCGAACCAGCCTTTCTTGGTTGCATCAAGTGTCATGGATCTACTCGACTCTAGGACTTTAGGATCATTAGCACGATACTCGATCTCGTACCCATCTTTACCCGCTTTAATTGTATAAGATGAATATTCACCCTTAGGGATATTGATCATTGGCGCTGACGGCTCAGGCTTTATTAAGTAACCTAAGATGCCAATGTGGGCTACGCCAACCAATGTTCCTACTCCTAGGGCAAACCATTTGAGCGGGGATGTCTTATTTTTATCGTTGTTTTCTACCATATAGTCTCCTCTACATAATAAAAAAGACCCTGTACTAGGGCCTGTTATTTATCCTTTAATCTTCATAGACCCGACACTCATCGGTCTCAGGATTCATCTCGCAATATAACTCTAATGGAGAAGGATCGTGATGGTCCTCTGGATGCTCTTTATGATAGTATTCTAGTTCTTTGAGCTCGCCCTCAATATGACGTCGTTGATTAGGAGAGGTCATGGGGTTGTCAAGGATTTCTTTGTCCTTGGCGATATGTTCTTCGATGTTTTTCATGTTTACTTTGTTGATTTATATTCAGAAAATGAGGAGTATCCTCTAAGTTGAACCAATTGATCGTAGGCTGTATCTCCTTTTTCTATTTTAGTTCCTCCATCATAACTCCAAGCGTACCCGTCTTCAACAATTTTTTTGTTAAAGCATTCCTCACCTTTATAAAACCAACCAAGCATTCTCCCGTATTTTCCATCTTTTTCAGTTCTCACTTCAAGCTCTTTGGGATCACAACCAAACCACTCTTCAGCGTAACTGGTTGCATCTAATCCCAAGAGTTTCTCGTCTAAGTCCCGTGTTCTTTTTTCTGGAGTGTCAATCCCTGCGATCCTGCACCGTTCTTTTTTATATAGGCCAAATCCTAAATCAAGGATGACGTCAACTGTGTCTCCGTCAACTACTTTAGCTACTTCTTTGATTCTGTATTCGTACATTGGCTTTTTTCTTTCTTTAATCTAGAAAGAATTAACTTTGCGTACGATACATCGGCATCAGAATAATTACTAGGATATTTTTTAGCCATTTTTATTATCTTTTTCGCTGCTTTTCTTGTATGCTTTTTCTTCATCTTGTCTTAGTACCTCGACGTCTTCTATATATCTTATAAACTCTTTTGCAATGTTGTTTATATTTTTGTTTCCTTGAGAAACCCAGAAGTCACAAAATTCGTAGACTTCGCGCTTTAGCGTAAACATTTTACCTAGAAGTAACAAGGACCTCGCCCTTAGGTCCATGCGTTCTTTAGAATATCTCCAGTCGTTGTCCATGATTTTGTAATTTACAAATGCTCGAAGAGGGGATCGAACCCCCGACAATCTCGGTGTAAACGAGGTGCTCTACCGCTGAGCTATTCGAGCTAAGGCCTAAGCCTTTAGAAGAGTCTTTACTTCGTCCCAATCTTTGTCAAACTGGGCAAGTCCTGAGTCGGTTAGTACGTGGTTGTACATCTTCTCAAACACTTCTGGAGGCATAGTGACAACATGAGCTCCGTTATAGAAAGCCCTAGTCACTTTATACACGTCTCTAATAGATGCTGCCAACACTCTAGTCCTAACTCCTTGCTGGCAATATACACCAGAGATAGACCTAACGACCTCAGTGCCTGCTACGGAGTTATCATCACACCTGCCAATAAAAGGCGATACATATGTTGCTCCTGCTTTGGCTGAGAGTATGGCCTGAGCGGCACTAAAGATAAGAGTGACATTAACTCTAATCCCCTGCTCAGAAAGAACTTTACAGGCAAATAGCCCCTCTTTAGTACATGGAACTTTAACCGTAGTAACATCTCCAAACTTCTCAAAGAGTCTCTTGCCTTCTTCGATCATTTGAAAGCCCGAACCAACAACCTCCATGCTAATGTCCTGAATACCAATGTCTTTGATTTCTTGGTATACATCATCAGGCTTACGCCCACTCTTCATAATGAGAGTGGGGTTGGTCGTAACGCCATCGATGAGTCCAGTGGCAAAGTGATTACGGATAACCTCTGTCTCGGCGGTGTCTAGAAAGATTTTCATATATATGGCTTAAAATGTTGGTTGGATGAAAGGATTACATTATACCTTCACTAAGAGGGAATCACTAATGTGAATAGGACTCTCAGACTTTCGGACGCCTTGGTATTGGCTTCTGACCGTGGTCAGCGGGCACCACCCCTGTCCTAATATACATTACCCCGTGCCTCCACAAGGGTTATTCTGTCACATCCTATGGAACTGATCAAGTTCCAAAGCGGGATATCGGACTCGAACCGACGACATTCAGCTTGGAAGGCTGACGTTCTACCACTGAACTAATCCCGCAATGGTATACATTATACCATGTACTTTAATTTTTTTACGTAGTCATAAGCGTAAAGCTCACGATTACCTTTAATGCCCCATCCTAACCAATAATATGCAGGCCTCATATAATATGATACGGTTTGCCCACCACCTTCAAATTGTGGAAGGACGCGCTGAAAGATCGGTTCGTTAATCATCCAGCGAGTTTGACCCTCTAATGAAGATGGGTCGCAATCGAACTTAGCACAAAAGTTGCCGAGGCCTTTGTATCTGCCTATAGAAGTCCATTGAATTAAACCGTATCCGCCAACTTTACACTCTGTATATGAGACTATAGCGCCGCCTTCGCAAATGTTAGGGATAAATTTGCTTTCTTGCTTAATGTTACCCATTATGGTAGCAAGAGCATTTTGATCAGCAATCTTTGTGCTTTCTTGTAAATGCTCAAGTACATATTGCTCTTCTGTTGTGCAATCAGGACACTTCCAAGTTGCTACAAGCTCTTCTTCAGGTTTAGTTTCAGCTACGGCAACTTCCTCTGGTAGAGGAGGAGCTGGGGGTAAAGGGGCTATAAAAGGAAGAGCAGTTACGCCTCCAACTGAAGCCAAAATTACGAGCTGATTAATCATACTAATTTTCATAACAAATGCGCAAGAAAGGACTTGAACCTTCACGCCGCTGGGACACAGGTACCTAAAACCTGCGCGTATACCAATTCCGCCACTTGCGCTGGACTTTTATATTATACCAGAAAAGGCCTAGGCTGTCAACTAGAAGGGGAGAGCTGGACCTGTACTAGAAGGAACTGTAGGAATCTCTGGCATTTCTGGGATCTCTACAACAGAGTTAATAATACTCGGGAGCGCTTTTGTAATTTCTGCGGTAATTGTAGTTTTTGCGTTATCTACAACTTCTGTGATAATCTTGTCTTTGTTGAGGTAAAGATACGCCCCGCCACCAACAAGACCAGCAGATATAGCAAATGACGAAATAGCCATTAGGTTAAATAGACCTTGCATAATATTTTCTAGATTGCAAAAAACTTTAATCTAATAAAGAACTTTCTTGTCTTTTCTGTTTGAAATATATTTTATAGTAACGTTTTTTAATCTCTTCAAGGGTTTTTGTGTCTTCTTCAAAACCCATGTACTTTAGTAACTGATAAGACCCTTCAAGTTCGCTAATCAGTCGTAGTATATTAGCGGGTTCTCTTTTAAGCCCTCCTGGCTGGTACTCCAATGTATCGTAATTGTCCATAAGTTTGCACCCTATTCTAGGTCTACAGAGGGAGGGCGATTGCCTAGCATTAGCTCGTATAGATTTTGTGCCTTATTTAAAAATTTTTTATGGTAATCAATACAAATTTGAACTTCAGATAGCATCTCTTCATAGACTTGGCGAGAAGTGGTTGCTTCATCTGAAAGATAATCAAATATTGAATCGCCCATCCTGTCTTTACGTTGCTTGCGATAAGCATCGGGAAGTACCCACTCTTCGCTGTTTGAATTCTTCATACCAACATTTAAGTTTCTTTGTTCCATTCTACCGTAGTTTTAGGCATAAACATCTTTTCTTTATAAAGAATTCCCGCGGTTACTAGAAAAGAACCAACTAACAATAAAATTAAAAAATCCCTTGTAGTTTCATTGCTCATTAAGCATCCCTCTACTCGACATGTATTTTAGGGTTTCGTTCATGCTACCAATATGCCTATACCCAATAGAAACCTGGGGATAGGTTGCTTCTTCTCCGAACTCAGAGTAAAAAGCTTTGCTATCAAAATCTTGATCTAGGGAGTACTCGTGTAAGTCTTCACCTAGACTTTCAAGCAAAAATTTCATCCGCTCGCATTCTTGGCTTCCGTTAGAATAAATTACTGCTACTTCAGTCACGCCAGTTACATCCTGTTAGTTGAGTTAGTTTGTTTCTAAGCTTCTTTTTAACTCCCTTATAATAATCTATAGGGGACTGATCTATTGGTTTTCCCATGTATTGCTCTAAGCCATAGGTTAGTTCGTCTAGCTCTTGAATAGAAGCTTCTGATTTAATAAGAGCTAGTCTATAGCATAGATTAATTTGTTTGTCGTTAATTTCTAAAAGCCGCTGATTATATTTTATAAGCGAAGCTCTATCTTTTTTAGAGTTTAAAATTTGAGCCTCGTAGATGAGATCATTGATCTCTTGTCTTGACTTTCCCAGTTCATCACTCATTTTAATCTCGTTGTCTCCAGTCATCAGGTTTGTCTTGGTGAAACCAACTCTTAATATCGTCAGCATCGGTGAATCCCTTTATATGGTTGGATGGGTCGGGATCGCCAAGTCCCATCCTATTCAGAAAATCGTCTGTGCTACCTTCTTCGATCTGTTGTGAATGCTGACGACGGGCCTTCTTTAACATCTCGTTAGCAGTAGTATTTGCCTTCGCGAGTTTCTGTGCCCATACCATGTCATCCAGTTTTACCTCTTCACCATTAGCAATACATTTGCAGATAAACTCTAGTTTCAGTCGGTATTGTGTAGACAGCATATTTTTTAATACTCTAATGTTTACTTTAATCTAGAAGTCTACTTTGTTGATCTTTCAATACATCACCGCAGAGGTCTTTAGAAAGCTTGTCTCTGAGGCTATTAATTTTTTGATCTGTGAATTCTTTAAATTGACCTCGCTTTTCTACTTTTTTATAGTAGTGAAGAGCATTAAGTATAATTGTAAAGTCCTCTATAGAAATGTCTATATTCATTAGATTTTTGAAATTACTTCTTGCTGTTTCATATAGAGTTTTATGTAAGTTTTAGCAAGATTCTTAAGAACTTCTTTGTCATCGATTAGGTCAACAGCTCTTGCGAGCTTCTCATAAGAAAACTGTCTTGTTGTTGTACGTAACTCTACTTCTTCAGGTTTCATGGTGACTGCTCAGAATTGTTTTCGACCCACTTTTTAAGAGATAGATACCTGGTTTCCCAAATTTTTTCTTGGCTTGTAGGCTTGCCTAAACCATCAACTACTAGCATACCAGCAAAAAATGTGATTTCTTTTCTAGGAAGAGAAGAGTAATGAGCATCCCATCGTTCAGGATACACCTCTATTGTCTTTGTTAGGTTACACGGAGAGACTTTGCCGTGAGTGCCATTAGGCACTATTTTAAAAATGTCCCACTCTGACATTGAGTCTTCAAGGGGCTTCATTTCCCATGCTTGAGTTCCAGAGTACTCTACTTTAAATAAACAACCGGCAGGATCTATCCAGTAAAACTCCATTAAATTATCTAAGCCTTTAGTTTGTAGGCTTTTATTATAAAACCCAGGACCTAGATCATATGAAGTTTTTATGGTGTCAAACATTCCCATTATTTTTTATGCTTAACGCTCCAAGTTAATTCCATTCCTGTAACTAAAAGAATTACAAATGCAAATACAAATAAAGAACTCATTTATTTAATAAAACCTTCATCTATCAAATATTTTTTTGTAAGTGGTGTGGGAGGATAAATGTCCCACATTGCTCCTGATGAGCAAGCTTCAAGTGCATCGACGGTCATGCCTTTAGTTTTACCCGCCCAAGTTGCTTCTGCTTCCCATACAACTGCAGCGGCCGGGTAAGTACGCTCTACCATTTCTCTCCAGAAGGCAGGTACTTCATCTTCTGGCTTGATTAAAGCGATAAACGAATTGTCAATTGTTCCAGCCATGCAATCCTGGGCCGCGTGCCAGCCTTCATGGCGCATTACAGAAAGAAGGACGCTAGGCAAATCCATATAGCTTCTATTTAAATAAAACTTGTTAGACACAGTGTGATACACACCTCTATGCCTCACAGGAAAGTATTTTCCTGGAGCAAAATACACTTTAACCCCAGCAATTTTAAATGCTTCTAGTAACTCCGTTACTTCTTCAATTTGTTCAGACGAGGCATTAGTGGTATTCCAAGCCGCAGGATATAACTCTACGAGCTGAGACCAGTGATGAAATTGCTCTACTTTGTCCGTACATTCTTCAAGAAGCATACAGCCTAAAGAGTCCATAGTTTTGTACCCTTTAATTTCTGCCTCTTTTGCTAAAACTATAGAAGGAAGAATTGTAAATACGCTGAGTGCTAGAAGAAGTTTTTTCATAATTTTATTATAAAATGCGAGTAGGGAGACTTGAACTCCCACGGGATTTACTCCCAACAGATTTTAAGTCTGGTGCGTCTACCGATTCCGCCATACTCGCAAAAGTTAAATAATCGGATTACCTAATTTGTCATGAGTGGGGACTTGAATAAAACAATACTTATTGAAGATGGCCCTCATTTCTTCGTCGGTTAGATTACAGTTACGAGCAGCTCTAGGTAAGTTCCATTTTGCTTTAAAAAGCATGTCAAGTGACTCTTGTACTTTAGGCTCCATAGTTAAAATTTTAGGT
>Ga0233444_10002759_pt1 | contig 18058 bp, 18 predicted proteins | sample SI_124_October20_6_FD_182792 | JGI IMG/M metagenome (GOLD analysis project Ga0233444, IMG submission 182792) | Seawater microbial communities from Saanich Inlet, British Columbia, Canada - SI_124_October2016_10_MG | ecosystem: Environmental > Aquatic > Marine > Inlet | place: Canada: British... | reverse complement strand
CCAAGCATGACTAACGCGTATAGAAGGTCCCCGCTCCCAGACTTGAACTGGGGACACCCTGGTGTCTGCTGAGACGTTTGGAACTTTCCAACTACAGCCAGGTGCTCTACCAACTGAGCTAAGCGAGGTAGTCTGTGCGACCAACCTCGTGTATATCAATTCTTCAGACTAAAGTGGCCTTGAAAATAGGGTCGCGAAATAGGCTCGCGACTAATGCTCGCAAGCATCACGGTTAATAGTGAAATGAACAGCCTTGTTTTTCTCGGAGGCGTAAGGGATGGGACCCAATACATCACGCACAACTAGGCCAGTGGACCAATCGTTGAATGACATGGTGGCATCTCTCGCACAAGAGGCCATAGGAAAGGGCTCTACTGCATTACTAGACGACGAAATGGGTTCATTCGGTGTACCGAATCCACGTATCTTAATCGTGGGCTGTGGTGGGTCAGGAAACAACACCCTGAACCGTATTACTCACCTTGGAGTTGAAGGTGCAATCACTGTCGCAATCAATACTGACAAACAACATTTAGATCACACACGTTCACTCCAGAAACTTCTGGTTGGCCGACATATTACTCGAGGCCTTGGAGCTGGTGGCGACCCTAGTACTGGACGTCGCTGTGCAGAGGCTGGTCGAGAGATGATTCAAAGAATCGTAACTGGAGCAGATTTAGTATTCATTGCTAGCGGACTTGGTGGCGGTTCAGGAACAGGTATCTGTCCAATCGTTGCTGATGAAGCAAAGAAGGCAGGAGCATTAGTTGTAGGAATTGTAACAACTCCATTCCATGTTGAGCGCAGGCAAAGAATGAATCGTGCATTGGAAGGTCTTGAGAGTCTACGCCAAGTTGCAGATGCCGTATTGGTTCTAGACAATAACAGACTTCTACACTTCGTACCTAACTTGCCGTTGGATGAGGCTTTCTCAATAATGGATCAACTGGTTGCTGAAATTGTCAAGGGTATTGTCGAAACCATTACTCTACCATCTCTAATCAATCTCGACTTCGCAGATGTAAGGGCTATTATGGACAATGGTGGAGTTACTATGATGCTTTACGGAGAGAGTGACCGAGGACCTGAAGAAGTGGTTCATGAAGCTCTGAACCACCCGTTACTAGATGTAGACATCTCAGGAGCCACTGGTGTTCTAATTCACGTTACTGGCGGGAAATATATGACACTCGAAAACGCCTCACAGGTAGTCGATTTGATGACTGCAAACGTAAGTGATGAAGCGAACGTAATTTGGGGTGCAAGACAAGACCCTGGATTTGGAGATACGATCAAGGTCATGGCAATAATCACTGGAGTTGGTGGTGTTGAAATGAACAAGGCGAGAATGAAACCTGACCAATTGGGTGACATGCTCAAACTAACTAGGTCAAGAGCACAAACCAGTGGTTCTGTTGGATTCCAGCGATTTGATTGATTGAAATCAAAATCGCAACATCCAAATCCTTGCGGTGTTAAGGATACACTATGCGAGGCCGTAGTGCAATAGCAATTCTTCTGGCAATTTTGCTCAGTGTACCTGTAGTCGGAGGCATGAATACGGCCACTACTACTGCTATGGAAGATGAAGAAGTCGACCCATGCATGGAAGACCCTGAGCAGCCATGTGCTAACCAGACTGTTCTATACCTGTGGTCCAATGGCCAATCCACATTCTGGTCTCACTTCAATGTCAATGAAAGCGATAATGCTGGAGATAACATGTACACCCAAGAAAAGCCGAGTGGTGTGATGAATATTGATCAAAGGTACTCAATGAAGCCTCAATTGAATAAGAGGTTGAATATGACACTAGATGGTGAAATCCGAATTGTTCTTAACATATATCTTGAAGGAGATTGGACAAATAACAACAATGACGGGCCATGTCAAAACGATTGTGAAGAATTGAATGTCACCCTATGGTCTGGTGCAACAGCAATTGTGCGCCAACATGTACCTCAAGTTTCAACCGGCTGGAATCCAATTACAATCTCTCACAGGATTACTGAGGGTCAAACATTGTGGGATTCCTCAACTGCAAATCCGGCTATCCAAATTGAAATGAAACTAAAGGGAGATGAACAAAACAGTATTTTTGGTCCTCAAGGAGATGCTGCGAACTTCTCAATCAAACTTTCAGCAGATGGAGACTCTAGAATTGAGTTCCCTATTGAACCTGATTCTTGGAACGCTGACTTCCAAGCAGGTGAAGATGGAGTTGTTGAAGCAGAAGAGCAACCAGGATTCCTATTCATGGCAGCTCTCGCAACAATGACTCTCGCTGCTGTTTACCTACCAAGTAGGGAAGATGAATCAGAGAACTTCTGAAATAGAACCCGAATCTAATGCGACCACGTTTTGGTCGCCAGATACTAGGTTTTTAACGCTACATTGACTGTTCTCAAAGTCTTGTGGACCAACGATTACGACGTTGGTAAATCCATTCTTTGAAGCCCAATCTAGTGATTTGCCGATATTCTTTCCACGAAGATCTAATTCGACATTATGACCCGCATCTCGTAACTCCTTTACAATTCCAAGAACTTCAATTGAATCAACTCTAAACGGTAACATCAGGGCAGAAGGCGGTGGTGTTTCTCCAGGTACAACCTCACTTCTTCCAGCTCTTTCTGCTTGTGCCTCAAGAGCAAGAAGGACTCTGTCGAAACCTAGGCCGAAACCACATGAAGGGTCGAGGTCTTCTAATCCGAATAAGTGCAGAAGTTTGTAAGAACCGCCACCAAGAACTTGGCCCTCTCCTCCTAATTCTGCTACATTAACTTCGAAAACCATTCCTGTGTAGTAATCAAGCCCTCTTGCTACACACAGGTTTACTTTCAATGACGGAGGCGTTGGTGCGAGAGAATCCAATGCAGTCAGCAGTGATGATAATTCATCTAGTGAATCAAGCGAAACCCCCATTTCAGAAAGTATGTTTCTTGCAGAACCTAGAGTCTCGATTCCTCCATCTAATTCTGAAAGACTCTTCAAACTTTGAGTAGCAGTAGAATCTATTCCATGGCCAGTGAATAATTCACTTAATCCATCCCAATCACCTTTGTCTAGCAGGCGCATTGCACTGGCCACTGGCGCTTCAGGCTCCCCTTCTTGTGAAAGTCCGAGCCCTGTCAAAATATCCCTGAGAACACCGACATGGCCGATTCTAACTTCGTAATCCTTCAATCCACAGGCATCCAGCATATCGATTGCTAGTGAAACTACTTCTGCTTCTGCAAGAGGCCCTTTAGCTCCGATAAGTTCGGCTCCGTATTGGAAGAACTCTCGGTAACGTCCCTTCTTGGATTCTTCATATCTGAAACATTGTCCAAAGTAGGATAATCTCAGAGGTTTAGGGAAACTCCTCATCTCTTCGCTGATCATTCGCATTACAGGTGCTGTCAGTTCTGGACGAAGAGTCAACGCCCGATCTGACTTATCTTGGAAAGCATACAGTTGTTTGACTACGCCGGGTCCTGATTTGGCTGTGAACAAATCCAGGGTCTCAAAAATCGGTGTTTGAACACGCTTGAAACCATGAGACAGGGCCTTAGTTTCGAGTAAGTTCTCGAAGGCCAATCGCCTGTTCATGACATCCGGGGTGAAGTCCCGGGTTCCGCGTGGCCTCTGTACCATCACATCTACGGGTGCGCTTCCTGCATTTCAGATGAACGGATAGAGTGAGCACTAAAATGGCGGTATCACCAGTCATCTGCCCAACCCGCTTCGGTTTGCGTTGATTGATTTTCATCATCTGAATCTGGGTTGGAAAGTTCTTGCAAATCTGGCGCCTCGGGCACACCTTCTACAGGCTCTGACAACTTTGCCATCTTGTCAACTAATTCCCAATCAGGTTCTTTGGGAACTAACTCTTCTGAATCGTTATTCGATGCAATGTCATTGTCTTTGTCGATAATAATAGGGGGTGGTTCTTCACGTTTAACAGGCTTGATGGGGGCGTCTATCCCCAATTTATTCCAAACCTCAACCGAACTCTCAGCGTCCAAAGATTTTCCAGCAAGTTGTTGCTTCTGTTTTTGCTTCATCTCAATATTACGTTTTGCAGATTCTTCAATTTCTATTTGAGATTCTATATTAGACCACATTTCTGTTTCTTCAGCCTCTTTTTCTTGGCGTCTGCGGTGCTCTAAGGCCAACTTACTTGGCATATCGAATCTCTTCCAAAACCATCTGACGATTGGAATTAAAATAAGTGCAATTCCAAGTCCTATTCCAATCCACTGGAATAGGCTCAATGCCACATAATCACCTCAGAAATTATTGCGGCTGACTATTTTCTGCTAGATGCTCCCAGCCTTCAGGGTAGTCTCCGGCTTCTACAACAAGTTCGTCAGAGCCACCAGGTAGCATAGAGATATCTACATCTGCACCTTCTGGAACATTTCTAAACAATGGCCTCTGAACCAGTTTGCGATTAAATGCAATGAAACCACCAGCAACTACTCCCCAGAATAGAAGAATGATTGTGATACCGTTAGGATTGGATGGGTCCCATACATTTTCCGTGTTCATAATCATGTCTCCAAAGTATGATACAATCAGTACAGTGAACAAGAATGGGAATGCCAAATACATCAGAATATCCCACCAACGACCGATCCATATGTCGTTATCTCCAGTGTTGATGAAATCATCACGGAATGCAGAAACTCCAACTCCAAGATATCCTCTCAGGCCAGGAGCTGCTTCTCCTGCTTCGACGTGTGCTCGCCACTTCTGGTATCCATACTTCCAGATTGTAAAAGCGATGAATAGGCCGCTAAACATGAGGCCGTATCCCCAAATGTGGTCTTGAACTTCAAGGAATTGAGGGAATGCTGTGCCATCTGGAGCAATGGTGATCCATAACAATGCAGATGGAAGACCGAAAATCAATATTGCAATCGAAGTAAGTAAAACCGATCTCTCACGCTCATAACCATGGTCTACGAAATTGCGTACACACAATTCAACCGTTGAAATCATTGACGTTAGAGCAGCGAATGAAAGTGCTAGGAAGAACCCTGTCATCATCACCCACGCTCCTATTGCGCCACCCGGTGCTTGTGCAAACACTTCAGGCAAAGCGAGGAAGGTTATCGCTGAGGAGCCATTGGTTACTGTATCCAGTGGGTTTTCAGATACTGCAAATATTGCAGATAGAACTGTCAATCCAGCAATAATTGAAATCGAGTTGTTTGCCAATCCCATTGTGAAAGCGTTCAGAGTAGTATCTTCGTCCTTTCTCATGTAAACTGAATATGTAATTGCCATACCCATTCCTGCAGAACATGACCAAGCTGATTGCGATAGACCGTTTATCCAGATTGCTGGGTCACTAAGTGAACTCCATTTTACCGTGAACATGAACAAGAAACCATCTAGAGATCCATCTGCCATATCCATCCATAATGATAGACCTAGAGACATAAACAATAGAACGAACAATGATATCATCAGAATGACGTTGACTTTCTCAATAGCCTTCGCACCTTTCCAGATTGCTAGAAGAGTGATTGCGATTACTAAAAATTGGAAGAATACGACGTTACCTGAAGATTGTAAGAACTCGTTCCAAACCAACTGTGTATCAACATCTTCTCCAACCAAACCGTTGCTAATACCCAACTGGAAATACTTGAGACACCAACCTGCAACAACCGCATAATAAAATCCGATAGCAGTAGATATCCATGCTGTCCAGAGACCCATCCAAGCGAAGTTCTTTCCAGCGAAAATTCGGAATGTACCAATTGTACCTGTTCTGCTCCTCTTACCAAGTGCGAACTCTGCAATTACGAGAGGAATAGACCAAGCAAACAAGAAGAATAGCCACGGAATAAGAAAGGTTCCTCCTTCATTTGCCCCAACCATTCTAGGGAATCTCCAGATGTTACCAGTACCTATTGCTGCACCGATTGCTGCGAATATCAAACCCATCCTGCCACTGAATTCGTCAGATTGACTCATGACGACTCCTCCACAAATTCAGCATCCAGAATTCCTTCTTTTTCTTCTTCGTCGCCCATCATCATACTGAGGCAAACTCCAAGTCCACCCCATACGAATAGAGCAACGGTTCCGAATAATGCAAGTGATCCCATCAGAGTTCCAAATGGTGCGCGATATTCGATTTTGACCTCGTAATATCCAGAGTTTTGTGGATACTCAATCTTCTGAGTTCCACCAAGTGTAGAAATCATTGATTTGTAGTGCAAGTAGCCATTTGTATTATCCTCGACTGGAACGTTTGCAATGATTCTGTAACCTTCACCTGTATCATTTAGCAATTGACAGGTTGAATCTTCATCCAATTCAAAGCCTACAAGGCTCCAATCCTCTTCGAACCATTCAGTAGGACCATAATCAGATTGAGAGCGACTAGGTCTGACCAAACGGTACATGACGTGTGATTTCAAAATATCATAATCCACAGAGAATGATGAATCGATACACATCGACACAGGAATGTCCCCTGAACTTGGAATTTGGAGAGATTCTGGCTCCTCTAAGAACTGGTTTCGAACTATATCGTTCATTGCTAAGTCTGCTCTTTCTCTAGGGTTATCTGCAATCTCAGCCATGTAGAATGCCACTCCTAAGTTTCTAACAGCGATGTGATCGACATCTATCTTGTTTTGATGGAAAGCTGTTCCTATTTCCATAGTATAACAATAGGAACCATGGACACCATAATGCCAATCACAGAAATCTCCTGATGTAGGATATAGGTCTGAGGATTGCATGTTTTCGTAATCTGTCATTTTCGCCATTTGGTCTCCATGGTAGATCAACTGATCGTGGTCAGGGCTCTGACAGTTCGTACAGTGGCCCCATGGGTACAGAACTAATTCTGAGAATGAATGGTAAGTCAATGTTGATTTGTAATCTGATGCGCCATCTCCGTTGTCGTCATTCATCTCAGTCATATCTTGGATGAACTTTGTTTCAGGTTCTGAATTCCCACCGAGCCAGTCTTCATCGAGTAGACCATCTCCATCGTCATCTTTTCCATCAACGTGGTCTTCATTTAGACGATTGTCGCCATCTTGGTCTGTTGTATCAACAGGCCCGTTGTATACGTCATTGTTTGGTCCACTAGCATAACACATTCCAGGGAATAATGGACCGGTAGCGCCAAGAGGTGCACCCCATTCGAATTGGTAGTTTCTGTTAAGGTCGACACCATCGCAAGATGGGTCTACGGCTTCATCAGGATCAGGAATTGGAGTTACTCCAGTAACAGTATTATCACGCAGATTCTTCCTCCATCCGGATGTCGCACAACCATTCTCCCATGCTTCTCCGCCGTCACAATTGTCGGCAACCCAGACTTCTCGGTCGTACTTGTTTCCATCAACGTTCAGCATAGGAATGAGGTAAAATTCACGGTTATTGACAAGGTTTGTCAACTCCACTTCACTGAAATCTTCGTCCACGCCAAAGTCTCCAGGGTTGCAGGGTTTGCCATCTCCATTGCTGTCTTGCCACTCTGGAGCAAGTGCCAAACAATCGCCATCATCGTCTACATGGCCGTCGCCATCAGCGTCGCCCCATGGGTCTTCGTCAATCAGGCCATCTCCATCGTTATCCGTTGGAGGCATGCCGTAGTAGTAAGCAATGGTCTCCATAACAAGAAGTGGGGTTTCGTAACTCATCCATTCGCGGGCGTGATGGTTTCCAACAATCATAACATCTGGCCTATCGGGATAATTTCCTGTATCTCCGTTAAACTCGTTGTAGTCTCCTTCATCTACATCGCCAGTAATTTTCAACCATGGTGATGCATGGCCATAGTACCAGCCTTCGTAGTTATCGATTGAAGTCTGTTCGCCTCTAGCATTTGTTCCACCGTTCAATCCTTCATGATATTGCATGAACTCAGGGTTGTCAGCAGCAAGACGCATCATTCTAGCTTTCATTGATTCATAGGAATGATAATCCTTGAATTGTATTTGCTCATCTCCACCCCATGGGAAGATGTATTCGCAGACAATGCCTTCTGAAGTATCCTCGCAGTAGATGTATTTGCCCTCATCCTCTTGGTCCCAAATCTCCCACGGATCCAAATCTTCAGGCTCCCCATCTTGCATTACATCTGCACTAACCATTGGGGCAAAGAAAGATAGCAAAAATGGAAGAAGAAGTATTGCGAGGGAACTCTTTCGGGATTCAAAACGCATGGCTATCGACTTGGCCAGTGCCTATCCCCTCTTCAAAGCGTCGTGTCTGTGAAATAGCCCCCTAAGGGGGCTGTGAGAAATACCGCAAGCGAAAATAACTTCACTAATGGGCTGTCACCTGTGTGTTATGCAGAGATTGGTAGAAGCCATTCCGGGCCATGACAAGGATATCCTAGGAATTAGTGCAGAAAGTATTCTTTCAACAACAATTCTTCTAATTATCATACTAATAATTAGAGAATTAACAGGGATTATTATTCCTAAGATTTTCAGTAATATCAGCGTGGGCAGTGAAGTGGCAAAAGACGCCCTTGTAGGCTCCGGTAAGGCACTTGGTGTCGCTGGTGGATGTTGGGCAGGGCTGTACCTAATCGAAGACATGGAATGGTTGGTATCTTCTCTTCAGTTGATTATGGTCGTGGCATTAGTCGTTACAGCCTTCAGATTTGTAGGAGTCATACATGCATTCGTAATGTGGACTGATGACGACGGAGTTTTAGACGGTTCACAAAAAACCGTTGTTTCCGCTGCAGAGAGTATCATGAGGTTCTTGATTGTAATTTTCGGTATGGTATTCATCGCTGACGCTCTAGGTTTCGACCTCACAACAATGGTTGCAGGACTAGGAATTACTGGCCTTGCTCTAGCACTAGCTGCACAAGACACTATCTCGAATATTTTCGGAGCAACAACCGTTCTGTTAGATCGCCCATTTCAGGTTGGAGACTGGGTGGTAATCGGCTCAGTTGAAGGAGAAGTAATGCAAATCGGACTAAGAACAACCTTGATTAGAACAAGTTTGGATACAGTCATTACAATGCCAAATGCAAATCTGGCAAACACTCCGGTAGAGAACTGGGGCAAGCGAAGGTTCCGTCGCTGGCAACCAATTTTCAAACTCGACATCAACTCAGACCCAAGTAAAGTTTCAGAGTTCTGTGATGGAGTTGCAGACCTTATCGCTGGCCATGAAAAGACAATGAAAGAAGAAGATTCTTTCGCTCGTGTTTCGACACTGGGACCTGACGCAATCGATATTGGTTGCAATATCTACTGGGACATCAGTAGTGGTAAAGTTGAGCGTGAAGCAAGAGACGGTTTCCTAATCCAAGTCATGGAACTAGCAAAGACACATGAATTGAATTTCCACGATAACCGAAGGCGTCACAGTGCTTGACGCCAATCTGGCTCTGTGTAGTAATACAAGGTTGAGGATATTATCCAAATTAGGGCAAAGGTCCAGTAACCGATTGAAGGGTTATCAAATTCGCCTGCTCTGTCCAACCAAAAGGTTCCAAGTAGACCAAATATCGCTAAAGGAATTCCCATTTTCATAAGGCGCATATTTCCTAATTTCGCCTGGATTCTATCTACTCCACCCAGGTACTCATCGATCTCTGGGGAATCTATTCCAAAAGCAACAGCCTCTGCTTTAGATAGAATATTGAGGTCGTATTTGTGATGAGCAACTCCACCTGTTGCCATTCGTAATACGTCTTCATCACAGTATTTCGAAGAGATGAATTCGCGCCATTTCATCAGTACACCGTGCTGGATAGCCTGTCTAATCATTGGTAGATTGGTGTCATCTGTCCACAGAAGAGCATCGGATAATGGTAGTGGAACCGGACGCATACCGTCCAATTCTATTCGCGGGATTCCGATTGTGTTGAAGCTATGAGGCGCTCTCCATAGTGTACTTGTTTTGAGGGTGTCTTCGATCTTTTTCAGTCTGGCATTCCATCCATATTCGTCGTTTGGAGTGCCCCAGCCACCATCTATCAATGCATTATGTAGTCCTGCTAATGATTTTGCAGTGACCTCTTCGGCCTCACCTTTAGGGTAAATGAGAATATGATCTCCATCTTTATCGCAACCTGCTACAGCCAGTTGGAGATGAGAAGTGAGAACTGATTTCAATTGTGGGTTACGGGAAAGTCTCGAGACATTTTTACCAGTAGGAATTGGTATCACCAATGCATTGTATTCTCCGATGTCAAACCAAATTCCACGTCTGCCTTCACCGATTTGTTCGAAGGTCTCGATTTTCGGCCATTCACCCCACGTCTTTTCTTGGTTATTCCACCAATCTAGAGTGAAGTCTGGTAAATGGAGTGGCCTCGTACCCCATGAGGTGTAAATAGAGGACTCATCATGACTCTGCACGATACCTTTCGGCCACCATGGTCGCTCCTCCATGAATAGCCGAGGGGCCGATGGGGATTAACTCAAACGGTTGAAGTGAATGGGAGGGATAGAGGGGGCGATGAATTGGGTATCACTAATCGCCTCGGAGATGTTCTTGGCAATGCTGTTGAAGCAAAATTGTTACGAGAAGTCAAAAATCACCCTGACAAAATCAACCATCTAGCAATCATAATGGATGGCAACAGAAGATTCGCTTGGTCCAAAGCATTGGAAACTGATATAGGCCATAAAATGGGAAAGATGAAACTTGAACAGGTTCTAGATTGGGTATTAGAAATAGAAATTGGTTTCTTCACTGTCTATGCATTATCAACCGAGAATCTAAACCGTCCCGACAGTGAATTAGAAGGCCTTTTCAAGTTGTATACTGAGGGATTGAAAGATATTGCAGACGATCCTAGAATCCATGAGAATAAAGTAAAAGTACAGATTATTGGTAAGAAAGAATTGTTACCAGATTCAGTAAATCAAGCGATTACATATGCTGAAGAAAAAACTGCTGATTATGGCGATTACACGTTTACTGTTTGTCTTGCATATGGTAGTAGAGAAGAAATGTTAGGCGCCATCAAGAGTATTGCGAAGGACCACGGTTCGGGAGAACTACCCTTGGATGCAATTGATGAACAAGAAGTTAGTCAAAGATTGTACACTGCAGAAATGCCCGACCCTGATTTGGTGATTCGCACATCTGGAGAAGAGAGAATTTCCAATTTCTTATTATGGCAAATGGCATATTCTGAACTATATTTTAGTGATGTATTTTGGCCATCTTTTTCAAAGAAAGAATTACTCAAAGCAATTCAGACATACCAAGCGCGCAAGCGTAGGTTTGGTGAATGAAATGTCGGCATGCAACGACTGCGGGCAGTGGCCTCAGCCATCGTTAGCTGTCGATGCTATTGCAATCAGAGGCGATGAGGTTCTACTGATTAGAAGAGGGCGTGAACCTTGGAAAGGCATGTTAGCATTCCCTGGCGGATTCGTTGACTCCGGTGAAGACCCCGAGGTTGCTGTAATTCGTGAATTGAAGGAGGAATGTGGAATTGATGGCAAGGTGGTAAGGTTGCTTTGTGTTAATGGTAAACCTGACAGGGACCCAAGGGGGCATGTTGTATCAATCGCATATCTCATTGCAGCATTTGATGAACCGGTTGCTGGTGATGATGCAGCTAGTGCCGGGTGGCATAAAATTGCAGAAGTTGATGAATTGGCTGGAGATCATATGTCAATGCTTGAGAAGATCAAGCATTTCTGATTTCGTATTTGGCCAATCAGGAATATCAAGAGCATCTAGTAGATGGAGCCCTGCCAGCCAAGCAGCAAGTATCGACTCGTCGTGCTCACGTGCAACGAATAAAGGGTAACCATCTTCATGTAACCTATCGAGAAAACCTCTCTTGGCTTTAGTCACTAATAATGTTGGAACACCCATAATTACCGCCTCACTCGCCATTGTTACCGATTGCGTTATCACGCCATTCATTCCAGAAATCATTCGATCTAAGTCCCAAGGATTTCCCTTGACTTCGTTTTCATCTGCCCGATGAATTGTTAATCCGTCCAACCAAGATTCTGGAATACGCAGAAGTTCATTTTCATCATGGATTCCATCTCCTACCAACTCTCGAACTAAGACTTTCGGAGGTTGAGAAACACCTGAAGGTCTCATATGTGGTTGGAGATGAATGTGCCCATGTAGCCCATCTATGCGATGGAACTTGGCTTTTTTCTTCATCAGCGGACCAGATAAGGAATCGATAAAGTGAGTTGGAATAATTACATCGGTAGGCTTTGCTAAACTGTGAGCAAGATGATTGATTTCTGTATCTGTGATGTAGATTCTTCTTGCACTCTTGGGAGCCGCTCTCAACTCTATCGGAGCACCAATAGTGATCACTTTCTCAACGCCTTTCAATGCTTTACGAGAGATTCTAGTTCGCCTCCAAGCTTTACCCCATCGCCCTTTTCCAATTGGACGAGGGACCCAAACTGTTCTTCTGCGAGGCATATGGCCATCGCAATTTTCAATCATTGCTCTAACTTCAGGCCTTTCACATGCTATGATTACATCTTCTGGCGAAGATAGTTCCCTCATTAGCGGTGCTAGCAGGCGCGCGTGTGCGGGATGATCGATTACCCACCCTGTCGCCATGATTAGTCGAGAATGACGGGCTATTTTGATGTGCCACCAATTAGTACGCCCCAATATGGGAAAGAAAGCGATTAGCGTAGATGGCGGTAAATTGTACGGCCCTTACACCCCTGGTGTGAAGGCTGGAGGCATGATTTGGCTGTCTGGCCAGATAGATGTTGATGCAGGAGATGACATCAAAAGTCAGACTTCCGGGGCACTTGCGAAGATTGATGGTTTACTAGAAGCGGCAGGCGTTACTAAAGAAGCAATTTGCTTTGCACAGGTACTCCTAGATGACATCAATGATTTCGCTGCAATGAATGAAGTGTACGGCGCATGGGTGGATGACATGGAAATCAAACCTGCCAGAGCCGCTTTCGAGGCGGGTGCACTTCCTGCGGGTGCATTAGTTGAGATTGTGGTACAAGCCATAGATTCGAATTGAAGGTGATTATATGCCTGGCACACCTTACCTTGAACAAGCTCCTCAAGGTCTGATGACTTGGCCAAAGTTACTGAAAATTAGTGTTCCAGTTTTGTCATCCCTTACCGCTGTTGCGTGGTGGAATGATGTGTTACTAGAGTGGGGAGTATTCCTTACCCTCGGATTAGTTGTCACATTCATCATTAGGCGATGAAATACATACGAGAAGACTTGCACGACGTAATATGGGCGAGTGGCCGACTCACTGTTTCAAAGCCTACGATATTCGTGGTTTGTCTGGAGATGAACTGTCGGATGAATTCGCCTACAGGCTAGGTAGAGCAATGGCTGCATACCTTGACTGCTCGTCTTTTGCAGTTGGAAGGGACATCAGAGAATCAAGCCCCGGCTATGCTTCAAATCTTATTCAAGGATTAGTTGATTCAGGAGTCAAAGTCTTAGATTTAGGAATTGTATCAACAGGTTGCCTCTATCACGCTTGTTGGACACTACCTGTTGATGGAGGAGTGATGGTCACAGCATCACACTTGCCAATGCCAACTCATAATGGTTTCAAAATGTGCAGAGGTACGCTACCCTTAGCAGGCGAAGAAATTCAGGAACTGAAGGACGTATTCCTTAGTGGAGAATTCAAAGAAGGTAGTGGAGAACATATTGACCACCCTCACGAAGATGCATATCTCGAAGCAATAGTTGCATCAACAGGTAAACTTGCTAGACCGGTCAAGGTTGCAGTAGATTGTGGTAACGCAGTTCCTGGACCTGCTATGACTAGGCTACTGGACATGATTGGAGCGGATCACATTGACTTGTATTGTGACTGGGATAATACCGAGCCAAATCACGGTGCAGACCCAACTCGAGAATACAACATGGTAGATTTAGCCAAGGCTGTAGTCGACAATGGTTGTGAATTGGGATTGGGTGCTGATGGCGATGGAGACAGAATTGGAGCTGTTGATGAGAATGGCGCTTTCGTTTATCCAGACCGCCTGATTGCATTGATGGCAGATGATGTTGTTGGGACTGAAGAAGGCAAAGATTTGCTAATCTATGACGTGAAGTGTTCAATGAATGTCGAGAAGGCAATTGTCGCTGCCGGTGGAAAACCAATGATGGCTAAGACTGGACATTCATTCATGAAGAGAGTTCTAGCAGAGCATCCAAATTCATTGATGGCTGGCGAAATGAGTGGACACATATTCATGTCTGACCGTGGATGGTATGGCTTTGACTGTTCTCTTTACAACGCTGCTAGAATTCTAGAACTTTGGTCTCGCAGAGATGCACTTTTCAGTTCTGAACTAAACCGCTTAGCACCTAATCTACCAACTACCGGTGAAGTGAAAGTGCCGTGTGCTGAAGAGGATAAATTGGCAACTGTTGCAGCGATTACCAGCGCATTTGACGACCATGAATCTTCAACTATTGATGGAGTAAGAGTGCGCTTTGAGAAGGATGGTCAACAATCTGGTTGGTACCTTGCACGCAAATCCAACACTGAAGCAATTCTAGTTATGAGAGTTGAAGCAAACGATCAGGAAACTCTAGATGAGATTCTTGCAATGATTGATGAGAGAGTTTCTCCAATAATTGATATCAGCAAATTGCTGTGATCATTCTTCGCCTTCTTCTTCCTCTTCTTCGACTTCACCCTCAACCATTTCTAGGGTGTATTCCAAAGAAATCAATTCAATGGTATAAGCGACTTCTTCGCCTTCATCGTTTGAGTTACATCCGGCTCCGCCGCCAGTATTGACATTGACTGAAATTCCAAGTGAGTGTTCTCCAATTCCGAACAATCCATCCAATTCCATCCTTATTTCGGATTCACTCATATTGCTGACAGTAGTGCCTACAAAACTAGAGTTGTGCCATTCTAAAGTTACTGATTCTCCAGATTGAGTTGCGGAAGATTGTTCAAATCCGAAATGCATCATATTGCCTGAAATATCATCAGCAACCGGGCCATTTGCAGTAGGCAAACCACAGCCAGGTCCGCCCTGATCTTCGTCATCGGTGAAGGTTAGAGTTGCTCTAACACCGACGATGTTTAAGCCATCGATTTCATCGCCTGCAGCATCTGAATTCGCCATGATGTCCACCGTTTCTCCGTCGTTAACATATGCTGAATCTTCGGCAATCACATGGTAGGAATAGGTCCCATCCACAGCGTAATTACCGACTGGGCCACTGACACTGAAGTCTGAATCTGCTTGGCCTGCTGCATAGTAGAAATATGCAGGGAAAGCGAGAGCAAAGAGTACCATGCCTGCAACAAGAATCTGGGTTCTTTGGTCTGTTTTGATATCTTCCATCAATGACATGTTTCGCCCTCCGGTATTGTGATGTAATCGGTTCTGGTTTTCCAGTGTTTGGGTTTACTGCTTTTCCCACTTAGTCAATCCTAACTTAGCAAAGGCTTTGCGAGAACGTCGGAAAACGGGCAATAGGTAGCCGATTTTACTTCGCTCGCCAAATGACCACTTCCAAGGACACCTTGAGAGAGACTTTGCCCATTCACGGATTAATTCTCTACCTTCTTCATTGCCTTCGCCACCAGGAATTGTCCATGCTGCCATATTGATTGCACCAGCACTACCCTTGGTTTCTGACCAAGAGTGTAGCTCCAATCCTTGTAGAGGTCCGTCTAGAATTTCTATTCCTAGTGTTCTAGCGCTTTGTGTCATTGGCATAATGATGGCAAATCGATCAACTAGACGACTTCCTTCATGACTAGTGATAGCCCATTCATTTGATTCGGTTATTTTACGGAAGGCCTTGATGTTCTCTATAGGCGAGGTCGAAACCTCAAGAACAAACTCCCTTCGCTTGAGCATTAACTAAACCCAAAAGGTAGGATATGAAGAAGATAGGGGGTGCATTCCTCAATCGAATGCTGTAAAGGCCACATTTCCCCCCTCGCATGCGAGGGGGGTTTGTGGATGGTCCATTCACGGTCTGTCCCGCAATCCCCAGCCCAATAAAATGGGCGAGGTTGACCACGGACTGTGGACCGCTTGGGTAACCGTAACTGGACCCTGCTCACGCTCTAGGCCTAAGGCCCACGTGTTCTATTGGATCAGTTGCGATCTTTCTAACTTCAGCCGAAGAGAGAGCCTAGGCCTTCAAAGCCGCCGCCGTCGTCTTCTTCCTCTTCTTCTTCTTCTTCTGCAGCAGGTGCAGCGTCGGAAGAACCGCCAGCAGCTGCAACAGGTGCAGCAGCAGCAGGGGCAGCAACAGCGGTTGCCATAGCTTCAGCAATGTCAACTCCGCTCAGTGAAGCAACTAGTGCCTTCACACGGGCAGAGTCAGCACTTACACCAGCAGCCTTTAGGACTGCAGTGACAGCTTTTTCGTCGATCTCAGTTTCAGCAGAATGCAGAAGCATTGCAGCGTATACGTACTCCATATTTTTTCACCTCAAATTATCAGCCGAATAAGGACCCAAGGCCGTCGAAACCGCCCTCTTCCTCTTCTTCTTCATCTTCCTCTTCAGCCTCGGCAGGGGCTTCATCGGAGCTCGGTGCTGCTGCTGCAGATACTGCAGCAGTAGCGGCTGCGCCAAGAAGTTGGCTCAGCTCTTCATCGAGTGCGTCAGCCGATAACGAACCTGCGACGCCCATAGCGCCACGGTTCGCACGACCGATTAGATGCGGCAATGTGTCGGTAGTGACGATTGCCGCCTCCAGTGCCACTGCGAGCGCTTCTCCGCTCGCCTTGGACAGGAGTGTTGGGGTTGTCTGGGTTGTGAACCAGCGAATGTTGCAAGCCAGATTGAATGCACCAGCACCAAAGCTGATTAAATCCGACTCGAACTGTTCGTAGTCTATGTCCAGAGTTGCTGGTTGGAACCTAGTACCGTCTTCAATAGTACCACAAAGCCTCAAGCCAGTGACGATTGGATTAATTCCAATCTTAGAAAGCATCATACCGAGATCTCCTTCGAACTCTTCTCCTTCCTTCAGGATAGTAACTTTCTTCTGAATTTGAACGGAACCCTTTAAGATTTTAGCAGGTATTCCAACGGAGTTTAATTCTCCAACAATAGGACCAGGAGGCATCCCCGTGTCCATCTTGTCAACAATAATGTCGTGAGGAGCAACGTCTCCGGGCTTACCTGCACGTCCTGCTTCAGTCTTCTTCAATTCTGAGAAAACCTGGAATGATGACAAATCTGTCTGTAGAAGTGCTGGTTGTACTGCTGAAGAATATAATTCTTCGAGATCAGCGAAGTCGTTACCTGCTGCTTCCCAAGCAATTTTCATCAAGCGCTTCTTTGCAACTTGAATAGACATATTTCCACGTAGGCCTGCACGCATGCCTAGCATTGCACCTGCTGGAACTCCATGAATATCGATAACTGCAAGAGTTCCGCCGTTCTGAAGCATTTCTGTAAGATCAGAAACTGTGTCCTTTTTCCAAGATGCCACCTTAGGAATCAATTAATCACCTCGATTCTTGTTGCAGGACCCATTGAGGTCTTGATGTAAAGAGAACGGATGTTTCCAATTCCACGCTCAAGTTTAGAAGTTACACGGTTGTAAACTTCCATTGCGTTCTTCAATAGTTCCTCGTGGGATTGTGCACGGGTTCCGAAGGATGCTTGGAAAGTTACTTTGTCTCGAGACTTGATGATTGTAGTAGACTTCAATCCATTTGCGATAACTGCTGGGTCTAATACAGGAGGTACAGGACGTGGCATTTTACCACGAGGACCGAGTACCACACCGAGGTAACGACCGATTAGTCCCATGTGAGGGACTTCAGCTAGGAAGAAATCGTAGGAGTTAGCTAGTTTCTTAGCGGTACCTTTGTTCTTTCCTAGTTCTTCAATCTCGGAAGGGTCGATGACATGAATGCCAGCTGCCTTTGCCTTCTGTGCTGCATCTGATGCAGCAAACATTGCGATTTTCAGATCTTTTCCACGACCGGAAGGAAGACGGATTTCTTCCTGAATACGGTTGTTAGGATTTTTAAGGTCAACATCTCTTATTGTGAAAGCTATGTCTAATGATTCAACAAACTTACGTTCTGGAGCGCCTTCGACGGCGTTCTTGATTGCTTCTGATATTTTTTCTTCCA
>Ga0233444_10002758_pt1 | contig 18070 bp, 18 predicted proteins | sample SI_124_October20_6_FD_182792 | JGI IMG/M metagenome (GOLD analysis project Ga0233444, IMG submission 182792) | Seawater microbial communities from Saanich Inlet, British Columbia, Canada - SI_124_October2016_10_MG | ecosystem: Environmental > Aquatic > Marine > Inlet | place: Canada: British... | reverse complement strand
TGCATCATTTAAATAGATACAGGTTAATATTGCAAAAACATAAGCTTGAAGAAATGCTACTAAGATTTCCAAACCAGTTAAAGCTACTGAAAAACTAAGCGGTAACCACCCACCTAATATTCCTAAACTTATTACAAAACCTCCGAATACTTTTAACATTGTGTGACCCGCCATCATATTCGCAAATAATCTTACTGATAAGCTGACCGGTCTACTTAGGTAGGAGATAATTTCAATTATAGTAATTAATGGCAGCAGAACAGCTGGCACCCCACTCGGTACAAAAATACTTAGGTATTTAAATCCATGTTTTGCAAATCCAATAATTGTAACTGCTATAAAGATAAATAAAGCTAAAACTAAAGTTACAATAATATGACTTGTAACCGTAAATGAATAAGGAAGCATTCCAACCATATTGCAAAATAAAACAAACATGAACAAACTAAAAATAAAAGGAAAATAAGGCTTAGCTTTTGAGCCAGCAGTATCACTTATCATTTTAGCAACAAAACTATAAAATAATTCTGCAACGAGTTGAATCTTATCTGGAATAATTTTTTTTTCTTTTGTGCCTAAAAATAAAAACAGTAAAATGACAGAAGCACTGATGACCATGAATAAACTTGCATTAGTAAAAGACAAGTCTACTCCAGCAATTTTGATCTCTGGTCCAATTTTATGAACACTAAACTGTTGCATTGGATTTCCTGCCATAAATTCCTTTTTTTAAAATTTAATCTTCCTTTTGCATTCGATTGGCTGTTCTGATTACGTTTAACATCCCTGCGGCTGCACCCAAAAAAAAGAAAATTATTATTAACCAAGGTTTAGTATCAAACCAACTATCTAAAATAAACCCAATAATTGTCCCAACTGCAACGGCAGCCACAAGTTCAGTACCTAATTTAAAAGCGCTACCCATAAATGAGCCTCTTTTTTCACTATCTGATTGAATTTTTTTTTTTATTTTTGATTTTGCAATTTTTAGGCGAATTTTGAAGTCTTCCGGAATAGTCATTAATATAAGTATTTTAAGCTACTAACTCTTCTGCTTTTTGCAAGTCAACTGAAACTAATTGGCTAACACCTTGTTCAGCCATTGTAACACCGTAAAGCCTATGCATTCTAGACATGGTTAATGCATGATGGGTAATAATTATAAATTTTGTTTTAGTAATTTTAGTTAGTTCGTCCAACAAACTACAAAATCTTGTTACATTAGCATCATCTAATGGAGCATCCACTTCATCTAATACACAAATTGGAGATGGATTAACTAAAAACACAGCAAAGACTAAAGACATAGCGGTTAAAGCTTGCTCACCACCAGACAATAAAGAGATAGATTGTAATCTTTTTCCTGGAGGAGAAGCATACATTTCTAAACCAGCCTCTAAAGGATCTTCTGAATCCACCAATTCAATTTTTGCAGTTCCTCCATTAAATAATTTTGTATAAACTTCATTAAATTTTCTATTTACTTTTGTGAAAGCTTCAAGCAAACGTTCTCTACCTTTTTGATTTAATTCATCTATACTTGTTTTTAATTTTACAATAGCTGAATAAAGATCAGCTCTGTCATCTTCCATTTTTTTAATTTCTGTTTCATATTTTTTTGTTTCTTCATCAGCTCTTAAATTGACTGAGCCCAGAGATTCTCTTTGTTTTTTTATTTTATCTATTTTCTGAGATTGTTCTTCTAGAGAAGGTAAGCTATCAGGCGAAATATCATTTAAATCAGATTGAGGTAGCAAAGAGGTCTCATCATTAATATCTAATTCATTTTTTACTGAATGTAGTAAATCTTTTTTTCTATTTTCTATCCCTTCAATAGTTGCCTCATTTCTAGCTTTACTTTCTTTTAAGCCAGAAAGTTTTAATTGAATCTCTTTTAAATTTTGATTTATAGTATTATATTTTTTCTCTGCTTCTATTAATTCATTTTCAATTTCTTCATTTCTTTTTTTTGTATTTTCTAGATTTTGTAAATTTTGGCCTTTAGAGGTAGCAATACGTTCTGGATTTTTTTGATTATCGGTTAATTCTAAAAGTAATTTGTTTTTTCGATTAGTTAGTTCTGAGTTCATTTTTTCAGAATTAGACTTTAAGTTTCTCCAGTTTTCTAACTCAACATCAATATTCTTTATTCTCTCTTTTCTTTTTATAGAGTCACTTTGAATCGATTTATCTTTTCCAAATTTTTCTGCATAATCCTCCTGCGAAGAGGTAATTTTTCTAACAAGTTTTTTTAACTCTCTAAAAGACTCTTTTGATAGCTTTTTATCTTCATCAATATCTTTTTCAATTTGATCTAATATTGCATCTAACTGACTTTGAAAATTTTCTAATTGCGCTTTAGACGATTTTAGCTCTTTTGATGAATTTGTTTCCACCTCTATTAATTGATTTTCTGTTTTTAAAAGTTCTTTTTTTTCGTTTGAAATTCTTTTCTCATTTAATTCCGCATCAAGAGATATACTTCTTTCACGCTCAAGATCAGACTCAACAGTTTTTATTGATTTATCTAATTTTTCTTGAAGAGACTTAACTCTAGACTCCTCTTCAACGAGATTTGACATATCTAAATTTAGCTTTTGAAGTTTAGCTAAGCTTTCCATCTTTTTATCTCGTAGAGGAGCTAACTTTCTATTTTCCTCTTCAAGCAGGGTATTGTTATGGTTAAAATCTATGTTAATTGCACTGATTTCATCATCAAGTTCACTAAGTTTTTCTACTATTTGTTTTTTATCTTTTTCTATTTCACTAATTTTTAAATAATATAAGCCGGCCTCAGCTTTTTTAATTTCTCCAGATATTTCTTTATAACGTGAAGCCTCTTCTGCTTGTTTTTTTAAATTATCTAATTGTTTTTGCTGTTGTTTCTTCAGCTCATCAGCTCTTTTTAAATTATTCTCTGCAGCATTTAATCTTGTCTCTGCCTCTTGTCTTCTTGCATGAATTCCTGATATTCCTGCAGCTTCCTCAAGTATAGATTTTCGTTCTATAGGTTTTGCAGTTACTAATTGACCAATTCTACCTTGACTAATAAGTGATGGAGAATGAGCTCCAGTTGATAAGTCAGCAAAAAATGTTTGAACATCTCTAGCCCTTACTTCTTTATCATTAATATAATATTTAGATCCTTTATCTTTTTCTATTTTTCTTTTTATGGAAATTTCATCAAACTCTTTATATTGGGCAGGACCATCTTTATTAAGATTGTCTAAAAGTAAAGTTACTTCAGAAATATTTTTTGAGGGTCTATTTGAAGTTCCTGAAAATATTACATCTTCCATTCCAGAACCTCTCATACTTTTTGCTGAGTTCTCTCCCATGCACCACCTTAAAGATTCAACGATATTTGATTTCCCACAACCATTTGGACCAACTATTCCTGTCAATCCTCCTTCAATAAGAAAATTTGTTTTTTCTGAAAAAGATTTAAAACCAGTTATTTCGAGTTTCTTAAAATTCATCTACAGTTTCTTATCTATAGTCTTTTTAAATTGCTTATAATCAATTTTGCCCGAGTATTTTTTCTCATTAATAATAATTGTTGGTGTAGACTCTATCTTATATTTTTTTTGCGCTTCAATTCTTTGCTCTAAAATTTCATCTTGAGCCTGGTCATTTGTAAGGCACTTGTCCATTTTTTCGTTACTTAAATCAAAATTCAAACCAACCTTTTTTAATAGTTCATTTATTTTATTAATATCAGATCCAATAGCCCAGGTTCTTTGCTTGATATATATTTCAGTTAAGAGATCAAATTTTTTTTCGTTGTTTTCTTGACATCTAACGACAACCTCAGCATTTAGGGCTGCCAAATCTAATGGAAAAGCATGATGTTCAAACTTTACCAGGCCTTTATCAATGTATTCCTCTTTTAATTTTTCATAAATAATAGCATGAAAGTCTGCGCAATGAGGACAAGTTAAAGAGGAGAATACTTTAATTGTTACTTTAGCATCAGAGCTTCCAATAGATAATACTCTGTTCTCTGCTTGAGCAGAAAAAATTAAAAATGTTAAAAAAATTGTATTATAAAAAAATTTACTTATTTCTTTCATTATATGCCTTTAAAAAATTATTAAGAGAATTTTTAAGATCTTTATTATTAACTTTAATCATTTTTTCTTCTATTTTTGATAATTCATTTATTTTTGGAAAAACTTTTTTATTTAATTTTATTTTATCTTGTACAATCTTTAAAGTAACATGACTAATGCAATTGTAGCCAAAAAAACTATTGATTTTATCTATTATTTGTTTTTTTTCATATTCAATTTCTATTTCTTTGCCATGAATTACATTTAGAACTAATGTGCCGTCTTTCATCTCTTTACCCATTTTAACTGTAATAGGGTAGCAGGCATCAGAGATTTTTTTACTTACCATTTTAGTCCAGTTATCAACTATGTTAGAATAGTTATAACCACCTTTTCTAAGATGTTTTTTTAAAGTTTTTGGAATTGAACTTGAAAACGGCTTAAGCCCTTGTATGAACGTCAAAGTTTTATTATTATTTTTACTATGCATTTAAACACAACATTATCAAAAAAAATTCTTGCTTGGTATGATAATAGCAAACGAATATTACCATGGCGTGTGAGCAAAAAATCGCCAAAAAAGGTTTATTATAGGATTTTAAGTGAATTTATGCTCCAACAAACTCAGGTTAAAACGGTTATTCCTTATTTTAATAGATTTACAAAAAAATTTAAGACTCTTAAATCTTTATCTAAAAGTAACGAAAATCAAATTCTAAAATTATGGGAAGGTTTAGGCTATTATAGGAGAGCGAAAAATCTTTTAGCCTCTTCTAAATTACTTGTCAAAAAATATAACTCAAAGCTTCCTAAAAACATTGAGGAAGTTAAAAAATTGCCAGGAGTTGGTGAGTATACGGCTAATGCTTTACTTGGATTAATTCATAACCAGCCAAAAATTGCAATAGATGGAAATGTAAAGAGATTTTTTGCAAGACTTCTTAATAAAAAAAAAGAAAAGATAAACTATGAGGAATTAATTGAATTCAATAAAAAAAAAATCTTTAATACAAATAGAAATGCTGACTTAGTCGAAGCTTTAATGGAGTTTGGAGCTTTAATATGCAAACCAAAAGACCCAAAATGTGGTGTTTGTTGTTTGAACAAAAGCTGTAAATATTTTAAATCTTCAAAAAAAATAATTACAAAAGAAAAAAAAATGATTAAAGAAAAGAGCTATGATATTTTTTGTTATTTAAATAGCAATGAACAAATAGCTTTGACTAAAGAAAATAAAATAAGCTTTCTTAAAAACTTTAATCTTCCTGAAATAAAAGAAACTAAAAAAATATCAAAAATCAAAAGTTGGAAATTTTTAAATAATTATAAGAATTCCATTTCAAATTTAAAGTTAAATATAAATTTATACTATAAATTTTCTAACAAAAAACCTTCTAACTATAATTGGTATTTTTTAAAAAATAACAAAGAATTCATTCCAAGTTTTACGAAGAAAATTTTTCAAAAAGTTTCAACACTATATTAATGAAAAAAAAATTAGCAATTATTGGAGCTGGTATAGCAGGACTTACGCTTGCAAACTTTATCAAAAAAAACTCTGATCATGAATTTATGGTTTATGAAAAAGAAGAAAGTTTATCTCTTGATGAAGGATACGGCATTCAACTTTCAACAAATAGTATAAAAATTTTAAATAAAATTGATTTTAATAAAATTAGTAAAGAAAATATGTTTCACCCAAATACTTTAGATTTTTACGATATTAAAAATAAAAAAATATGTGATTTAAGTCTATCTAAATTTAACACTAATGAAACTAAATATACAACTTTACAAAGATCTACTTTAATAGAATATTTAAAGCAGGATATTTATACCCAACATTGTAGGTTTGGAAAAAAAATTAAAGAGGTCTCAGAACTAAAAGAAAAAATTTTAATAAAGTTTGATGATAATACAAACGATCTTGTTGATTATGTAATTGTTGCGGATGGAATATTTTCTAGTACAAGATCTTTTTTCGAGAAGAAAAAAAATACACCGAAATTTAAGAGAGCAGTAGCTGTAAGAGTAATTTTAAAATCTAAATCAGAATTAAATATTAACGAACAAAACATAAGTTTATTAATGGGAGGAAACACGCATATCGTACTTTATCCTATAAATAAAAAGAAAGAACTAAACATGGTATGTATAATTAGAAGTAAAAAATATGATCCAGATAATACAAAGTCTTTAGTTGAGAAAGTGGTTTTAAAACAAAATCCTAGTTTAAAAAATTTATTTGATAATGACATAAAATCTTGGCCTTTATATTTCACACCCAAATTTCTCCCATCAACAAATAAAAAAGTTTTTTATATCGGTGATGCGTTTAATGGATTTTTGCCAACAATGGCCCAAGGAGCAGGACAGTCTATTGAAAGTGCTTACGAAATTTTTACTTTACTGCAAAAAGATAAATTAGATAAAAATAATACTTACTTTGAGGAAAGATCAAAAAGAGCTAAAATTGTTAGAAAAAGATCAAATTTTAATCTCATCGCATTTCATTTTTCAAGCTCACCGGTGCAAAAAATCAGAAATATTTTTTTAAAATTTTTAGTTAAGCGTAAAACTTTTATTCAAGGCTACCTTGGTAAAGTTTATAAAAATTAAATTTGTCTTTCAGAAATGAATTTTTGTCTTAGACTGTCAATAACGACTGTTGAACCATTAATGTCACAATGCCAATAAGTCCAACCATTGAAGCTTTCTGCGCCCATAATTTTTGCCGCAACCTTATGAATTGATCCCTCAGACTCCTTGTATTTGATGCTACCATCAGCCATTATTTTTGCATTAATTTTCTTTTTAGGATCAAATAGCGTAGTTCCAGGCTTTAATATTCCAAGCTCCACTAAGGATCCAAAAGGTACACGAGGCTTAGATTTATTATTTTCTAACGTATCCAAATAATTATCTGCAATTATCTTGGTTTTACTTATTCTATCTTGAATAGCTTTAAAATATTTTTCATCTCTCTCGATACCACAATAATTTCGACCCAATTTTTTAGCTACTACAGCTGTTGTTCCTGTACCTAAAAATGGATCAAAAATAGTATCACCTTTATTAGTTGTAGCTAATATAATTCTGTGTAAAAGAGCCTCAGGTTTTTGAGTAGAATGAACTTTTTTACCATTACTTTTTTTTAACCTTTCTTTTCCATTACAAATCGGCAACATCCAATCAGATCTCATTTGTAAATCGTCGTTAAGACATTTAAGCGACTGATAGTTAAATGTATATTTTGATTTTTTGTTTTTAGAAGCCCATATTAAAGTTTCGTGAGCGTTAGTAAATCTTGTTCCCCTAAAATTTGGCATAGGATTATTCTTTCGCCAAATTACGTCATTAAGTAGCCAGTAATTTAAATTTTGTAAATGATAACCAAGTCTAAAAATATTGTGATAAGAACCTATTACCCAAATACTTCCATTTTCTTTTAATATTCGTTTGCACTCTATTAACCAAGTTTTGCAAAAATCATCATAATGTTTAAAACTATTGAATTGATCCCACTTATCATCAACTCCATTTACTTTGCTCGCATCTGGTCTTGTCAAAGTTTCACCTATTTGCATGTTGTAAGGGGGATCAGCGAAAACTAAATCAAAAGATTTATCAGGAATCTTTTTTAATTCATTGAGACAATCACCATTAATGATTTTGTTGAGAAATTTTGACATTTATTGATTCAACCTTAAATTGAATTCACGGTCAAACAATATTAATAAAAAAAAGAGTATTTTAGTGCTTTAGAGTCTTAGCCAAACAATATCTTGTGTATGGGTTTAAAACCTTTTCTATGGTGGGAAGTTATACCAAATTTTTTCAAACCTTCTAAATGAGCCTTAGTCCCATAACCAAAATTTCTTTCCCAAGCATAATTTTGAAATTTTTCTGATAATTTAATCATAAGTTCATCTCTATAAACTTTTGCTACAATAGAGGCAGCACTAATAGATTTAACTCTTTCATCACCGTTGATTATAGTTTTAAAATTTTTTATTCCTTGAGGCGCAAAATTTCCGTCAATCAAAATTAACTCTGGTTTAACTGATAATTGATCAATTGCTCTTTTCATCGAAAGTAAAGCAGCTTGTAAAATATTAATATTAAGTATTTCTTCTACAGATGCCGTACCTACTGCATAAATTGAATTAAGTCTAACGTGCTTTGCTATTTCTATTCTTTTCTTAAAAGTAATTTTTTTTGAATCTTTTAATAAACTTAAATTAATACTTTCTTTTAATATAACAGCAGCGGAAACTACTGGACCAGCTAAACAACCTCTACCTACCTCATCTACACCTGCTGTAATTATATTTGTCTTCAATTAAATTTTTAATTTAGCTTTTTTATCCCTAATCATTTTAAGATCAATCCAAGCTAATTTTTTTTGATTAGGTTGCCTCATTAAGAAGGCAGGATGAAAGGTAACAATTACGGATGTTTTGCATTGTCCAAATCTTTTTTCAATCCATTTTCCTCTAGCTTTAGATATAACCACATCACTACTTATCAGTGCATTCATCGCAGTACTTCCTAATAAAATCAAAATTTTAGGATCAATTATTTCAATGTGCCTTTTAATAAATGGTAAATATCTATTCATTTCTTCTTCAGTTGGCCTTCTGTTTTCAGGAGGTCGGTAATTAATTATATTTGATATATAAACGCTTTTTCTATCTAAATTAATTGAGGCTAACATTTTATCAAGAAGAATTCCTGCGCGACCAACAAAAGGTAAACCTTCTTGATCTTCATTTGATCCCGGTGCTTCACCTACAAACATAATTTTAGATTTTGGATTACCATCACTAAAAACCATATTTGTAGCACCATTTTTAAGACTACAATTTTTTATATTTGAAATAGATTTTTTTAATCTTTCTAAATTATCTGTTTTATCTACTGAAATTTCAAAGTTATCCTTTTTATATCTATTGATTGCCTTATTATTGTAAATTAAATTATGATTAATAAATTTATAATATTTTATTAATTTTATTGGATTAAGGCTAATTTTTTTTATCATAAATTTTTATGGACATATTTAAATTAAAGTTAAAGATTATAGGACAGATTATATTTGTCATTATATTTTTTTCCACAATAGAAGCTAAAAACTTGGATGAGTTCAATAAGGCAGATCGTGTTTCTGATTATTTTTCAGGAATAATACTTTTAAACGACAATCAATACAGTGAAGCTTTTGATTTTTTAAAAAAATTAAATGGCTTAGAGGCAAATCATATTAATTTCTCTACAAAGTATCTTTATACCCTTACTAACTCTGGAAAATTAAATGAAGCTTTTAACTATTCAAGAAAGCTGGAAAAACAAAAACTAGACAGTTTTGAAAGTAATTTAATTTCAGGAGTTTTTTATCTTAAAAATTCTAATTTGGAATTAGCAAAAAAATATTTCTTAAAAGCCAAAAATAAAAATTCAAGGTTTATATTAAACAACTACGTTTCCAGCAGTCTTTATAATTGGTCAAGTATAAAGAGTGTGGATATTAACTATGCTATTTCAGAACTAAAAAAGTTAGATCAGAGATTTGAAAATTTAAAAAAAATTCAGAAAGTGTTCTTAAATTGTTATTTTAGCAGCCCAAAAACAAATCAATTATTTATTGAATTACTTTCTAATAATAAAACTGATTTTTCAAGGTATAATTATTTCCATGCTTCATATGCGGTTTCTTCTAAAAAAATTGACGAAGCAAAAAATATAGTCCTATCTGCATTAAAAATTTATCCAAGAAATTTGTTACTTAATCAATTTAAAATTGATTTAGATGAAACAAAAAATATAGATGCGTTCAATTGTAAAAAAGAAAATCATGTAGTAGCAGAAATTTTGTATATTACAGCAAATGCTTTGTCCTCTCAGTCAATGTATGCTTTATCAAATTTTTATTTAAATTTAGCTAAATTTCTTAACGAAGATTTTAATTCTTTCGATATCTTATTGGCTGAAAACTTTTATAAGACTGATAATTTTAAAAAAGCAAAGAAGATATATCAAAATTTAGGAAAAAAAGGAGAAGCATTTAAATGGTATTCGGCAAAACAATTAGCAAAAATGTATATTAAAGAAGATAAAAATGAAGAAGCAATTAAATTAACAAGAAACGTATATAATGGACTTTTTTATAAAGGAGTTTATGAAACTTTTGATTTTGCTGAATTTTTAAAAAATAATGAGAAATTTAAAGAGGCTATTTCATATTTTACCAAAGTGTTAAGCAATATAAAAATAGACCATCCTTTATATTCAGAAGCTAGAGATGGAAGAGGCGTTGCCTATGAAAGAATTGGAAAATGGAATAGAGCTGAAAAAGATTTATTAGCATCATTAAATTCTAATCCAAATCAAGCCTATGTAATAAATTATTTAGCTTATACTTGGATCGAGAAAGGAATTAAAATAGAAACATCTCTTGATATGTTAGAGAGGGCAAATAAATTAAAATCAAACGATCCATATATTATAGACTCTCTTGGTTGGGCATTATTTAAATTAGAAAGATACGAAGAGTCAAAAAATTTTCTTCAAACAGCAGTAAGATTGATGCCTGGTGATCCTATTGTCAATGATCACTATGGTGATGTTTTATGGAAAAATGGGAATGAATTACAAGCTAGGTATTATTGGAATTATGTTTTAAATCTTGAAAAGACTGAAGAAGATTTAAGAAAAAATATTAATAAAAAATTGATAAAAGGCCTATAGATAATGGTCTTAAAATCTTATTCAAAAATAAATTTATCGTTAAGCGTAAATAGCAGGTTAAAAACAGGATTGCATGAGATCCAATCTTATTACTGTTTAATAGATTTAAGCGATAGGATAAAAATTAGTAAAATTAAAAAAAAAAAAGATAAAATAATTTTTAAAGGTATGTTTGCCAAGCATATAAAATCAAATAATTCTATTTCTAATCTTTTAAAGTTGCTACGAAAATTGAAATTAATTTCAAGTTATTACTCTGTTAGTGTATTTAAAAATATTCCTGTTTTTAGCGGTTTAGGAGGAGGCACTAGTAACGCAGCTTTTATCTTAAAATTTCTCTTAAAAAGAAGAATTTCCAAAAATACAATTAGTAAAGTTGAAAAAGTAGTAGGGTCAGATTTAAGACTTTTTTTTTATAGACAAGGCTTTTTAGAAAATCTTAAAACTATAAAAGTTGTAAAAAAAAAACAGAAATTATTTTTTTTATTATCACGCCCTAATATTGATTGCCGGACACAAGAGATTTATTCTAAAGTTCAAAAATATTCAAAAAAAACTAAATTTAGCTTAAATAGAATAAACACCAAAAAGAAGTTTATTTACCATATATTAGCTCAAAAAAATGAGCTACAATTAATTGCTGAAAAAAAATATCCAATAATAAAAAAATTACTAACAGATATAAGTGCTAAAAAAGGGTGTTACTTTTCAAGAATGTCTGGATCCGGATCAGTTTGTTACGGTTTATTTGATAGTGAAAGCAGTGCTAAAAAAGCTCTTAATAAAATAAAGACTAAGTATCCTAAATTTTGGTTTTCAATAGCAAAAACTGTTTAATTATATTAATTTATGATATATCAAATCTTTTAGTATTGGGGCATAGCCAAGCGGTAAGGCAGCGGTTTTTGATACCGCCATCCTAGGTTCGAATCCTAGTGCCCCAGCCACAAATTTATGTTTAATCAAAGTTTCAATTTTATAAAAACAATTAAAAGAAACTTGTTTCCTTTTTATAAAAATAAAGAATTAAAATTTGTATTTAAAACTTTACAAGAAGGTTTTGAAGATACAACTGTAGTTGCAAGATTTGTTGGTGGGTGTGTTAGAAAACATATAACCAATGATGTAATTGATGATATCGATATAGCTACAATTTTGACTGCAGATGAAATTAAAGAGAGATTTAAAGATACTAGTTTTAACGTAATTGATACAGGAATTAAACATGGAACAGTCACACTGGTTTCAGACGAACTTAAACTTGAAATAACAACATTAAGAAAAGACGTTGAAACTGATGGTAGACATGCTGAGGTAGAATATATAAACGATTGGCAATTAGACTCTGAAAGAAGAGATTTTACAATTAATGCAATTTATTTGGATATCAATGGAAAATTTTTTGATCCACAAATGGGAAAAGCTGATCTAAAAAATAATAATATAAAGTTCATTGGAGATCCACAAAAAAGAATTGAAGAAGATTATTTAAGAATAATAAGATTCATACGTTTTAAGATTATGTATAATAGCAAAGTAGAACCCACGACTAGTAAGGCAATAAAACTAAATTTAAATGGAATTAAAAAAATTTCAAAAGAGAGAATTTTATCAGAATTATTTAAAATCTTGGATTTGGAAAATTTTATTAATTTGAATGAAAGTGTTCATACAAAAGAATTATTTTTTCTTATTTTTCCTGAATTTAGCAATCTTGAGCGATTAGAGCGCTTAAAAAAAATTTGTAATAATTCTCAAATTAGTAAAGATGTTTTATTAGCAGTTTTACTTATCGATGAAAAAAATAACCATGAATATTTTGCTCATAAGTACAACATTCCAAATAACATCAAAGAAAATTTAAATTTATTTGCTAAAGATTTAAAATTAATTAAAGAAAATAGAGACTTTTTTGAAAAAAATTTAGAAAAAAATATTTATTTAAATAATAAGAATTACCTTATCAATTTAAATATATTAAACTTTGCGAGTAATTATAATTATAAACTTAAAGATTTCTCTGAAACACTTAGAAAAATACTTCAATCTAAAACTCACTTTTTTCCTATTGATGGTAAGTATTTAATTGAAAATGGCATGAATGAAGGCTCTGCATTAGGTAAGGTTTTAAAAATAATTGAGAATGAGTGGATTGCTAATGGTTTCAAGATTTCAAAGAGTAGAGTAAAAGAAATAATTCATTTAAATTTAAGTTAAATATACTCAACGTCTAATATTTCAAAGTTTCTCTCTCCAGAAGGTGTATTAACAGTTACCATTTCCCCTTTATCTTTTCCAATAATTGATTTTCCAATAGGGCTTCTAAAGAATATTAGATTTTTTTTGATATTAGCTTCATCTTGCCCAACTAGTTTGTATGAAATTTTTTTGTCAGTTTCTAAATCTTTGACTTTGACTGTTGATCCAAAGATTACTTTTCCATTGTTTTCAATTTTTGTAACGTCAATTACATTTGCTCTAGCAATTATGTCATTGATTGCAACTACTCTACCTTCAATTAAACCCTGTTGTTCTTTAGCCGCATGGTATTCAGCATTTTCTTTTAGATCACCATGTGATCTAGCCTCAGCAATTGCTTCAACAACTTTAGGTCTTTGATTATTTTTTAAATCTTCCAACTCAGATTTTAAATTTTTTAATCCATTTATAGTTATTGGTTCTTTGTCCATGTTTATTCCCATTTAGCTTCGGGTGGAAGTGACATCAAAATTGAGTTGATATTACCACCAGAATTTAGTCCAAACTTTGTACCCCTATCATATAAAAGGTTAAACTCTACATATCTTCCACGTTTTATTAATTGTTTATGTTTATCTTTTTTTGTCCACTTTAATTTCTTTTTTCTATTAATTACTTTATTAGAAATATCTATGAATGTTAAACCTAATTCTCTTACAAATTTAAAATTCTTAATCCAATCTTTTTGTTCATAATCAAAAAATATTCCACCGATTCCCCTTGGCTCTTTTCTATGAGGAAGATAAAAATATTCATCACACCATTTTTTATATTTTTTATATCCTTTTTTATTTTGTAGACAAACTTTTTTTAAATCTTCATGAATCATTTTCTTTTCTTTATTGTCATTATGACAAGGAGTTGCGTCCATACCTCCTCCAAACCACTCTTTTGAAGTAACTATAAATCTTGTATTAAAATGAAGCGCTGGTATTTTTGGATTCCTCATGTGAGCTACCACAGAAACACCTGAGGCCCAATATTCTCCCTTTTTTTCTGCTCCAAGAATTTTTGATCTGAATTTTTTTGGGAATATTCCTGAAACAGTAGATTTATTTACTCCAACTTTATCAAAAATTTTTCCCCCCAATAAAAGATAAGAGGTTCCTCCGCCTTCATTTTTTTTATCTTTTTTCCAATCTCTTTTAGAAAATTTAAATTTATTATTTTCTAAAAATTCAAACTCTTTACAAATTTGACTTTGTAAGTATTCAAACCAACTATCAGCCATTTTTTTTCTAAAATTAGAATTAATCATTATCTTAATAAATTATTTTGTCTTAATGCTTCAGTTGAAATTATAGCTACACTCATAGCAACATTAAGGGACCTTGTTTTTTTATTCATCGGAATTTTAATTTTATTTTTTATTGATTTATGTAAATTTTCAGGCACTCCGGCACTTTCTCGACCGAATAGTAAAATGTCGTTTTTTTTAAATTTAAACTTATGGTAATATTTATTTGCTTTTGTTGTCATTAAAACAATTCTATTTTTTTTATTTTTTTTTAAAAAATCATTATAATCTTGGTGTCTAAAAATTTTACTAAAACCCAAATAATCCATAACAACTCTTTTAAATCTTGAGTCGTTTAGGTCAAATCCACATGGCTCAATGATATGTATTTTCAAATTTAAACAAGCGCTCAATCTTATTATAGCAGCTGTATTTTGAGGTATATCTGGCTTATATAGAGCTATGTGCATTATTATTGCTTAATTTATGTGTCATTGTGACCCTAGAAAATTAAATAGTATAGTTTTATTAAATTATTCCATTATAAACACAATCATTAATGAGCAAAGAAGAAAAAAAAGTTAATAGAAGAGATTTTTTATTCACCGCTAGCTACACTATCGGGGCAGTAGGTCTTGGAGCAGTTGTTTGGCCTTTAGTTCATCAAATGAATCCAGATAAAGCTCAGCAAGCTTTAGCGACTACAGAAGTTGATATAAGCCAGGTTGAACCTGGGAATTCAATAACAGTTTTATGGAGAGGTAAACCAGTATTTTTAAAAAGAAGAACACAGGAAGAAATTTCAGAAGCAAGAGCAGTAAGTTTAGTAGATTTACCAGATCCTCAAAAAGATGAGGAGAGAGTCAAAGAAGGTAAAGATGAATGGTTAGTAATGCTTGGAGTTTGTACTCACTTAGGCTGCGTTCCTCTAAAAAATAAAGGTGATTATAATGGTTGGTTTTGCCCGTGTCATGGATCGCATTATGATGTTTCAGGAAGAATAAGAAAAGGGCCGGCCCCAAAGAATATGGAAATACCAAAGTTTGAATTTGTAGATAACAATACTATTAAGATAGGATAAATATTTATGAGTGATCACGAATACACACCAAAGTCAAAAGTAGGAAAATGGTTTAACGATCGTTTACCTATTTTAACATTAGGAGCTCATTTAACAGACTATCCAACACCAAAAAATTTAAATTATTGGTGGACATTTGGCGGAATACTAACCTTTTGTTTGTTAACTCAAATCGTAACTGGAATAGTTTTAGCAATGCACTATGTAGCTCATGCTGACTTAGCTTTTGCGAGCGTCGAACATATTATGCGAGATGTAAACTTTGGATGGTTAATTCGTTATATTCATAGCAATGGGGCATCTATGTTCTTCCTTGCTGTTTATATTCATATTTTTAGATCTCTATTTTATGGATCATATAAATCACCTAGAGAAGTAATTTGGATTATTGGACTCTTAATATATCTTTTAATGATGGCTGCTGCGTTTATGGGATATGTTTTGCCATGGGGTCAAATGAGTTTTTGGGGCGCTACAGTTATAACAAATTTATTTAGTGCAATTCCTTTAGTAGGAGACAGTATTACAACTTGGTTGTGGGGAGCATACTCAGTAGATAACCCGACTTTGAATAGATTTTTTAGCTTACATTACTTAATACCTTTTTTAATTTTAGGATTAGTCGTTCTACATATCTGGGCTCTTCACGTGCCAGGCAATAACAATCCAGTTGGTATTGATATAAAAAAACCTTCAAAAGACACCGTGCCTTTTCATCCATACATAACTATTAAAGATGCTTTTGCATTATTAATGTTTATGATTATTTTTGCAGGTTTTGTTTTCTTTTCACCAAATGTTTTAGGTCATTCAGATAATTATATTCCCGCAAACCCGTTAGTAACTCCTGCACATATCGTGCCAGAGTGGTATCTATTACCTTTTTATGCAATCTTAAGATCAGTGCCAGATAAATTAGGAGGAGTAATCTTAATGTTTGGTGCAATTTTTATATTATTTGTTTTACCTTGGTTGGATACATCTAAAGTTAGATCAGCAGTTTTTAGACCTATATACAGGCAATTTTATTGGATATTTATGCTTGATGTTCTAATGCTTGGTTACATGGGGGCAATGCCAGCTGAAGGTATTTATCTAGTGCTTGCTAGGGTAGGAACAGTTTATTATTTCTTACATTTTATTGTTGTATTGCCAGTAGTGGGCTTACTTGAAAAAACAGATCCAATTCCGATGAGTATCTCGGAGCCAGTTTTAACTGGTAGCGCAGATCCATCCCTTGCCAGAAAAGATGATGAAAAGATTTAAATTTAAAATTATAATACTATCTTTTTCTCTGTTATTAACATCAATAACTTCTTCATTAGGAGCAGGTTCAGGTGGTGAACTTTTAAAAGTGAATTGGAGTTTTAAAGGTTTAACAGGTAAATTCGATAGAGCATCGCTGCAAAGGGGATTTCAAGTTTATAAAGAAGTTTGTTCATCTTGTCATTCTATGCAGTATTTAAGTTATAGAAATCTTGGGGAGCCAGGTGGACCTGAATTTTCTGAACAAGAAGTAAAGGCGATCGCAGCTAGCATTGAAATAGAGGATGGCCCAGATAGTCAAGGAGAAATGTTTATAAGACCTGGTAGACCATCAGATAAGTTTAAAAGCCCTTATCCTAATGTAAACGCATCGATAGCAGCTAACGGTGGTGCATATCCACCTGATATGTCAGTGCTTGTCAAAGCAAGACCTGGAGGGTCTAATTATATATACTCAGTTTTAATGGGATACGAAGATCCACCGGTTGGTATAAGTTTAGATGATGGGGTTTATTACAATAAGTATATGATTGGTAATAAAATTAAAATGTCATCCCCTTTAAGTGATGATATAATTGAATATACAGATGGTACTCAAGCTTCCATAGATCAAATGGCCAAAGATGTTACAACATTTTTAACTTGGGCCGCTGAACCTGAATTAGAGGAAAGACATAGAACTGGAGTTAAAGTAATAATTTATTTAATTCTACTTACAACTTTAGTTTATTTAAGTATGAAGAAGATATGGTCAAGGGTTGACACGGAAATATAATACATCTCCGTCTTTAACAATATAATCTTTTCCCTCAATTCTTAGCTTACCATTTTCTTTGCATTTTTCCGCAGAGCCATATTTGATAAAATCATTACATGTTACAGTTTCTGCCCTGATAAAATTTTTTTCGAAATCCGTATGTATGACACTTGCTGCTTTTGGTGCCAGAGTATTTTTTTTTACTGTCCACGCTCTACTTTCTTCAGGTCCTGACGTAAAAAATGTATCTAAGTTTAATAGATCATAACCTTCTTTTATTAATTTATTTAGACCAGTTTTATTTAAACCTATTTCTTTCATAAAGGCTTCCCTTTCATTGCTTTCTAAACCCATAATTTGATCCTCAATATCTGCACAAATTGTAACTATTTTTTCATTTGGATGTTTATTTTTTACGCTTTCTGTAAAATCATTACCTTTGGCCAAACTTTCTTCATCAACGTTACAGACAACAATTTTTGGCTTAACACTCAATAAACCCAAGTTAGACAAAAATTTATTTTCATTTTTATCTTTAACATTTATTTCTAAACCTTCATTTAATTGTTCAAGTTTTTCCTCTAAAATCTTTACTTCTTTTTCTTCAAGTAATTTTTTTTTACCTTTATCAAGTTTTTTCTGAATTATATCTATATCCGCAAGTATAATTT
>Ga0233444_10002756_pt1 | contig 18076 bp, 27 predicted proteins | sample SI_124_October20_6_FD_182792 | JGI IMG/M metagenome (GOLD analysis project Ga0233444, IMG submission 182792) | Seawater microbial communities from Saanich Inlet, British Columbia, Canada - SI_124_October2016_10_MG | ecosystem: Environmental > Aquatic > Marine > Inlet | place: Canada: British... | reverse complement strand
CCTGCTTTAATCCATGGCATAATATTACTATGGTGTTCAAGCTCAGTAATTATTACTTTCCTGTCCCTATCGATACTTTCTGCTATTCGATTAAGACCATCTGTAGTACCAGATGTAAATGCAATCTCATAAGGTTTTGCATTAATTAGTTTTGCAACTTGTTCTCTAGCTTGCTCATATAAATTAGATGCTGTCATCGCTGAAGCATATTCGCCTCTGTGAATATTGCTTCTATAATTATAATGATAATCACTGACTGCTTTGATCGCAGTGTCCACAGTTTGTGATGTAGCTGCATTATCCAAGTAATGGATTTTTGCATAATTCAAACTGGGAAACTGGGATCTAATATCGGCAATTTGTTTTGCCTTTTCGTAAACTCTTAACATAAAAAACTTTCCACTAAAATTGTTTTGGCTTGATCAGGTGAAACTCCCTTTGTCTGCAAATAATATAAAGCAGAATCATCAACATTACTTATGGTACAACCATGTGCACATTCTATATCTTTGGTTTTAATATCAAGCTGAGGCCGTGAACGCATTATGCTGCTACTATCTAACATAATATTTTTGTTAAACATGTTGCCGCTAAAACCCGTGCCATGTTGATCAACTAGGAATGTCCCTACAAAACTTGTTGTGCTGTGTTCATGTCCTACTGTTCTGATATCAACATCACACGAATTATTTGTAGACTTAGTTTCAAAAAATACTTCCGAATGATACTCGTTCCCTTTCCCAATATTATTTCTACCATTTATGTTAACGGTGACATCTTTTGTGGCATCCACATAAAAATTTTCCACACTGTAATGACTACCTGTATTTTTAACATCAATGTTTAATGTACTACCAGGGTAGCAAATGAACACACTGTCAAATATACCCCAAGTGCCGCCTTTTGATAGTGTTTCTCTTTGTAGATTAAGAGTAGCATTTTCTCGTAAAATATAGACCACATAGTTAAGTTGGCCGGCTTGCAAATCTACTAACTCATTTAAGTTGACTGCGCTGTTTGCCTTGATGTCAATAACATTTGTATTGCTTTCCAATATAGGATCGTCAACAGAATTACAGTACTCTATTACTACAGGCGAATCGTTTGATTTATTAATTGTAATAACATTAGGAAATACCGTTGATGCTATGGTTAGATCACCAAAACCTTTTGTATTTTCTAGATACGTTGTGTATTTGTCGTACTTGTAGTTTCTATTGATGTCGTCGAATAATCTGACTTTGGAAGTTTTCTCATGTAGGTCGTTAGTAGTGAAGGCATTACTGTCACAAAAAATAATTGTTTCTTTAGGGCCTGTAGCCAAACGATCAAATCTAGTTAACTGCATATTATAATAATCAACAGTATTACCTACGTCTGATGTATCGAGTATGTCAGTCTTATATATTTTGTTGAGATTAAAATCGCCGAACACTTTGTGCTTTTTGGTGGGGAGACCAGCTCCGGCAAGTCCAGTCAACGCTGTTGTATAATAATCTGCTTTGGAGTTCCCATAGGAATTAAGATAAAGTTCCGCCCACTTATCATCCGTTAAGTAATTGTATAAGTCCTCAAGCTGATAAAACTTTTTTGTTGGGGCTTCTTGAAATGTTGTGTGGGCGCATAATCTCTTAAACACTTTTAAATCCTGATTGGAAAATTTTATCTGCTATTTCAATTCCGCCCGTTATCGTACCAGTGGGTTGTAGGACAACAACTGTGTCTGGGTTTATACCAGCAATTAGTTTTTCATAGTGTGTTACAACTATGAGAGTTCTATCAGATGATTTCCATTTATTCAGCGATTCAATCAAACTGTCGATGCCGTCTACGTCAAGTCCACTATCCGGTTCGTCAAGCATTGCAACACTAACATCAAGCATGTTCATTTGAATAAGCTCGTTCTTCTTTTTCTCACCGCCGCTTGCATCTGTGTTAATGCTCTTTCGGTCCCACAAATCTGGTAGTGCGAGTTCTGCGCTCAACTCTTTAAATTCTTTCAGCTTTGTAACAATATCAGCGCCGCTTAAATCAAGTGCTTGTTTTAGCATCTGGAAGTTACTCAAGCCAGGTATAGGAGTAGGCGTTTGAAATCCTAAAAATAATCCAGCCTGTGCACGTTCATGGACTTCTTTATCGGATATAATTTCGTTATTGAGTATAACTTCACCTGATACTTCTATATCAGGTCGGCCCATAATTGCGTGGAGTAGTGTGCTCTTTCCAACACCATTACTTCCCATAATTACATAAGTTTTGCCCACTTCAAAGGAAAGCGATATATCCTTTAAAACATTGTTAACATTTAACTTTTTAATTTCTAACATGTGTGTATTATACCTGATGTGTTGTGTTTTGTCAATAATTATTTAGACTTCTTTGCGTACAGATTTGCTATACTTGTACATACTTGTGCCGTGTTCTAGTTTAAATATATAACTTTTTTGCCAGCAGTCTAATTGTATAGGTGTCATTCGACCTTTACAGTCTTTAATGTTTTCCTGCTTCCATTCGGCTGTTGTATCAGGATCCTTCCACTTTAGTTTTTCCAATACTGTTCTTCCACAACCCTGACATTGATTGGTATCTTTGTCGTGCATGCACAAACTAATACAAGGACTGATCACCCCACAGCACCTTCCATTGTAACGCTCAATAATTGGTTTGCTTCAGCAGCAAACTCTAGTGGCAAGTGTTGGAATACATCCTTACAAAATCCGCTGACAACAAGGTTAAGTGCATCGTCTTCAGCAAACCCTCTACTCTGTAAGTAATACATTTGTTCTTCGCTGATCTTGCCGGCGCTTGCTTCATGCTCGACTTTTGCAGTACTGTTTGTAGAGCTGACATATGGTATTGTCAATGCCCGGCTGTTCTGCATCATCAAGCTGTCACATTTAGTGAAGTTACTAGCATTGTCAGCCTTACCGTTAATTTTTACCATGCCTCTGTAAGTACTAGTACTATCACCAAAACTTATACCTTTAGCGATAATTGTGCTTTTAGTATCTTTACCAACATGAATCATTTTACTGCCAGTGTCTGCTTGTTGTTTGCCTTTAGTAACAGCAACACTAAAAAACTCGCCCACACTGTTATCGCCTTTGAGAATACAACTTGGATACTTCCATGTTACTGCTGAGCCAGTCTCAACTTGAGTCCATGATACTTTACTGCTCTCACCTTCGCATAAGGCTCGTTTGGTAACAAAGTTATATACACCACCTACACCGTTCTCATCGCCTGGATACCAATTTTGTACTGTACTGTATTTGATCTCTGCTCTGTCTAGTGTTACAAGCTCCACAACTGCCGCATGCAGGGTGTTCTCATCGTATGCAGGCGCTGTACAACCTTCTAAGTAACTTACATAACTATCATCGTCTGCGATAATAAGTGTGCGTTCAAACTGCCCTGTATTACGAGCATTTATTCTAAAGTATGTGTTGAGTTCCATCGGGCATCGAGTACCTTTAGGAATATAACAGAATGTCCCATCTGAAAACACAGCACTGTTTAAGCATGAAAAATAGTTATCGCTGTATGATACAACACTGCCTAAATATTTTTGTACAAGTTCGGGATGTTCCTTTACTGCTTCACTAATACTACAAAAAATAATTCCGTCTTTTTCTAGCTCTGCTTTAAAAGTAGTGGCAACACTGACAGAATCAAAAACAGCATCAATTGCCACAGTTGGGATAATCCTATCGTCGTTCTCACTCTCAATTCCAAGCAGTGCATCACGTTCATGCAGTGGGACACCCAACTTGTCGAATGTGTCCAATATTTCCTGAGGTATTTCATCTTTGTTTCTTATTTTAGGCGCCGAATAGAAACTCATTGCCTGATAGTCTGGTCTGTCATAATTTAACTCTGACCAGTCCGGTTCTGATAACTGTTGCCATCTCTTGAAGGCTTTGAGTCTAAAGTTTAAGAGCCAGTCTGGTTCATCCTTCATTTGGCTCAGTCTACGAACGATGTTTTCATCTAAACCCGGTTCAAAGTCTTCGCTTTCAATTTCAGTACGAAAGCCTTCCTTGTATTGCGTAGTTTCTATTGTGTCAGCTTTCATTCGATTCGTTCAAAGTTAACTTTAAGTGGGTGTCCGGCCATTCTAGCAAGTGTAGTGGCTTCGGTCGTTTTCTGTTCAGCTATCTCATGATTGTAGGTTCCAGCGACAGCCGAGTCCTCACTATGTATCCGCATAGTTACATCTTGTGCAGTTTCCAATGACGTGTTGAACACATCGATAAGCATCTGTATTACAAACGCCATTGGTGTAAAATCATCATTGTACACAATCACATTGAACCTAGGCGGGTAAGATAACCTTGTTTCTGTGTGTGTTTTTACTTGTGCATTAGCCATTTAATACTGTCCAGTTAGTAGGGGAGGTGTCCCTCCCCTGGGTTTTATTTAAGATATTTTAATTTTTTGGGGTTTCATTGCATCAGGAATGTGCCTGATTAATGTTACTCTCAAAATGCCATCTTCTAATTTAGCACTATCAACTTCAACATACTCTGCAAGTTTGAATGTTCTCACAAAGTTGCGTTCTGCAATACCTTTGTGTAGAAACTCTCTGCCGTCTTGGTCTAACACCTGTGAGTTACCTGTTATTTTTAATGTGCCATCTTCCAACTCGATGTCGATATCACTACGCTTAAATCCTGCTAGGGCAAGAGTAATCTCATAAACATCGTTATCGTCTTTGGAAATGTTGTACGGAGGGTATCCAGTCACATTTGCGAATGCAGGTTCGTTGAAGAATTCATTCATAACTCTATCGAAGCCAACGCTGGCTCTGAATAGAGGGTTTAGGGTTTCGGTTGTCAATCTGAATTGCTTTGTCATAATAATCTCCTTTATAAAGCAAGCTATTTTTGTAACAGTATCAAATACCCATATATGGCGTATTGTTTGTTACACATCTATTTATCCATTATAATTAACTAGAAAATAAATTGTTGAAACTTTCTTCTAATGATCTAACCGGGAGCCTATCATAAAACTTTAATTTAAACAACATAACATCTTCTTCAGTCCAAGCTCGCCCATCGGGCTTTGCTACAACATTAAGATACATTGTTGAGTAGTCAGGTGAGTTTGAATCGTCCTCCCAACTGTTGCCCCACGATGTCATTATCTTATAATCCATTTTTGCATCATTGAAGAATTTAACGAAAGGCCGTATCACATTGTGTACAGCCATTTCGTTTATCCATTCGTAATCAGCATCATCGGATACAGGTGCACTAACAAGCAAGATAGAATCTGTTGTTTCTTTATGCACGTTCCTCTGCAGGAAATTATCGATCTCTTTTGGCACCGAGGTAATCCTTATCGCTATATGTTTTTGCCATATGGCATAGTACACACAATGTTTGAATGTTATACTTAGCGTTTGATCCGCCCATACTTTTCAGCTGGATATGATCTCCGTGCATAACACCCCGCATTGCTCTAATCTTATGATACTCGTCAGTAATATGCCCGAATCTAAGATCATCAGTCCTGGGATCATATCCGCAACAATCACACACCCAATTTCGATAAAATGTATGTGGACGTTCAGGCTTCCCCATTCCTCCGTATTGTACACACTCCAGTTGATGCAGTCTACATAGTATGTTACTACCAGGGCCTTCGAATGTACTTAACGTGTGATCACAATCTTCGAGCATGCATTTAGTGTGCTGTTGCTCTTTGATAATCTTAAGGGATTTACCTTTATCTTTGTTCGGATCTCTTAATTCCATAATTCAAACTCCTTCACACTGTAACCATTTGTTGGTATGTATGCCGGTGTTTGTAATTCTGTACTTTTGTTAATTTGAGCAATTAAGAACGGTCCGCCAACTCTCCATTCTGTAGTAAATCCTCTAACAATAACCTCACCATCAGCATTAACATCTGTGCTGTGCTTGTTGGCGCCCCTAAACCAATTAGAATAACTTTGTTTTACCTTATCCCAAAATGCGCCTGTCTCACTAAAGTTACCTTCAAAGAATTCCTTAGTGAAACTTGCTAATGCTCTGCAATACTCTTCGTCAACTGTTATACCTTGTGTGTAACAAGCATCAAAGTATTCGTATAGTACCCTTGCTTCCTTGGGAGCAACTGGTCGTTCTTGTCCTAAGTAACTCCAATAATCACAAAACATTTTAGTTACTGCTGGATGCTTACGACTTTTTGCATGCTTAGTCATCAACGTGTCTGCTAACAAAGTAAAAGCGCCTGGTTGATCTTCGTCACCGAACTTACTGTTAGTTGCAAACAACCCTGCTTCTTCAAGGTACTGCTGTTTAAGTTCTGCATCTAACCATTCCTGGTCATCAGCACCGTCAATCCTAACACCAAATACCATTTGCTTAAAAATGTCAATGAAGTCTAACGGCTTTTTAGCATCGCCGTTAAGCATAATAAAGTTACGTCTAATTTCTAACTTATCGGTAACTGCATACACATTTACTGGAATCTCACACTGTTGTGGACGCATACCAAACACTCTGGTAGCGATAATGTATAAGGCTAATATTGTGTGCTGTCCGTCCCATGCAATATAAGCCCAATCTTCTTCTGGTACATAAGTTTGTATTGGCATAACCATACTTTGGCTAAACTCGTTTATTATTTCAATAACGTGTCGCAAGTCAACTGGACGTTGCATAGTTGTGTCAATTTGGACCAGTGACATTGTGGCCGAAACACCTTGGCACAAAACAATATTGTTCCATTCGGTCCACGTGTGATTTCTGCGTTTGAACTCATCTACTGCTCCGTCAAGCATTTTTGAAAATACGGGACTGTTTGCTAGTGCGTGAGTTAATCTTGCATCGAGTGATACAAAGTTGCTGCCTGCTTCATTGAATAAGGCATTGATTTTATTTGCATGTGCTAGTTTTGACATAGTGAACGACCCTCCACGGTCTTTATGTTTATGTTTTTGTTACTAGTATATTATATACTATTTCCTGCTGTTGTCAACTGTTTTTAGGTTCTTGTTCTTGCTCCTTTTTCAGTTGCTCTTTTTCAAAGTCAATCTCTTGTTGACTTTGTTTCTTCCCAAAAATGCGATCATAATTATCTGAATACGCTTTTTGGTTAGAAGCCTTTCTGGGACGGTCTCCTTTGCCGCCGTGCCATTTGTCAGTCATGATGTTAACCCTTTTTCATTCAATCGACTAATACGACCTAAAACTTCATCGACTTGTGGATCATTGAGGTGCCCGATAACATTGTCTGTGATGTCAGTTGTATAACATAAGTCATTATCGGCATCTAGAACTGCAAGTTCCCACAAGCCGGTTTTACCACCATAACTGTTGCTGTGCTTAACTACACTAGCACCAAACCCATTGGGGAATCGATATATTCTTTGCACACCGTTATCAGGTGTAGTGTGTTCCTCCAATAGGAACTTTGTTTTACCAAAATACATTACACATCACTCCTGTTATGTTCAGATACATTTACAGAATATATCATCGTGCCATCCTCGATATCTCTTCTGCTTGCTTTTGATCTATAACAGGCACAGCGTTACTTTTGTGCATAGTTGCGATACCCTTGACCAATGTGCCAGTATACTTCGGGGACTCTACTTTTCTACAAGAGCCAGTATCGATCGAGCCTAGCGGCATACTTGGGTAGCGATCGCGATGATCATCTCGACACCAAGCCTTGGGCGGTGTATAAGAAGCTGTAGAAAACTTTTTCTTATCTACCTTTTTACGTCCAAAGCAGTAATCAACATAATCATCGAAATTACTATAACGCATGTCGTGCATGCCATTGCGCTTCATGTCTTTGTTGTGCTTGTGCCAACTTTCACGAAGCTCTGCGATACGTGCTTTGGTTAACTTGACCTCACGCTTTTTTGTACTGATGGTGCTGAGGCCTTGTGCAAGATGCATTGTCATAACTACGATCCTGTTGAGATTTCAACATTGAGATCAGGGTTAGCAGAAATAAACTGATCTGCAAGAAAATGGAACTCATCGTAATGTGCCTTTGTGCTTTCATTAGACATGACACCGCGTGAACCAGCCATATCACTGTACACGTCAGCATCAACAAAATTCCAGTTGATTGTACCATCAACATTGATGTTCTCGCTGAGTGTTACAGCCTTGTTAAATGCACGGGCCATCTTGTTTGATACGTTCATAAGCATTACTCTCTTTGTTAACAATATATACTATTATACGGATTCTAGAGCCAAAGTCAACCTTTTTCTGCCAGAAATATTGGTATATAAGTGCTTGATTTATAGCATGTTTTAAGTACATATACCAGCTGAAATAAGTAATTATTAACAGACAAGGGGTATTTTTCATGGATTTAGCTGGTAATAACGGTGGGAAAATAATCACCATCACTGATTTGCTACAAGACAAGGAAACTAAACAGAAAGAACTGGACTATTACGAAATGTGTTTAAAGGATTTGGTAATAAAGATGCAGTTGGTAAGGAATCAAATAGGCGTCACCGAAACTATCATTAATATGATAAAAACAGAAAACGATAAGTTATTTGAGGACTTCATAGCTTCTAAGGATAAAGCAAGAATTTTAGACCTATAAAAAGAAAGGGGACCGAAGTCCCCTTTCTATATCTTAGAAATGTCAATATCTAAAGATTATACCGCGGTGTTAGCAGCAGCCAATGCACGGTAGCCAGCAGCCACAATCTCGCGGCTAGGAGTACCTAGTCGATAGAAAGTCTTGGTGCGACCTTTAGTGTCAGTGTTCTGATTTGCATAGATTGCAAAACCCTTCATGCGAAGTGCTGACACAGTCGAACGTGCATTACCCACGCCAAAACGTGCTTCGATTTGCGCAGCAGTCAAGCCGCGGTTAGTGCTCTGCAGTGCTTCAAGAACTCGGTCTTGCTTAGATACAGTGTTGTTTACAATAGACATAATGTCTCCTTTTTACCTTAGGTTCTCATGTACCGCCCATCGGCACACAAGTTTGTACTATTATACTGATTTTAAAACTGAAGTCAACCTTTTTTTAATAAATATTTGCATGACAACAAATACTCTCGTAATTGGGGGCTCTGGCTATATAGGTAGCGCACTTTGCCCTCAATTGAACACTTACTACACAAACATGGATTTACACTGGTTCGGTGGACCTAGCCCCAACCTAAAAATGGACTTCGGGGATATAACTCAGGGATTTTTAAAAAACTATGACACCATTGTTCTACTTGCAGGACATAGCAGTGTTGCAATGTGCGATCACAATTTGCTCGGGTCTTGGAAGAATAATGTTACTAATTTTATAAATTTGCTTGAATGCATGGGGGATGATCAAGTTCTCATATATGCAAGTAGCGGCAGTGTGTATGGCAGTAATAATGATACACTATGTTACGAGTCTATGGATTTACCGTTAGAAAGTAAAACTTATGATTTTACAAAAAAAGCGATTGAGAAGATCGCAATGAAATCTGATAGGAACACAGTAGGACTTAGATTCGGCACTCTAAATGGATGGGCACCTAACACTAGAACGGACTTAATGATTAACCAAATGGTCCTAACAGCTAAAACATCTAACGATATAGCACTGACTTCTGTGGAAAACTATAGAAGCATTTTGGGTATTAACGATTGTGTTAATGCGATCAATGCCATTATAGAGAATCCGAAACAAGGCAATTACATATACAACCTTTCAAGTCTTAGCGGCAATGTTAGATCATTTGGCACTGCTGTAAAGAATTCATTAAACTGTAATCTGACCATTCACGATGAAGAAACAAGTAGATTCAGTTTTCAACTGGATAACTCCAGGTTTATAGAAGACTACAATTTTGTATACCTCGATACGTTACAATCGCTGATTGAAGATCTTGCATTAAACAGATACAGTCATAGTCATAGGAGAGATGCAATTGACTACTAAGAACACAATTTTTATATTAACATACTGTGAAGGTGACTTTTTTACAACGCAAGCATGGGCCAACGTAGATCACTCTGACTATAATTTTGTTGTGCTTGACAACGGTAATCAGCAAAACGTTAAAGATTTTTGTGAGCAGAACAACTGGGAATACTATGCATCGGAATACAACATCGGTAGCAGTGGAGGATATAATTGGATAATCAGAGCAGCATCAATGTTAAAATTGAAACGTGCTGCACTTGTGCAAGCGGACGTAGAAATACAAGATATTGCAACAATCAACATGCTGTTTAATTCTCACATAGAAAGGTGCGATGATACTTCAGTTTTAATGTGGCCTCAAACAGGTCCTACGGGTTGGCTAACTGAACTAATGGCAGAAACAGAACGTGACTTCACATACGGTGAAGGGACACCTGTAAACTTAGGGCAAATATTTTCCTTCAATCCGGATCACATGATATTTAACCATTTGCTAAATGATGAAAATTTTGTAGTCACGCACTTTGACGATGTTGATCTTAAATATCGAATAATAAATTCAGATACAAGATTACTAAATATGGCTTGGTACCATAAAATGGAAGACAGGTGGATTGCCGATGAAGTTGGTCCTAATATAACAAACGGCTCTGTAGATGGTATGTACAAAATACATCACATTAGTGTTGAAACAAATGGCAACCACCAAGATTGGTACGAGTATAATCTTGCATACTACGAGAGTAAACTTCTTAACACTCTAGAAGGTTACAAAAGACTCAATAAGTGGTCGCAAGCATCGTTACGATGGACTGAAGTAGGATACCCACCGTTTCCAGTGGAATACGAACTTAATCGATGGTGGTCACAGAGGGAAAGTAAGTAATATATTTCACATCACTTTTGACAGCATCAACCCGCTGTCTAATCTCATTTAAAAAATTCCAAGCCAATGGCACAATTATAACTTTATCGTGCTTCGATAATTCGTCAATACTAACAACAGGTATTTGCATAGCTGGACTAAACAAACCTTGTTTTGCTGGACTGTCGTCTATGATAAAATCTAATTCTGTCTGTGCTGCATTTAAAAATGTCATACCTTTAGCAGCGGCGCCGTAACCAATAACTGTGTAACCATCCTGCTTGTATTTTTCAACAGTATGCTTAAACTCGTCACATAACGTTTTAACATTGTCAGCAAATTTTTCATAAAAAGAAAATGTGGTTCTGCCGTCAGCGTCTTCTTTTTCTTTCATTGCTATACTGTTCTGTACGTTGTACTCTTTAGATAATGTAAACAAATAACTATCCCCATGTATATCCATTATCTCAACTTTGTTCAGATACAATCCGCAACGCCCTGCTAGCCGTAACATACTACTAACACTAAAGAAGCTAATATGTTCGTGATAAACAGTATCAAATTCACCTCTTTGATACATTTGACTTTGACTGGTTTGTATATATATTTTACCAGTGTTCGTTATATTATCACTACAAGCTAATAAAAATTCATACGGGTTTGGAGTGTGGGCTAGAACGTTTTGTGCTACAATTACGTCATATTTCTTTAGATGTGTATCGCAGGGCCAAAACCCGTGCGTTATATTGTGTACTTTGCTCGACTCTTCTAATAAATTTTCTGCAGGATCAACACCGTATGTTTTCCAACCATAGTTGCTAAATGCATTAAGCTGGGAACCATCATTGCATGCTATATCCAAAACTGTTTTAGAACTAGTATTTTCGTTTGATACTTTTTTTGCAAAATCTAAAAAATAGTCTTTTAGAGTATTGCTTGTACCGGACTTATAAATGTAATTTGCAAACAGCACAGACGGATCTACACTGTGGGACAATTGCGTATGTCCGCAAATATCACAGTAGTTTACTGCTAACGGGTATTCATCTGTTTTAATTGGGGTGTCTGTAAAATTATTTGCTAAAGGCTGATCATGTAGATCTAAGAACTTTTCAATTTTATCACTACTGCATGCAACACATGCTAAAAGCTCAGTACAACTCATCCTTTGTACCGTTCAGCCAAGTACTGTTCGTGTTGCTTCCACTTGCCTTTGTCTATAAAACCCCATTCCCTTACTGAAGGACCTGGGATGAATAAAGTCCATACATCACTGCCAGGCTCCAACTCAATCCGATGAAGGCCGCGACTGCTCGAAAAGCGACAAGTAAAGGGTCTCCTCCACTTTCGCTCGCCAGTTTGTAAATGCTCCCAATACCCACCTTTAAGGATAATAGTGCAATAAGGCCAAGGGTGATCATGTAAATCATCTGGGTCTCCTTTATGAAAGTTATGTAAGAAAATGTTAAATGGGAACCATTTTCTATCTTTTAAAAATAAATAATATCGTGTTAAGTAAGGCTCGTTATTTATACGATCCATTACAATGCGTTTTCTTCCTAATTTTTCTAGCCATTTTAAAAACATGTTATTGACCTTTTAGTATTTCCCATGTGTGCTTCCAATCTTGGACATGGTATACTTGTTTACTATCTAGCAGAACTGCTAAGGGATAATCATTTCCGCCTTCGTCACATTTATCTCCATAAAAATTAATGTAACTTATTTCGTCTATATCGAAGTCATCTAGTACTTGACTTTTATCACATCCTACAGGGAATATATCTATGCCTGTATCCCCGCCGACTTTTGCTGATAAGTCTGGAAATGTAGCTTCAAATCGTTGTGCAATATTAGCTCTCTCGTTTTGAAATGTATCATATGCTACATACATTGCTCGTTGTTCAGCGTCAGCGTTACGTCCTACTACACTAAAGTTAACCATTCCTGTTCTAGCTTCTATATGATTGCCTGTCCTGTATTTGTAGTCCGAGGACGTTACTTCATGGGAGAGCCACGATGCTGCATTCTTCGGTAGTACCCAATCAGTTGAATATATACGTTTGTCGCCGATCCATACTTCATTGCCGCTACAATTATATACTCTTGCACAAGCGTTATAAATTTCTTCGCCGACTTGCTCAACTGTCTTGGGTTTGTCAGAACCTGTTACAAGAAACACAGGATTATTTTGACAAAAATCTAAAAACCAATATCCAAACTCTTCGTCCATTGCACATCGCGATGGGGTCAAAGTGCCGTCAACATCAAAGATGTGAATCATTATTGCTGTCCTTTAGAAACCCTATTACGTAAACTTGTACTACTAAAACTGTGATCTCTTTTATTAAAATACAAATCAATGTTTCTCATAGTACAAATATCTCTTCCAGTGAAGTCACTATCCTTATACTCTATACCTAGTATACGCACATTTATAGGTAAAGTCAATAGCATATCTTCTAAATCCTGTTCAGTGTTATATACAATGATCTCGTCTACAAATTTAACAGCACTCAATTGTATTTGTCTTTCTATAATACTTTGTATAGGCGGATTCTTACTGTCAGGTCGATCAATAGTGGGATCATTTTGTAAGCCTACAATAAGAAAATCACAGTGACGTTTTGCTTCTTCTAACATAGTGATATGCCCAGCATGCAGGAGATCAAACGTACTACAAGTAAAACCTATTGTGCCACAATCCTTATAGTCTAGTTTCATTACTGAAAATCTCTTAGCATTTTTTCAATTTCCAATGCATGTTGTTCTTCTGTGCCGATTTGGCCTCTCGCATATTCTTCCAACATTATACTAGAGTCTGCTACTTCTGTCAACAACTTTTTGTACAATCCTACCGCATGCTCTTCATGTGCAAGGCTTTCCCGTAGAATAGCTTGGACACTATGGTCATGGCTTTCTTCTATTTGCGCAATACGCTGACTAGGATGTCCGTTAAATCCACTAATAAACTCTCCTGCTTGTAAAGCATGAGCCAAACTTTCATTTGCTTGCTCCTGCAAAAAGGTCACAATTGGCTGTCTATACGGGCCTGTGATCATTAGCGAGCTGTGTGCATATCGTACGACACCTGCCATTTCATATTCCACAATCTCATTGAGGATCTCGTTAACTGCCAGTCTGTTAAGTGTTTTCATTACTAGTTACTTTCTCCGTTGTAATATTCGAGACGTTCAATATCATCTTCGTTTGTTTCTTGGCCATATTGTATTTCTATAATATGGCAAGGTTCTTCATAGGGATTGTATGCTTGATGCCAGTCACCTTGTCTGACATGAAACAATTCATCTTTTTTAAGTGTATGTATGGAAAACTGGGTATGGTGACGAAATGCATGTTTGACATTGATCATGCCCTTACTCACAAACCACATTTCGGAACGTTTGAAATGGCGCTGGTAACTGATACCCTTGCCCGGCTCAATTATTAGTTCTTTTACACGCACAACATCATCATGGAATATGTCACTAAACTCGCCCCATACTCTGCGTACAGTTGGATATTGCCATTCCTTTAGTATCCAACTACTGCTATTGGCTTTGTTATCGCCGCCAACAGCAAATTCAAACTCGTAACCGTCGACATCCATTTCTGGTATGTTGTCTTTGCCTCTGTCACCACCATTACAAAATACATATTCATGGTCGTGTCCATACTCGTCTCTAATCTGCACTAGACCCGCAGTGACGCTGTCATCGCTGTCATTTACTGCAAATACTTTATCTACCATATCCATTCTTTCGATGATAGTAGAACGCTCAGTAAAGGGCATGAATGGTCTACCCTTCTTCCGGGTTAACCATTCGTCACTGTTGACTAGTACGACTAGTACATCGCCGTGCTCGGCTGCTGATTGTAAGTAATGGATATGCCCTGAATGTAAAGGATCGAATCCTCCACTAACGACAGATATTTTCACAGTTACCTCTGTTATTTGTTCTTTATGCGTTGACGAAGACGATCCTGTTGTTCTCTAACTGGCTTCATTTTCTTTTTGGTTTTAAGATGTTTTAATCCACTAGTAGTATACTGCACATGATCACCAGATATTTCCTTCTCTGTGACTGATCTCTGCCACCGCTTTGCAGCTTGTGCCTTTGATCTGCGCTTAGTTTCACTTGGCTTTTCGTAATACATATTTTTTGATATAGTCTTCTGAAAGTCATCACGCTCTAATCTCTTTTTTAGAATTCGTAGTGCTTTACCTACATCGCCGCCTCGGACTTCGACCCCAGGTTTAAAATAATCAAAAAAGTTTTCTTTTGGTCTTGTGTCGTTACCCTTATTATTCCAAGACTTGGAATAATTGTTATTCTTATGTTTGTTCAATTTGTCCTCTCAATAAAACAGTGTAATGTTTGTCTATTTCTTCTACTCCGTTACTATAAACGAGAGTAGGCGCCGGCATATCACTTATCTTTGGGTATTGATTAAAAATTACTTTTGTGACACCAGCGTCTTGTAATTCGGGTGCTCTATACATGATACTGTGTAAACTTGCTTCCACAATGCTGCGTATACCTCGAGCGCCTATACCCTTTGAATGAGCAATTTCTGATACTGTTTTATAATAGCTATCAGAAAACTCTAATTCTATATTATCCATTAAAAGCAAGTTCTTGGATTCTTTTATAACACTAACATCCGACGATGTCATTATTTCAATCATGTCATCCTCTGCTAATTCACTTAGAGAAACAATAGTAGACAACCTTCCAACAAATTCAGGTATCAACCCATATGTTATCAAGTCTTTATGTGAAATAGACTGCCTCCAACTAGCTTTGTCTGTATTACTTATATCTGCGCCGAACCCAATACTACGTTTATTGAACCTAGCATTGACTGTTTTTTCCAAACCAACAAAAGCGCCACTGCAGATAAAAAGTACATTGCTAGTATCGAATTCGACAAAGCCATCAGATTTTTTGCTGCTAGGCATAGGCACTTTGATGACAGTGCCTTCTATAAGTCTCAACAACGCCTGTTGTACGCCCTCACCACTGATATCTTTTGTAGACGAGTTTGATTCGCTACTTCTAGATTTTTTATCTATCTCGTCTATAAATATTATACCTTGTTGTGCACGTTTTACGTCCCAGTCGCAAATGTTAAGTAATCTCTCTACAACACTTTCAACATCCTCTCCAACATAACCCGCTTCTGTAAGAGTAGTTGCATCAGCAATTGCAAACGGCACAGACAGTACTGTTGCCAGTGTTTGCGCTAATAGTGTTTTGCCGCTACCTGTGGGACCGATCATTAACACATTGCTCTTACCTATTTTGACATCGCCAGCTTCCAAACTAGATATACGCTTGTAATGATTATACGAAGCTATACTTAGAATTTTCTTTGCTGTTGTTTGGCTAATTATTGTTCGATCTAATCTATCACATATTTCAGTAGGCGATAACAGTGAACTTACCTCTTCGAGCAAATCTTCGTCAGTTGCATCGCTTAAGATGTTTGCACTGACACGTATACATTCATCGCAGATAAATGCTGCAGGGCCTGCTATTAATTTGTTAACTTGGTCTCGTCGTTTGCCGCAAAAACTACACGAATAGTTCTGTTCTTGTGTACTCATTTTTTGCTTGTATACCTCGGCTTTGTTGGCTTATCGTTATCTTCGGAAGGTAAAGGAACTGCCCAAAACCCTAACGCTCTACTTACTTCTTCTTCGCTAAGTTTTTGTAATTTATCGAATATATCTTTTTCGCTGAAATCTTCTTTATTAAAATCGGAATTGACAAGAAGTCTTGCAGCTTCATGCAAATAAGCATCGGGTTCAACACCGTCTTTGAGTTGCGTTAATTCTTTTTCTAACATTCGTATGCGTTCAACATACATACGTTCAGTTCTAGAAGACATGGGGACAACTACAGCCCTTTTCTCTTCTTGGCTTTCTTGCGAGTGTTTTAGCTTTATCAACGCTGTTTCATACTTTTTAAGCAAACTTTCAAAAGCAAGTTGCACTTGATTATTGTTCATTGCCAAGGACGGTATGCTCTAGTTCCACAATGGACTGAGGAATTGTTAGATCAACATCTATAGTTGGCTCTGTATTGTTTTCTTCTTCTAGCTCTGTAATTCTCTTTGCTTGAGCAGCCATGGAACTCTTAAGACTTTCTGATTTATCGATAGAGTCAGCTAAAAGTTTTAATGTATTTCCGTATTTTTCGTATAATACGTCTAACGCTGTTTGTATTTCTTCTTTACTCGCCATCTTGTGTTCCTTTTAATTTTTTAGATAATTCATTTTCCAAATCAATTATTGTTTGAGGTGTGCCTATTTCTACATTTGTATCAGCTTCTATTATAACTTCTTTTGGTCTGTCAATCAATAATTTTTTAATTTTATCTAGTTCATTTCTCAATGCTGCACTTTCTGCTGCAGAACTTGCAGCCATAGTTATTGCTATGCTATCTGATTCACTGTTGTCATGCGGACTGCTGTGTTCACCAGTTCCCCCCACTTGTTGTAAATGTATACTGTTGTCTGTTGTACTCCCTCCTTGGGAAGAATCTTGTAAGTTGTCTTTGTTGTCTGCCTGTCTATCAACGGCTCCCCCATTATCGGGCGAGCTGGTAATGCTGGCATCGCTATTATCGGCTGGATCTCTGTCATTGTCTGGTGCCCCACTTTCTAAATTAATTCCATATCTTATCAATGTCTGGTTCGCAGCTATTAATAGTATCACAGCTAACGGGTCGAAAACAAACACCAACATCAGTATGAATAGTCTAACTGACTGATCTAAATAGTCAGCTGAATCATTTCCGTACAGTAGTTGTGCAACGTACTTTATAGGTCCGACTTCCTTTTCTAAAACACGTACAACGCTTTCTGCTTCAAACTTCTCATCTTTAAGTATAGCTATACCGTCATACAATGTATCTATCTGATTGTTGTAGTCGTCGATCTGTTCTAATGTATCGTCTTGATCTTGAGCGTTTGATCCCCGCAAATTATTAATTTCAGCGTTTGCATTATCTATAGTAGTCTGTGCTTGTTGTCTATAACGATCAATGGCGCTTTGAAAAGTTTTAATATCAGTATTAGATTGAGATCGTAATAATTGACGTTGGTCGTTAAGACTACTTTTTTGATCTATAATTTCGAGTCTTTCTGCTTGTTGGGAATCTCGTAAATCATTTGCCTGTTGTACATAATCGATAGTTTCTGTTTCGGCACGTCTGAATGCGCCGCCTGCGTCTGTTTCGATAACCTCTACACCTTTGCTTCGTAAAGTATTTACTGCAGAATCCAATGTACTCAGT
>Ga0233444_10002754_pt1 | contig 18080 bp, 18 predicted proteins | sample SI_124_October20_6_FD_182792 | JGI IMG/M metagenome (GOLD analysis project Ga0233444, IMG submission 182792) | Seawater microbial communities from Saanich Inlet, British Columbia, Canada - SI_124_October2016_10_MG | ecosystem: Environmental > Aquatic > Marine > Inlet | place: Canada: British... | reverse complement strand
ACTTCTCTAATTCCGGCCTAATTTCGGCCTAATTTCGGATACCAAAGAAAAAGGCGGGATCATGCCCGCCTTTTTCACTGTCTAGAGGTTCGCCACAATGTCATTTAGCGCCCGCACGGCGGACACTGAACGATCAAACATGGCTTGTTCATCTTCATTCAGTTCAATTTCAACGATACGTTCCACGCCACCCGCGCCCAGAACAACAGGCACGCCGACATATAGTCCGTCCAGACCATAGGCACCATCAACATAGGCGGCACATGGCAACAGGCGCTTTTTATCTTTCAGATAGGCATCGGCCATTTCAATCGCTGATGAAGCAGGCGCATAAAAAGCTGACCCTGTTTTCAGCAAACCAACAATCTCGGCTCCGCCATCACGCGTGCGCTGGACAATCTCGTCAATCTTCTCGGCGCTTGACCAACCCATCTTCACAAGGTCCGGCACCGGAATACCTGCAACAGCCGAATAGCGCACCAATGGCACCATCGTATCGCCATGACCACCAAGCACGAAAGCTGTGACATCTTCAACTGACACGGCAAACTCTTCAGCCAGAAAATACCTAAAGCGTGCCGAATCCAGAACTCCAGCCATACCGACAATCTTTGACGTTGGCAGACCTGAGGCTTTTTGCAGAACCCCAACCATCACGTCAAGCGGGTTGGTAATACAGATAACAAAGGCATCTGGACAATTATCCTTGATGCCCGCACCAACCTGATTCATCACATTTGTATTGATCCCGATCAGATCGTCACGGCTCATCCCTGGCTTGCGGGCAATGCCAGCGGTGACAATGACGACATCACTTCCTGCCAATGCCGCATAATCATTTGAACCTGTTACAGCGGCGTTAAAGCCTTCAATCGGGCTAGCCTGCGCTATATCAAGCGCCTTGCCTTGCGGCATACCTTCGGCAATATCAAAAAGCATGACATCGCCAAGTTCCTTTAATCCAGCCAGTAATGCCAGCGTACCGCCAATATTACCTGCACCAACCAACGATATTTTATTACGTGCCATGATGTGTCATCCATTTCCAGAGCTCTTTAACGGTATCACCAGCGCAAATGTGCAAAGCTTGGTGATAACCATATATATGCGAGGGGTTTACCGAATTATGCTGTCCTGCACAAGTCTAATCCCCTGTTTTTTTCAATCATCTCTGCTATTGATTCATGTTAATCCGAAGCTGAGATATGGCTTTTGCCACGCCCTGCCATCTCCCTAAGCCGCGACTGAGTCCGCGAAAATTCAAAATGCCACTTTTCACCAGCATACAGCTTATCTACAGCCATTTCCGAAGAAGCCAAAAAGAAACGTCCTCGGTCATATAACGCATCAATTAACCACATAAAGCGACGTGCAAGATGCTCGTTCTGGGTGGTAAAGGCTGGCACATCATGCATCACGATGCCGGTAAACCGACCTGCAATCGCCAGATAATCTCGCGCCGCCAAGGGTCTGTCACAAAGCGTGGCGAAACTGACCATCGCAACATCTCCAGCAGTCGTATCAAACACAATATCGCGTCCAGCAACACGCACAATTTCTTCTAGCGGTGTCAAATGCGCGCTAACCTGTGCAAAGGACGTATTAAGCGCAGCACGCGCGCGCTCATTATTAGGATGAAACCAAGCTGGTAATCCGGCCAAAAGCGCGCCCCGCCAATCGGTACCAGACCCAATTTCCAACATCTCGCATCGCTGTTTCAGCAAAGCAATAAACGGCAAAAACCGATCCCGATGCAAACCATCCTTATATAGATCATTTGCATGTCGGTTCGAGGTGGTCACGACAATCGCCCCGCGCTCAAACAAGGCGGTAAACAACCGTGCCAGTATCATCGCATCGGCAATATCCCGCACTTCCATTTCGTCAAAACAGATAATTTTGCCACGGGCGATCAACTGATCGGCAACTAGGGCAAGCGGATCATCCGGATTGGTTTTTCGTGCCGCATGAATCAAATCCTGCGCCAGCACCATGAAATCATGAAAATGCAACCGCCATTTGCCCATCATCGCCACGCCTGACGATTTATCCGTTTCGGTATCAAGCGCCGCATAAAACATATCCATCAACATGGTTTTGCCGCGCCCAACCCCACCATGGATATAAAGACCACGTTCGACCGCAGATGCTTTGCCAAACAGGCCGGCGATACGGCGTCCCAGATTTGGTGCTTGTAGCGATAAAATGCGGGTGACAAGGCCATCCAACACACGGGCAGCCTCGGCCTGACCTGCATCAAAACGCAGATCGCCATTGGACACAAGCGCATCTAGTGCCGCGCTTGGCAACATCCCTGCTTTGCTAGACATAGCCTGATTATGCGGTTGTTTGCTGACCTCGGCCATCACTGTTGTAGCCACATTGATATGCCTATCATCGATCACCCGGAACAGACACTACCGCCGTGCCATTTCTCCTTTGATACCAGCAATCGCCTTGCCGGGATTGAGACCCTTCGGACAGGTCTTTGCACAATTCATAATGGTATGGCACCGATATAAGGCAAAGCTGTCATCCAGCGCATCAAGGCGCTCTTTCTTGTAATCGTCACGGCTATCCGAAATCCAGCGATAGGCCTGTAACAGAACGGCTGGCCCCAGATATTCATCACTATTCCACCAATAGCTTGGACAGGCTGTCGAACAGCTAAAGCACAGAACACATTCCCACAAGCCGTCAAGCTGGTCGCGGTCATCTTGTGACTGCTTACGCTCACTTGCTTCACTGGCTGGCTTGTCGGTTTTCAACCACGGTTCGATTGACGCCAACTGCCGATAGGCATTGCTCAGATCCGGCACAAGGTCTTTCACAACTGGCATATGCGGCAGCGGATAGATTTTCACATCATCTTTGACATCATCGATGCTTTTCAGACACGCAAGCGTGTTGGTGCCGTCAATATTCATCGAACATGACCCGCAAATACCTTCGCGGCATGATCGCCGGAATGTCAGACTACTATCATGTTCGCTTTTAATCTTGATCAGCGCGTCCAGCACCATTGGTCCGCAATCATCCAGATCAATGTCAAAGCTATCAATGCGTGGATTGCGATCATCATCCGGCGACCAGCGATAAATCTGGAACGTTTTCACACGCCCCGAATCAGCAGGCGCCTTATAGGCTTCGCCCTTGGTTATTTTTGAATGTGCAGGCAGGGTAAATTCAGCCATCAATCATGCCTCTAATATACGCGTGGCGCTGGGGGAATTGGCGCCACATCATTACTCAATGTATTCATCACAACACCGCGATAACTCAGATCCGATTTATTGCGTTCATCAAGCCGCATGATCGTATGCTTCATCCAGTTATCATCATCGCGCTCTGGCCAGTCTTCATGCGCATGCGCGCCGCGTGATTCCTGACGCTGATCGGCAGACCGGATCGTCACAAGCGCTTGCCCTACAAGATTGTCAAGCTCCAACGCCTCAATCAGATCGGTGTTCCAGATAAGCGACTTATCCTTAACGCCTATTTTTGCCATTTTGGCGGCGATATTATCCATGCGTTCAACACCATCAGACAATGATTCGCTTGACCGGAAAACCGCCGCATGACGTTGCATCGCATGTTGCATTTCCAGCCGGATACTTGCCGCTGTCACATCACCATCGGCATGACGCATCTTGTCAAGACGGGCAATGGCTTTATCCGTTGCCGCTTGTGGTGCCGTGCGCGGCGCATCACCAGGGGTGATCGTTTCGGCGGCGCGTTTTGCGGCGGCGCGACCAAACACAATAATATCAAGCAGTGAATTTGTACCAAGGCGGTTGGCCCCATGCACCGATACACAAGCCGCTTCACCAATAGCCATCAAGCCCGGCACAACACGATTCTCGTCATCAGCCGATGGTGCCAGAACTTCACCATTATAATTGGTTGGGATACCGCCCATATTGTAATGCACTGTCGGCAGAACAGGAATTGGCTCTTTGGTAATATCAACACCACAGAAAATCTTTGCGGTTTCCATGATGCCTGGCAGACGGATATTCAATGTTTCGGGATCAATATGCTCAAGATGTAGCATGATATGGTCTTTGTTCGGACCAACACCGCGCCCTTCATTGATCTCGATTGTCATCGCGCGGCTAACCACATCTCGGCTGGCCAGATCCTTGGCATTCGGGGCAAAGCGTTCCATAAAACGCTCACCTTCTGAGTTAGTCAGATAGCCGCCTTCACCACGTGCGCCTTCGGTAATCAATACACCGGCGCCATATACACCTGTCGGGTGAAACTGGACAAATTCCATATCCTGAAGTGGCAAGCCCGCGCGCAACGCCATCGCATTACCATCGCCCGTGCATGTATGCGCTGATGTGCATGAGAAATAAACGCGGCCATAACCACCTGTTGCCAGCACTGTCTGCTGACCCCAGAACCGATGCAAACTGCCATCTTCCATACAAAGCGCAATCACGCCTGCGCATTCACCTTCATCATTCATCAACAGATCAAGCACAAAGAATTCGATGTGAAACGCCGCCTGATGCTTAAGACATTGCTGATATAATGTATGCAAAATGGCATGGCCGGTACGGTCTGCCGCCGAACAAGCACGGCGCGCCATGTTTTTTCCATAATCCAGCGTATGACCGCCAAAGGGGCGCTGATAGATATTGCCATCTTCGGTACGTGAAAACGGCACCCCGTAATGTTCCAGCTCAATCACCGCAGGCGCGGCGTTGCGGCACATATATTCAATCGCATCCTGATCGCCAAGCCAGTCCGACCCTTTGACCGTATCATACATGTGGTATTTCCAGTTATCACCTTCACCCATATTATCAAGTGCCGCCCCGATACCACCTTGCGCTGCCACTGTATGCGAGCGCGTCGGGAACACTTTACTGATACAGGCTGTCTTCAAACCGGCCGTTGCCATACCAAGCGTCGCACGCAATCCGGCACCGCCAGCGCCAACAACAACAACATCGTAATAATGATCTTTAATTTCATAATCAGGCATGTGGATAGCTTCCCATTTCTAAAAGGCCACTGACGCAATCGCTATTAAACTCGCCCCTGCAATAATCGCCATTATAATATTTATAGTTAATATAAGAGCATGACGCCCCGATTTCACGGGTACGTAATCCTCAATAACGACATGAGCACCCAAAGTGCCGTGAAATACCCCGATTACAACCAGCAATACCAACGCCAATGCTTGATAGGGCGTCGCGACAAAGGCACGCGCCGCTTCATAATCCAATGTGCCAATGGTCGCCACAACAAACACGAAATAGGCCATCAGCACCAGAACCGCTACCGCGCTCATCCGTTGCCAACGCCAATGCGCTAATCCGGAAACACGTGGTCTTGGCATTGTTTTTTCTGAATTGTTTTCCATTACCTTGCGTCTGCCCTATACCAGAAACCAGAAAATGCCTGTCAAAATGACTGTCGTGGCAAGTACAATACGACCCGTTGCATACACATGCGGAATTTCCAGACCCAGTCCCATATCCCAGGTCAGATGACGTACGCCATTAGCCGCATGATAAAACAAAACCACCGTATAGCCGAATAGGACAAATTGACCCAAAGGATGCTGAATAATCATGGTCGCTAGTGCAAAACTGTCTTCGCCAAAAGCCAGCGCGATCAGCCACAAACAAACCAGCCCTGTACCCGCCGCCAGAACGACACCCGTAGCCCGATGGCAAATCGATAAGATCGATGTCAGTTGTGGTTTATAAATTTGTAAATGCGGCGATAAGGGACGCGGCTTTGACATAACATGCCTCATTAACTAGGAATTATGATGGTATATGGTTTGCAACCTATTTTAGTCAAATATAAAGCGATAGACATAATGAATTAGTTCGCAGTCGCATACTAAATACAGTATCTTACTCATCGTGTCACAAGCGCTAGGATCTTACAATGAAGCGCGTTTTATCAATTCAATCGTCTGTCACCTATGGATTTGTTGGCAATAACGTTGCCAGCCCGGTGCTGACCAGCATGGGTATATATCCGCTGGCGGTAAACAGCGTGATGCTGGCCGCGCATCCGGGGTATGGAATCGTCGCTGGTCAGGCAACGCCTGCCAGTCATATTGCCGCGATTCTGGAGGGGCTTGTGGCACTGGGTATCGTTCCTGACATTGACGCCACCATCAGCGGGTATCTTGGTCATGCGGATCAGGTTGAGATAGTTGCTAATCTGATCACAACATGGCGCAACACGGGGGCAACTGGCACCTATATCTGCGATCTGGTGCTTGGCGACGCTGGCAAATTATATGTCGATCAAACACTGGCTGACTTAATGATTGATCAACTTCTGCCTTTGGCCAATATCATCACCCCAAACCAGTTCGAGCTAGCTTATCTATCGGATAGGCCCGTTACGGGTAGCGATAGCGCCATCATGGCTGGGCAACATCTGCTGGCATCCCAAGCGGGGCTGAACGCGGTGATCGCAACAGGCATATCTAATGGTGACGATTTTGTGCATGACATTCTGATCACGCGCATGACGCAAAAAAGCTGGCAGTATGACAAACGCCCTTCTGGCATATCAGGCAGTGGCGATCTGTTTACATCTTTGCTGGCTGGCGGTCTGGTTCAGGGCATGCCCCTAGACACCGCAACCGCGCGCGCCAGCAATCTTGCACAGGCCGTCATCGCCCGTAGCGACAACCCGAAAGAACTGGCACTTCTGGAAAATCTGCATCTATTTTCGACCAGCAACCAGACAGACAAGCCAAACAGACAAGCCAATCAGGATTAGACCTAACGGCCAGAAATACCGCGCTCGACAACCAATTCGGCAATCTGTACCGAATTCAATGCTGCGCCTTTACGCAGATTGTCTGACACACACCAGAACACAAGCCCGTTTTTCACCGTCGGGTCACTACGGATCCGGCTAATATAAACCGCATCTTCACCAGCCGCTTCATGTGGCGTGACATAGCCTTCATTCGCACGATGATCGATCACCACCACGCCTGGCGCATCCTGTAATAATGTGCGGGCAGATTTGTCGGTGATCGGCTTATCCGTTTCGATAAACACAGCTTCGCTATGGCCGATAAAAACCGGAATGCGCACACAATGCGCTACCAGATCAATTGACGGATCCAGAATTTTTTTGGTTTCGGCGGTCATTTTCCATTCTTCTTTGGTAAAACCGTCATCCATAAACTCATCGATATGCGGGATCGCGTTAAAGGCAATCTGCTTGGTAAAAATTTCGGGTTTTACCGCATCATTCACGAAAATACCCTTGGTCTGGTTAAACAGTTCATCCATCGCCGGACGCCCCGCACCTGACACTGCCTGATAGGTCGAAACCACAACGCGGCGCACGCCAAAGGCGTCATGCAACGGCTTTAACGCCACCACCAACTGCGCTGTTGAACAATTCGGATTGGCAATGATGTTACGGCCACCATTTGCAGGCGTTGTCCCTTCGATCGCATCCGGGTTCACTTCTGGCACGATCAACGGCACATCGTCATCCATACGATAGGCCGATGAGTTATCGATTACGATACAGCCAGCCTCAGCCGCTTTCGGCGCATAGGCCTTTGACGTGTCGCCACCAGCTGAAAACAGGGCAATGTCGGCAGTGGCAAAATCAAACTTATCCAGCGCTTCGACCGTTACAATCGCATCTTCACCATAGGACAATTCACGGCCAACCGATTTTGACGATGCCAGCGCATAAACCTTGTCAGCCGGAAAATGTCGCTCGGCAAGGGTTTGCAGCATTTCACGGCCAACAGCACCTGTGGCACCAACGACGGCTACTCTATATCCCATGTGAAAATCCTCTTAATATCTCGAATCCGGCTTTGACAAAGCCAGACAAATTCAGGTCAAATTATATAGCAATTAACGTGCTAGACGATCCATGGCGTCAATCACCGCGGCGGTCATGCCATCGGTACCGGTTTGTTCATAACCTGACGTCATGATATCACCTGTCCGTTTGACAGCCAGCGCATCGCTGACCGCCTGTTCCAGCAGATCGGCATCCTCAGCCTGACCAAAACTGTAACGCAGCATCATCGAAAAGCTCATGAACTGTGCCAACGGGTTGGCAAGGCCTTTACCTGCAATATCTGGTGCCGACCCGTGAACTGGTTCATACATCGCAGCAGGTAAACCCGTTTCCGGATCAAGATCGCCAAGCGAAGCTGATGGTAACATACCCAGCGAACCTGTCAGCATAGCTGCACAATCAGACAATAAATCACCAAACAGATTATCTGTTACAATCACATCAAACTGTTTTGGCGCACGCACCAACTGCATAGCGCAGTTATCCGCATACATATGCGACAACGTAACACCTTCGCCTTCGGCGGCATGTAATTCTGTCATCACTTCGCGCCACAGCACGCCTGAATGCATCACATTGGATTTTTCAACCGATGTCAGACGGCCATCACGCTTGCGCGCCAGATCAAAGCCAACACGGCCAATCCGTTCAATTTCCGACGTTGAATAGGCGTTGGTGTCATACCCAATCTTGCTACCATCTTCGCGCACATCAATACCGCGTGGCTCAGCGAAATAGGAACCACCACATAATTCGCGCAATATCATAATATCAAGGCCTGATACCAGCTCAGGCTTCAGCGATGACGCATCAACCAATGCCGGAAACACAATGGCTGGACGCAGATTGGCATAAAGATCCATCTCTTTGCGCAGTCGAAGCAAGCCGCGCTCAGGCTTCAGATCAAACGCCAGATCATCATATTGCGGGCCACCAACAGCACCAAACAACACCGCATCAGCGCTCATTGAATCAGCCAATGTTTCATCGGTCAGCGGGGTGCCATGCGCATCATAGGCCGCACCCCCAACAAGACCTTCGGAAATGTCAAAGCCCAGACTGCGATGTTTCGCCAGCCAGTCAATGATTTTCATATTGGCCTGCATCACTTCACGGCCGATACCATCACCCGGAAGCACCATTACTTTGCGATTAGATGCCATTACTTTTCCTTTTGCTTAACTAGCTTAATTCTGGCTTTGTCATAAATCCTAAACAGCCTACAGCCACGGCTGGTTGGCTTGTCGGTCAGTTTCATAACTGTCGATCGCGCTGCTTTTTTCCAGCGTCAAACCAATATCATCCAGCCCTTCAAGCAGGCATGTCTTGCGGAACGGATCAATATCGAAATCAATCGTTACCCCATTCGGGCGTTTGATCGTCTGGCTTACCAGATCAACCGACAATTCCGGATTTTCGGTATCGGATGCATCGGCCATCAGCGCGTCACGCTGGTCAGCACTCACCACAATCGGCAAAACGCCATTCTTGAAACAGTTATTATAGAAAATATCGGCAAAGCTGGTCGAAATCACACAGCGAATTCCAAAATCAAGCAACGCCCATGGCGCATGTTCGCGGCTTGACCCACAGCCGAAATTATCACCTGCAACCAGAATTTCCGCATTACGGTATGGTTCTTTATTAAGCACAAAATCGCTGATCTCGTCCCCACCCAGCGTATAGCGCATTTCGTCGAACAGATTGATGCCCAGACCTGACCGTTTGATTGTTTTCAGGAACTGCTTCGGGATAATCATATCGGTATCGATATTCAAAATGTTCAGCGGTGCCGCAATACCGGTCAGCGTATCAAACTTTTGCATTGAATCGTCTCCTCTAGCTTTCCATGTCACGGACATCGGTCAGATAGCCAGTAACCGCCGCCGCAACAGCCATTTCTGGACTCACCAGATGCGTACGGCCACCGCGACCTTGTCGGCCTTCAAAATTACGGTTTGATGTTGACGCACAGCGTTCGCCATCAGCCAGCTTATCGGCATTCATCGCCAGACACATCGAACAGCCTGGTTCACGCCATTCAAATCCAGCCGCCTGAAAAATCTTGTCCAGCCCCTCGGCTTCGGCCTGTTCTTTGACCAGACCTGAACCTGGCACAACCAGCGCCCGCATACCGTCGGCCACAACCTTGCCATCGGCAATCTGCGCCGCGGCACGTAAATCTTCGATGCGGCTATTGGTACAAGAACCGATGAACACCGTATCAACCTTGATCTCAGTCAGTTTCTGTCCAGCTGTCAGCCCCATATATTCAATCGCGCGCTCAATCTTTGAACGCTTTGATGCATCACTTTCGGCTTCGGGATCAGGCACCACACCGGCGATTGGCAACGCATCCTCGGGGCTTGTGCCCCAGGTCACAGTTGGGCCTATATCTTCGGCAGCCAATGCCATTTCGGTGTCATAACGGGCACCTTCATCCGATGGCAGACCGCGCCAATAGGCAACAGCCTTGTCCCACAAATCGCCTTTTGGCGCCATTGGCTTATCGGCAATATAATCAAAGGTCGCGTCATCTGGCGCAATCATACCCGCACGGGCGCCTGCTTCGATCGCCATGTTGCATATAGTCATCCGGCCTTCCATTGACAGACCACGAATCACCGATCCGGCAAATTCGATCACATGGCCCGTACCGCCTGCTGTTCCTAGCTTGCCAATAATAGCCAGAATAACGTCCTTGGCGGTAACACCGGCACCAAGCGTGCCATCAACGGTGATCCGCATATTTTTGGCCGGCTTCTGGATCAATGTCTGGGTGGCAAGCACATGCTCGACTTCGGATGTGCCAATACCAAAGGCCAGCGCGCCAAACGCGCCATGTGTGGCAGTATGCGAGTCACCACATACAATGGTCATGCCTGGCTGGGTAAAGCCCTGTTCTGGGCCAATCACATGCACGATACCCTGACGGATATCATTCATACCAAAATAGGGAACACCAAATTCTGCCGCATTCGTTTCAAGTGCTTCAACTTGTATCCGCGATTCCTCATCGGCAATGCCTTCGGAACGATCAGTCGTTGGAATATTATGATCGGCAACAGCCAAGGTGCGATTCGGCGCGCGAACGGTACGGCCATTGTTGCGCAAACCTTCAAACGCTTGCGGGCTTGTCACTTCGTGAACAAGATGCCGGTCAATATAGATCAGGCAGGTGCCATCATCCTGTTGATGCACAACATGCGCATCCCAGATTTTATCAAATAACGTTTTTGGAGCCGACATGTCTTTTTCCTATTGGTTGCCGGCGAGGAACTCTCTCGAACCGGACAAGCCAATCAGGAAGAGGACGCCTCGCGATAAGTTGTTTTTTCAGCAATACGCGCCGCTTTACCGGTACGGCCACGCAGATAATATAGCTTAGCACGACGCACACGGCCACGGCGAACAACCGTAACGCCTGCGACTTGCGGTGCATAAAGCGGAAATACCCGCTCGACGCCTTCGCCATATGATAGCTTACGAATGGTAAAGGACGAAGCAACTCCATCACTTTTGCGTGCGATACATACGCCCTCAAAAGCCTGAATACGCTCGCGGCTACCCTCGATGACTTTCACGTCAACACGGACGGTGTCACCAGGTGCAAATTCGGGAATTTCGCGCTGCTCGAGCACTTTTTCCATTTGTTTTTTGCCAATACGGTCCACGATATTCATCGGTCGTTTCCCCTTATCAATATAACGCCATCGTCTTTGCCATCAAAGACACACCATCAGTGGTGAGGCATAATTACTCTTTACTACCCTTGCTTTGCAACTCCAAATAGCGTTTCCACAAATCTGGCCGTCGCGTCTGCGTCTCTTTCTTTGCCTCCGCTAACCGCCATTCAGCGATTTTGCGGTGATGACCCGAACCCAGAATCTCTGGGGCTTCGATCCCATTCCAGACACGTGGTTGCGTGAAATGCGAATGCTCCAGCAACCCGGTCTCAAAACTTTCATCATGGTGCCCTTCTGCTTTGCCCATAACCCCGGGCAACAAACGCACCACTGCGTCGATCACTGTCAGCGCGGCAACTTCGCCACCTGACAAAATATAGTCCCCAATGCTGACCTCTTGCATCGCATGGGCATCGATAACACGTTGATCGACGCCTTCATAACGACCGCATAGAAACACCGCACCAGGCTGTGCCGCCAGATCACGCGCCATCGCCTGATCCAGCATCTTACCACGCGGAGACAGATAAATTCTCGGTCCCGCCGTTGTTGCCACCGCCTGCAAGGCCGCATCAACAACATCTGGCTTTAATACCATACCAAGACCACCGCCCAAAGGCGTGTCGTCCACAGTCCGGTGCTTATCGCGCGCAAAGTCGCGAATGTCCAGCGTTTTTAGCCCCCAGATACCCTCATTTAGCGATTTTCCTGCCAAAGAATGTCCAAGAGGACCCGGAAACATATCTGGAAACAGCGTCAAGATTGTCGCTTGCCACTTTGTCCCGGATATTTCGGTTCCCGACATCAGCGATTTTCCTTTTCATCCCCAGCATCTTCATCAATGACATTTTCGGCGTCATCTGCGGTGTCGTCAAGCAAACCGTCAGGTGGCGCCAATACCACCCGGTGCTGATCCAGCTCGATTGCCACCACGGCATCCCCCGCAAAAGGCAACATCATGCTTGCCCCATACGGCGGTATAATTTCAACCACATTACCTGCGCCAAAATCATGAATGGCATCAATACGGCCAAGCAAACTACCATCAGCCAGAACCGCATCCAGCCCCAACAGATCAGCGTGATATATCTCGTCATCTGCCAGATCGGGCAAGGCAGCGCGATCAACATATAAATGCTGACCCAGCAAACCATCCGACGCGTCACGGCTTTCAATCTTGCCAAGACGCGCCAACACCACACCTTTACTGCCAAGCGACAGAATTTTCAGCGATACCTTTTGGCCATCCTCCAGATACACTTTATCAAAATGCCCAAGCGATTCTGGTGTCTCGGTAAACGGCTTTATTTTCACATTGCCGCGCACACCATGACTTCCCATGATCGCGGCAACCGAAATCCAGCCCTTTTGCTGCGGATGACCTTTTGGCATTAACCCTCAGCCTTTTCCTCTTCGGCAGGTGCTTCAGCAGGTGCCTCTTCAGCAGCCTCTTCGGCAGGTGCTTCGGCAGCGGCAGCTTTTTCAGCGGCAGCAGCTTCGGCGGCAGCCGTAGCTTCAGCAGCAGCAGCTTCGGCGGCCGCTTCGGCATTAGCCGCAGCTTCGGCTTCACGATCCAAACGCTTTTGGCCAGGTGCAGATTTCTTTGGCTGATCGCGCCTTTCAACAGCAGGTGCCAAACCAGCAGTCGCCAGCATCTTTTGAACACGTTCGGTTGGCTGGGCACCTTTGCTCATCCAGAATGAAATCCGTTCGTTATTCAGCGTCACACGCTGTTCATGATCCTTGGGCACCATTGGGTTATAGGTACCAACGCGCTCAACATAGCGACCATCACGTGGCGATGATGCTTCGGCAACAACGATACGGTAAAATGGACGATTTTTCGCACCACCACGTGCAAGTCTGATTTTCAATGCCATGAATTTTTCCTCTCACAGGCTTAGTAATATTCCGATTAAACGAGACCATACAGTCTCAAGATTATGTCTTGTCTTCTGGAGGCTTGCCGCCCAATCCTGGCAAACCACCTGGCAATCCGCCCGGTAATCCACCCGATAATCCACCAGGCATCTTACCGCCCAATCCTTTTGCCAGCGCCCCAAGGTCAGGCATGTTGCCACCACCACCCATGCCGCCACCGCCAAAGGGGTTGCCGCCGCCAAGCAATGCTTTCATTGCAGAAGCCCCGCCTTTGCCGCCAAGCTTTTTCATCATCCGTGCCATATCCTGATATTGCTTGACCAGACGGTTTACATCCTGCACCGATGTGCCTGAACCCGACGCGATACGTTTACGGCGCGATGCGTTCAGCAAGCCCACCGAAACACGTTCCTTTTTGGTCATCGACAGAATAATGGCTTCTTGTCGCTTTATCATATTGTCATCAACACCGGCGGCGGCGATCTGTTTCTGCATTTTACCGATACCTGGCAACATGCTCATAATGCCGCCAAGACCACCCATTTTCTGGAGCTGGCGAATCTGGCTCAGAAAGTCATTCATGTCGAACTGGCCTTTGGCCATGCGCCGTGCTAGGCGTTCGGCTTCTTCGGCCTCGATGCTTTCGGCAGCTTTTTCAACCAGCGCCACCACATCGCCCATATCAAGAATTCGGCCAGCCAGACGGGCCGGATCAAATTCTTCCAGCGCATCCTGTTTTTCACCAACGCCAACAAATTTGATCGGACAGCCTGTGATCTGCCGCATCGACAGTGCCGCACCACCACGCGCATCACCATCAAGCCGCGTCAGCACGATGCCTGTAACACCCACCGCATCATTAAAAGCCGAAGCCGTCGTTACCGCATCCTGACCTGTCATGGCATCAGCCACCAGCAAGACTTCATGCGGGTTTGTCGCGGCGCGCACATCGCGCAACTCGGCCATCAGCGCTTCATCAATACTGATGCGGCCCGCTGTATCCAGAATAAGCACGTCATAGGCCTGTAATTTTGCCGCTTGTAACGCACGCTTGGCAATCTGTACTGGTGTCTCGCCGTCAAGCTCGGGCAATATTCCGGCCTCGGCCTGTTCGCCCAGAAGCCGTAATTGTTCGCGCGCGGCAGGCCGCGTTACATCCAGTGACGCCACCATGACCTTTTTACGTTCACGTTCGCGCAGACGCCGTGCCAATTTACCGGCGGTCGTGGTTTTACCCGACCCTTGCAGACCTGCCATCAAAATAACTGATGGCGGATTTGTGCCTATCATCAATGGTGCGGGATCACCGCCTAGTGCTTCAATAAGCGCGTCATTGACCAGCTTGATAACTTGTTGGTCTGGACGAACTGATTTCAGAACCTCAACGCCAACCGCGCCTTCGCGCACCTTTTCGATAAAACTTTTGACAACGGGCAAGGCAACATCGGCATCAAGCAAGGCCAAGCGCACTTCGCGCAAAGCCGCATCAACATCACCTTCCCGAAGCGCACCGCGCTTGGCAAGGCCGTCAAACACACCGGCTAATTTGTCCTTCAGATTTTCAAACATGACGTTCCATATCCACTTGTCGCATCCAGTCTAAAGCCCCACAAAACACTCTCAAGACACCCACAAAACACTATGCACAGAATGATTGTACATAACATAAACACATGTCGCACCCGTGCTCGAAAACTTCAAGGACGTGTGGAACCCGCTAAGGTCTGATAGTCGGCGATGGCCGGATGTGCATGTCTATTGCGCTAAACCGGCAAATTTGTCAAGTTGTTCTATGTTTTTCATTATATCAAAAATCCTCAAGATTTTTATCCAGCCTGTGATACAGCCTTTTTTGCTATTGCTGGCAGGGCTGTTATGTCGCCTGTTCAAAAACCAACGCTGGGCGCGGATTTTCACCATAGGGGCCGTGATCCTACCGCTTTTATATGGCTTGGTACCCCTATCGCATATCCCGCTACAATTTCTAGAAAACCGCTTTGACGTGCCAATTCTTGAAGGCCAGCCACTTGATGGCATCATCATTCTGGGCGGCCATACGGGCTATGGTGAGATTTCCAAAAACAGAGGACAGGCACAGCTAAACGGTGCCGCCGAGCGGTTTACAACCGCGCTTCATCTGCATCATAAATTTCCTGACCTGCCAATTCTGTTTAGCGGCTTTTCCGGCGCGTTAGTCCACAAAGGCTGGTCCGAAAACCAGACAATTAAACGGCTTTTGGCTGATCTTGGCATGGCCGAATCACCAAATATCCTGTTCGAAGGCACCAGCCGCAACACTTATGAAAATGCCATCCACAGCGAGACGCTATTATCGCCACAGCCTGGTTCTTTCTGGATTCTCGTGACATCGGCATCACATATGCCACGTGCCGTAGGCAGTTTCAGAAAAGCCGGATGGACTGGGGTCATTCCCTATCCGGTTGATTATCAGACTTTGCCAAGCGGATTTCCCAATATTTGGAATCTGCCGCACGGACTTCGCATGATGGAAATCGTCTTTCATGAATATGTCGGGCTTTTTGCCTATTGGCTCAGTGGCAAGACCCAGACCCTGTTTCCGAAATAGCCCGTTCAACTGATCGGGTTTAAAGCCTATTCCGTATCGATCCCAACCAGTGCCTTGGCAAATTCGGCGGCGGCAAAAGGTTGCAGATCATCCGCCTGTTCGCCAACACCAACCGCATGCACAGGCAAGCCAAATTCCTCAGCCAGTGCTACAACAACACCGCCCTTGGCCGACCCGTCAAGTTTGGTGACAATCAGGCCTGTCACATCGGCAACCTCGCGAAAGGCCTTGACCTGACTGATCGCATTCTGCCCGACAGTACCATCCAGAATAATCACCGAATCATGCGGGGCGCTTTCATCAAGCTTACGCATCACGCGCACAATCTTGGCCAGCTCATCCATTAGTTCGCTACGGTTTTGCAAACGCCCAGCCGTATCGATAATCAAAACATCAATATTGGCGGCTTTGGCTTTTTCCAAGGCTTCATAGGCCAGTGCCGCCGCATCGCCGCCTTGCGCGCCTGCAATCACTTCGGTGCCGGTACGCGCACCCCAGATTTGCAATTGTTCAATCGCCGCCGCACGGAATGTATCACCCGCCGCCAGCATCACGCTTTTGCCTTCATCCCGCCATTGCTGTGCCAGCTTTCCCGCGGTCGTTGTTTTACCTGAACCATTGACCCCGACCAGCAACACCACATGCGGTGATCGCGCATCGTCAATTTCCAGCTTTTGCGCGACTGGTTCCAGAATTTCGGTAATGCCATCTGCCAATGCCTGGCCAAGCGTATCCGAATCAATTGGCCCCTCGAATTTATGCCTGCGCATTCTGGCCGCAAGACGTTGCGCCGATGCGGTGCCAAGATCGGCACTTATCAGCGCATCTTCGACCTCTTCCAGAGAGCTTGCGTCAATGCGCGCCCCGCCAAACAAACCGCTTAATGACGATAATGACGCACTAACCTTGCTTGTTGATTTCCCAAGCCCGTCTTTAAGTTTTTTGAACCAGCTCATTTTACACTCTTTCGGCAATCAAATCATTACCATCACGACCTGTTATTTTCACATTAACCAATGATCCGGCAGGCACATATTCACCCTCAAGGCGGATTTTTGAAAAATTACGTCCATGTCCCTTATTGCCTGATTCGGCCAAAAGCTGATCAAAACTGCCAATCGAATTATCCAGCAGATGCGACAACCGCTTTGTGCCAAGTGCCCGCAAGGATGCCGCTCGTCTTTTAATATCGGGGGCAGCCACTGGCGGCATTGATGCGGCAGACGTTCCCGGACGCGGTGAATAGGGAAACACATGTAGATGCGTGATGCCGGCACGTTCGATCATATCACAGCTTGCCTGATGCGCGGCATCATCCTCAGTCGGAAAACCAGCGATCATATCGGCGCCAAAAACAATATCGGGGCGACGGCGGCGTGCTTCGTCACAAAACCGAATAATATCCCGTCCCAGATGCCGCCGTTTCATCCGCTTTAGAATCAGATCATTGCCATGTTGCGCTGAAATATGAACATGCGGCATAAGCCGGTCATCATCACCCAGCACCGCCATAAGTTCAGCATCGCCCTCGGCTGGATCGATTGAAGATAGCCGCAAACGCTGCAGATCGGGTATTTCACGTAACAAGCTACGGATCAGACGTCCCAGACGCGGGCGGCCAGCCAGATCACTGCCCCATGACGTTATATCAACACCAGTCAGAACAATTTCGCACGCGCCCCCATCGACCAGCGATTGCGCTGCCTCGATAATCTGGTGCAGACCTGCCGAGCGGTTGTTGCCACGGCCATAAGGAATGATACAGAAAGTACAGCGATGATCACAGCCTTGCTGAATTTGCAGAAAGGCGCGGGTATGTTCCTGAAAGCCATCCAGCATATGCGACGCCATTTCACGCACCTGCATAATATCACTGACCACTTCGGCTGTCGTGCCTTCGCGCACCGCTTTACTTGCATCATCTCCACCTGACCCAAGCGCGCGAGCAGGGGCGGACCCAAGATCAAGCCAGCTTTGATCCTGTAACTTGTCATGATTGCCAAGCACCACGTCCACTTCATCCATATTGGCCCAGTTTGCGGCGGCAATCTGGACAGCGCATCCGGTCACAATAATCTGGCTATCTGGATTTTCACGGC
>Ga0233444_10002753_pt1 | contig 18082 bp, 11 predicted proteins | sample SI_124_October20_6_FD_182792 | JGI IMG/M metagenome (GOLD analysis project Ga0233444, IMG submission 182792) | Seawater microbial communities from Saanich Inlet, British Columbia, Canada - SI_124_October2016_10_MG | ecosystem: Environmental > Aquatic > Marine > Inlet | place: Canada: British... | reverse complement strand
TTTGAGATGGAACTGGCAAGAGCAACTCCTGAAGAGAAAGTTGCTTGTCTTGAGCGCGTCACAAAGAGGCAAACCGAAGAAGCAGAAAAGACCGCAGCCGCACTAAAGCAACTTCAGGAAGTTGCAAGGACTGGAGAAAATGTCTTTGAAGAATTGATGGAGACTGTCAAAGTTGCAAGTCTCGGACAAATTACAGATGCTCTATTCCAAGTCGGTGGACAATATCGACGTAACATGTGAGGCTACACCGGGGAGTGTATTTTCTTTTGCTCACTTTGTTAAGGTTACGAGGAAACTGATGATGAACAAGGGCACTAAAATCAAGTTCAACAGCGGGTAGACCAATTCTGTTTATTACCCTCTACCGAAGAGTTTAACTGGACACATATCTCAACACATTTATGGCGACGTTTGAGGTGGCAATGCACCTTGAAGGATGCCCCTGTGGTTATGGTAATCGGACCATTACGCCTATTGACTACCTAACGAAGTGCTTGCTCACCCGATTTCAAAATCATCGAGGTATTGGAGAATTCAGTCAGGTAATACCAATCAACAGAGAGACATTAGGGGCGGAGTTAGCGGAGGAATGGGGGGCCGAGGGCATCAACATCGCAGGTATTGGCCGCCGCCCACCGCTGCTTTGCCCACAAGGTTATCCATCAAAGTATAATCCGCATGAAGACTATGCCGCTGTTACGAGAGCCGCGTTTTTCAATCTCTCAATGAAGTACCCCTACAATGGGGCGGGCAACCGCACTTATCGGCGCGCACGTGAAAATATAAATGCTGGATTTGACTTGAAATCACATATTTACTTCTCTCATTGGTCCCTTGAACTCGATCTTTGCCCGTGCCCTAATACGCCTAGTTACTTGACATTCTGGCGCGATGATGTCGAGGAATATGGTGTAGAAAACTCTTTGCGATTAGAGTTTGTGGAAGGGCGTGGAACATTAAGGAAGGGAGAAACCTTTGTCATTGGGGAACTGCCATACATTAGGCAATATCGCCCACACGAACACATGTTGACTACAGATTCGATTTCTTTGTGGATGGAATCTCCTCGTGTCGATTCTAATGACCCAGTGTATGAATTACACCACCAATTTGGGGCTGACAATCAGACACATGAATTGTCCATTCCCAACAACAAGCGATTCCTGTTGGCTATCCCATTTCCAACGTTCTGGGATAGAACGAAACATATACTGGCTCCCGATGAAGAAGCAAAGGAAATACGTCCATGGGGGCCAGATGATTATTTTGTTCATCAAGAAAATGGGGGAAAACATCTTGTCATATACGGCCGATACAATTCGACCTCCTGCCGTATTTTTAACGAACTTAATTCGATGTATGGGGGGCCAGAAGAGTTCTCAACAGAAGGAGGATACAATCTTGAAGTTTTTTATGGCGACGGGCGGCAAGTCAATCGTTCAATTGACGGTGACAATCTATTGTTAGAGGACAAGACTCGTACGATCAAAATACATATTACAAAACGGCGCGGACAAGTCTTGCAAAAACTCTATTTCTTCAGGATTCGAATTTTTTCAGAAGAAACCATACATGATCATGGACTTGGCTCTTTTGTAAAAGCCAATGAAATTAAATTTAACGATACTAATCGTCGAAGCATTGAATTTCTAGTCAGTGCCAAAGATAAATACTTCCTCGAAATGAAGTTAGATGGTATCAATTCCTCTAAATTCACACTCGACATTCAAGAACTTGAGTCCGTTGCATCGAAGAGAGAAATTTCCCACGCAACATTAAGATTTAGGAGGGAAGATAATTGATCAAAATCACAAACAGTCAAGAAGAGGATTTGGGCTTTATCGACCCCAGCAATGTAATCTCGAAATTCACTTTCAATGCAATACATGAGGCCGAAGGATCTACCCGCATTATTCTCAGTGAGGTAGACATGGATAGATTCCAAGAGATTATGAAACTTGATTTGGGAGAAGACAAACCTATTCCCCGTAGTATGGCGCGAAAAAATCTATATCACCCCCCCGCCACCATTCAATCCATTGAAACTCTCTATCCTGAAATTATTACTGTTGATGAGAGGGACGGTGTTTTGATGGCCACCGGGATAGGCCCCGGCGACACAGAGCTAGAGTTGAGATTTGAGACAGGGGAATGCCACAAAATTGAGATTAAGGTAAAATCTCAACAAATACCTGGTTTGTCTTCGAAATTATTTTGGCCAATGCTGGGAGAATTTCGTCTACCACAAGGATATTTTCCTTCACCTAGAGAATGCTTCGAACTGCGTACCAATTATGACGGATGGGTTGATTGGTTGATGACTGATTACGTTCATAATGTACAGATACGGAATAATGAGGCAATCAAGGCCGTAATACCCACCGTCTTGGACGAATTGGATTTATGGAAGGTGGACTTTTATATTGAGCCTTATACATGCACTAGGAATGTATTTGTGGATACAATGGCTGTGTCATTGCCGCAGAATATCGGGACAGGTGTGTCCGGAGAGGAATTGATTTGGTTCTTTGCCGAAGATGGGGTCAAACAAGCCGAGTTCACACCCGCTGTAGAAGGGTATCGAAATTATGTCTTAAAGTCTAAGGACTATTTGGGAGAGTATTATGACGTACGAATAAAGCACCCGAATGAACCATCTCACAGTACTTTATCACTGACGTATAAAATCTTACCATGGGATTTAGTAAGTGAATTGAAAAATCACCTCCAAATTGAAGATGGACAAGACGAAGGCGGAGCATTCAAGAATGTCAAAATCTCCTCGACCCTACAGGATAAACTACCCGCTCGATATAAAAAACTACAGTGGAACGCTGAACCAGAACAGTTCTATAGGTGTGAAACAAAACAAAACCAATTGGAACAGGGACAGATAAAATTCAAGGTTTACAGGGATCATCAAGCACCTGATTATGATACAAACCTAATGCTCAGGATAGATGAGTTACCGGAGATTAAGATCCCTCTTACCTTCGACTCCAATCTCGACTTAAAAGAAGAAATGTTGATTGATACAGAACTTCATCTGTTCGAATTGAATGGAAAAGTCGTATCAATGACCCTTCAACTACCCACTTCACTCAAAGATTTGCCAAGGTATGATTGGCAGGCTAAGTTAACTTTAGGTGGAGCCACCCCGTCAGAACACAGGATTCCAAATCTTGAAGTGTCTTCCTTTTTGGAAAGGGATTTAATTGAGAGAATGCCGCCTGAAATTCTCAAAAAGGTGGAAATGGATCTTGGAATACAAACAACAATTTGGAACAATATAGGACCATTAAATACGCCTCCGTTTGCACATGTGGAAGTATCCCATCCATTCCGACGTCCAATTCGCAAAGAAATAAATATTTTCAGCCATGAATCAGACTGGAGTTGGGTGGATGAATCTTACCTAAATCACGAACTTGTTCGGTATTGCAAAAAATTCCAACAGAGAATTGAATTCAAATCATCCGGCCATTCTTTGGAACGCGAATTGTACGAGTTAGAAACCTCCCCCGCTAATCCTTTTGGTTATCCAACCCATACGAAGACGAAACGTCACTTGGTCGGCGATTCAGTTGATGTCCAAGACTACTCTTTCATCATGGAGTTTTTAAGTATTGAAGGGAGTGAGCCAAAGTTAATTCGCTTAATCTCAATAGAAGAGTTGGAAGAAGAACTTGAAAGTAATTTATTTTTTGGAATTTCGTCAGGTTGGCAAAACGATGGCGAGCCTTGGATAAACCAAGAACATTTTGAGAAAGAAAACACATCGATCATTTTTTCAGAATCAGAGTTGCCTTTGGACGAAACTTCCGTCACAGATGGGAAGTACACCTTTCACTCTCCCGGCGTCTATTTAATGCTGAGGAAGTTAGGTGCTGTTGACTGGTATTGTGAGGTTCCAGAGCACAAAGAGAAAGGTCTTGACTGGCCTGATGCTTATTTTGGCTGCTATGGGGCTGTACTGGAAATTGAGGTGTTTTGATGGAAATTTCGCTGCGCTCTAAAATAGCATTCAAGACAGAATACTTTCTACCAAACGTGTTATTGAACACTGATGACCTCCTTCAAAACTTTGCGACCCCATTCTATCAATTGGAGAAAAATGAGTTTGTGGAGAAAGCTCATTGGAATGAGCAGCACAAAGCCTCCTCGGATAAAGAAGTGAGATGGGATAAATTCCACCTTCAAGAGATGTGTCGTTTGATATTGTCTTACTTGGAGCCGCAACAACAACGTTCTGAAATCATTGTTCAACGTTTTCAGATACTCCACCCCATTCTGATCACCAGATGGTGCCAATCTTCTGCTTTTGATGGGGAGGAAGAAAAGAACGATATTCATGGCATTTATGAAGAGATTCCGGGGGTGAGCCGAAATGGCCAACATTGGCAAAGGGATACTGAACCGTTGTATCTATCTGTCAATGGAGTGCCAGAATGGGTCATTGTTTGGGATGGGCGAACAATGAGAGAGATTCTGGATGGAGGCATCTCGAATGAAGATGTTAGGGTGTATGCATCGGGCTTACGACTTATTCGGAAATCAGCGATCGGAGAGAATGACATCACAGAACTATCTGATTATCTCCTCAACGACCAACCCAAGATAAATTCGAAACAGTTTTTACAATATTGGTACGAGCGCAGCGCCGTAGTTGATATCGATCGAAATACATTAGTTGAATATCGCCCAGTGATGGAGGTCACTGGCGAATGGGCTTACAAACACCGCGTCAGTACTATTCGGCCGATACGAAATGGGACATGTCAACTCACGGGTGGTCCCCATAACATTCCATTAGATATTAACGGCGACATAGCGCGTCTTCATTTCAGTTTCATAAAGGATGATGACTCCGAAGTGGAACGCTTGCAGTCAATATTTTTCGTAACCGACAACAGTGTACGAGAACTGTCTCCTGGGGCAATGGGTTTACAGTTCTTGAACCAAGACGGCACACAAGTCTCCCACACCAAACGAAATTCACTTATGAAACAAATGCTCTACATTCTGTTCAGAGATGTAACTCGGCACATCCGAATCATGATAAAAGAATCGTCATATCAAGAGGTAAACATTAATTCTCTAGCGCTCTTAGGAATCCCGAGAGAGCACTTCGTTTGGTTGAATTTAACTGAACATACTTTCATTGAACAATCAATGAAGGCTTTAGTGCTACAACATAACGGATGGTGCGCAGAATGAGAATCACAAAAACTCAATCCAACTTGAACACGAGATTATCAAACACCCTTCGGAGGTCATACCCTGTTGTGGGAAGTCAATCGTTGCAGAAATCCTACAATCGAATCACATCAGGACGCAACGAAGAAAACAACCTCACTCAACCAGTTTGGATTGAGGCACTCCCAAAGTATCAACCGTTGAAAAAGGGATTTAATGGGCTTAGAAGTCTTCTTCCTCCAAACAAAAAAGATTTTGTTGATTTTTTAGAAACAATGTATCGGTCGAAAAGAGGCGATATTTTTCCCCCGTTTACTCACCAAGCTCACGCTTTAGATGCGTGGGCCTCAGGAAAAGATTTTGTGGTTAGTACAGGGACGGGTTCAGGTAAAACAGAATGTTTCCTTTGGCCAATGCTTGGTCATCTCCACGAGATAGCGCAGCGTCAAAAGTCAAAAATCAAAGAAGATCCAGAAAGTAAAGATTCAATCCGCGGAATCAAAACCATCGTGTTGTACCCTATGAATGCACTTGTTGGCGATCAACTAAAACGTTTGAGAACAATGTTAGGGGACTTTCAACTGGCAGAAAGACTTGCAGATGAAGCACTCCACCAGGGTGGGAAAACACGTTTCTTCCAATTTGGCTCTTACACTGGACGAACTCGATTTTCCGGCCCCTATGCTTATGAAGGATCTGGGGCAAATCCAAAAGGGCGTTTGCACAAGCAAGTGAACAAAAGTGGGGCTGCCAGGAAATACGCTGGCAAGTTTATCGAAATAGAAGGAAATCCCAAAACAGGACCTAAAATGGGCCGTGAATCTCTTTACCTCCAAATGATGCGAAAAGGACTTATCCCTGCGAAAGGAGAAGTCAAGAAAACCCCTGATGGCACGGAATTTTGGAGCATGGAGGAATTTATGGATGAAACTTGTCCATTTCCGCTGATTACAAAGCATACTGACCGGGAGTTGCTCTTCAGGCATGAAATGCATAATGTTGGCTACAGTCACATGAAAAAAGGAACTGGCGGCGCCATACGAATCACTGATGAGATTAATGGTGGCGGGACGCCAGACGTCCTCATTACGAATTACAGTATGCTGGAATATATGCTAAAAAGGCCATTAGAGCATAATATCTTTCTTGAAACTAGGGATTGGTTGGCAAAACCCGGAAATAAAATCCAACTTGTATTGGACGAGGCCCACCTTTACCAAGGTGCATTAGGTACTGAAATCGGAATGCTGCTCCGGCGTCTCCGCATGACTTTAGGGATCGGTGACCAAGAGAATAAAATTCAATTTATACTCACTTCAGCGTCTTTGGGAAAGAGTGAATCGAAGAAAAAGACTTTTGTTCAAGGCATCACAGGAAGAAACCCCGAGTGGTTCGTCGATAATAACACCAGATTTATCGAGGGAGTTGAATGGAAAATTTTGGAAAATCCATCGCACGCCTTTGATGCCAAAGAATGGCTAGACACATTTCACCCGGATAGTATTGATGTCAACGCATCCGATCAAGAAATCCTTAATCGTGCTATTCGCCTTGACGGCAGCCCAGACAATATCGACGACAACATGGGAGAATGGTTTGATTTCGTTCGGAATCATGAATTATTCATTGAGTTATATCGCCTCTTAAAAAAGGAGGCCTGCTCAATCACCCACTTATCAGAACACTTATTTGGCTCATCTTCCGAAAAAGAACTTCACACGACAGAGGTGATTCTCAACTTTGTTGCATATTTGGAAGGGGTCACCAACATTCCCAATCTTACAGGGCCTTTGCTCGGCATTCGGGCACATTTGATGTACAAAGGATTGGGTGAGATGTATTGGAATCTAGATGAAGATATAATTCAAACATCCCCTTCCAGCAATATTCTATCGAATTCAATACAAGCAATTTATCCTGTTTACTCGTGCAGGCGCTGTGGAGGAGCCTATGCACAGGTGTTTATCGAGTCAGAAGGGCCTTCAAGTAATGAATCTGCAGCCCAGCGCCTCATGAACCAGTTAAGTGTGGAAGACCGAACTTATGCTTCCCCCTTCCCAAATACAACCCAATTCGAGATGTTCATATGCGATGATTTCAAAGATGGCCATGCATTGAAAAATCTTGGCTCAAAGAAAATTATCATTCAAAGGAAACCTGATTTGTTTATATCTACAAAACAAATGAGGTTTTTGAGTTACACGGCCTATGACAATAAGTCAACAGAGGAATTGGTAAATTATCAACACTTCAAACCCGCATTCATTGCCCGAAAGAACCATGGCGGGATGGTTGATGTAGAAAAATCAACTTATCTCGATTCAGATTGTCTAGGGCGTTATTCATTTAGCAAGGATAAATGCCTTCAATGCAACACAAACCACGCAACGAGGCAATCAGACCAAATCACCAGTTTGATGACAAGGGGGGATCAGGCATTTTCATCTTTGACCCTGGGCCTTCACGAAGCACAAGATCCTGACGAATCTGTCAAAACTCCCAATAAAGGCAAAAAAGTTTTGATTTTCTCCGACGGAAGGCAACGTGCGGCAAGATTAGCAAAAACTGTACAGGACTTTGCTAACAATGACGAACTAAGATTGACGATGCTCCATCTATTGAATGATCCTTGGTACAAAACAGCCTCACAGAGATTTAGTTTTCAAAGCGTAAACGACATGTATGCATTTTATGTCATTCATTTAACTGCCGCCATGCAAGATCCATTTGAAGAATCAGCCACATATTGGAGTCCAAGAGAGATTTTTGCTCGGAATCGGCAATCCATCATAGCTCTTCATTTAGCCCAACTGGCAAACATGAAGTGGGTCGATAATGTATCAATTCCGCAAATTGAAGAATACCCAATTCTCAGTACAATCGTGAATATATTGAAAGACTTCGACACCAACATTCTGACGAATAAAGCATACAATGAGAAATTCTTGAGGCCAGTTAATACAACATCCTTCGACGACATAAAGGTATTTTGGGAACGTGCCAAAAAATCCGGCCCTTATTCGTACTTGAGTCATTTGCACAAATCAATACTCGTAAAACACCTTGTTCGACCGACACAAGAACATGATGGAAGTTCACAAATTGGCCTCCTATTACGACATTCTATGGAACATTGGGACCAACAAAATTTACCAACTATAACAGAGGAAAAATTAACAAATAAATTTGTAGAAAGTGAAATTGGACGTACTGGAGAGGAAATTAAATCCCTCGTTGAACGCTGGAACCTAATCTGTAACCCGGGACAAGGAAGCGAACTAGAGATACAGCAATTTTTCGGGATAAATCAAAAGCAATTTGAGAAAAACCCCCAGTTCTATCGATTTCGCTTGAGTGACACTTCCGCAACAATCAAATGGGTTTTAAAATCAATGGTTGCTGTAAGTGAATTTGACAAAATTGAGCAAATGGTCTATGATATTGTCCAGCGCGAGTACAATAATTTGCAAGACTTGTCAACCATAGCGAAGAACTTGAAGAATATAGAACTCACATTCATCCAATCCGGTGATTTTTTCCGTGATCATAAGACACGAATAAGGCATTTCTTTTCAAAACCGATCCAGTATCTCGCTGGCGGAGGAAGGGCTCCAGAATTCTTTTTTACTCAATTAACCGACTATCTCGCATCTAGAGATTTTTCCTTTGAAGACTTAGGTTTGGCACAGGCCCAAATTATTGATAAAAAGTACAATAGAATGAAAGACAAACTAATCGATGAACATGTTTTCGATGAGTCACTGTTTGAAAACGAAAAAGAACACCTCATGCGTTATATTTTCGAAGCATGTGTGCGATTCCCAATCATCGCACAACAAAGTTACAAACTTGCTGATACAGGTAAAAATAGTTCTCGTGGAATTTCAAGCAACAACTATGACAACACCTTTTTTGGTTTTTACGCTTCGAGGAATCATCCTTCAGAATATGCGTTGAAAAAGGACCAAGATAAATGGGGTACGCCACAAGAATCTTTCATTGTATACCTGCGAGATGTACTAAAAGTTACATCTCCGAATGGGCCATTTGCAGATCTAAATCTGATAGAAGGGGACCTCTCAAATTTCATCCACTCAGACTTGTTTTCGGATGCAGCAGGCGGTCGGAAAACGACAAAAGCATCAATCCTGAAATTGAATTTGAAAGTGCTCGATAGCGACTTATTGATGTGTACGCAATGTGGAACAGCAATTTCGCATGATGTTGATACGTTGATGAGAATTTGTAATAAATGCGGGGCGAGTGGTGATCAGCATATTAGGGAATATGACGGTGAAAATCAATTGATTAATCTTCGTGTTGAAGGACCTTGGCGCAAACCGGCAAAGAAGGTGTTGGCCTCTAAATCAGCTGATATGCCTGTCACGCTAGTAAGGGCGGAGGAACACACTGCGCAGATTAATGACCCAACCAGCCTCGATGACATGTATAGCCACGCTGAGCGTTTTGAAATGCTATTCCAAGATATTCCACTAATCACTCCGGAAGATGATTCCCCATTCAGCCCACCTGAAGCCCCAATCGATATTTTATCGTGTACCACGACTATGGAGGTTGGAATTGATATCGGTTCACTCACGGCAGTGGCTCTGCGAACCGTACCACGACAAAAAGCCAACTACCAGCAACGGGTTGGCCGAGCGGGAAGAGGGCGGTCTGAAGTATGTGTTGCAATGTCTTGGTATGACAACCGACCCTATGCTCAGCATTACTTCAATTATCCACAGGAAATTATCCATCATCCCGATAATTCCCCAATAATATATCTTGAAAATGGTGTGATCATTCAAAGGCATATTTGGGCAGCAATTATGCAGCGCTTTTTCAAGCGTCTGAAGTTTAATAGAGAGGTTCGCATGTTCTTAGGTATGGATTTAAACCAGCAAAAATCAAGTTTGATGGATAGCATGGGAACGAAAGACGATTTCATCAACCAACCGGCCAATCTCAATCTATATTCTTTGGATGCATTGAAGAAATGGTATAAGGATGACGACCAAACCATGACACAGATGAATATTGATGGTGATATAATTGATATTAGGAACTATTCTTGGGAAAAGAGTAGGAGAGAGATTGTATCATTGCTTCCGGAGAACTCCCCCCAATTCATAAAGCTCTCAAATGGCAATTCTGCCAATTCTAATCTTGAGATTATAGACGATTGGATGGATGAATTAATTGATCGTTTTTCCAAACTTGTGGCAACTGACAATGGTGGTGTTTGAACTTGGCAGAAGATTCTGAAAAATTACTAGAATATCTTTCTCGTAGCCACTTTCTCCCTTCATTCAATCTTCCAGTAGATGCAGTCCCTTTTATCGCAAGAGGGATGCAAAATGGCGAAGAAAAAATAATTGCTAGAATGAGTGATGGTCTGGAAAAAGCACTCGTTGGCTATGCCCCCGGAAAGGAACTGACATACAAAAAACAGGATTTTATTGTTGGAGGAATCTATCTCGAATACATGCCGAGGAGAGAAATACCCGCCGGGACAGATCCATTAGCGGCAGCAAAAATTAGGATGGATGAAGTGTTAAATCGAACCAAGTATTGGTTCACAATCCCCAAAAATATCTTGTACTTTCACATGTGTAAAAATTGTAAACATACCCTTCCCTGTACAGAAGAAGCACCCTCGGAAGTACCTGATGTGAATAAGGAATGTAACGTCTGTAAAGCAGAAGACAAATGGCTTAGTTTACCGATGATTCGCCCTCCTGGCTTTGCGCCCCTCATACGTCAAAGAGAAGAAAAGCCAAATTTTGCCGAAGTCGATGATCCAAATTTCAGTTCCGACACAAATAAATTTCATTTCAAAACGAGATGGCCTACGTCACTTATTACGAATGAAAGTCAGCAAAGAAAACTATCGTTAGTGGATGGGAGAGTTGAATTATTCTATCACCAAAAAATTCAGATTCTGGATGTAAACGCTGGAATGAACCAAATCGAGGAGGAAGAAGGTTTGATGGGATTCGCTTTTTGCAAAGATTGCGGTCACATGAGTCCAAATCGAATCAAAAATGAACATCTTAGACCATATGCGATTACATACGAAGACGGCCGATTCGCAGGAGTGTTTCAGCATGAAAACCTCAAAGAGCAATTCAATAATAAGCGGGTCCGTAAGTGCTCTTCAACCAACAAAGAAATAAATGGAATTGATAGACTATTATTGGGTAGATTATTCACCACAAATGTACTAAGTTTGAAAGTGAAATGGGACAAAAAATGGGTAGATATTCAAGATTCAAGTGGACGAATTATTGGAAGAAGAGGTGCTATGACTTTGTGCCAAGCACTCTTGCAATCAATTTGTGATGCTGATACAGGGCTTGCAATTTCTCCGAATGATCTCGGAGGAGATATTCGACAGACTGAAGATCAGGAAGGATTTGAGATTTTCATTTATGAGAAAGTCGACGGAGGTGCTGGGCTTTTGGTTGATATTTTCGAACAAATTGAGCGAGATTGGAAGGGGATTGAGGATCGTGGGGTGATTTTGAATAAGGTCAAACAGATATTATCTGGTCAAACTTGCGTTCGTAAATCGAATGCATTTAAAGATTCTATTTCAAGGAAAATTAGCCATCCATGTGAACACATATGCAGCGGGTGTTTGCAGGATTTTTCTACACAACATATTGCGGGAGAATTGAATCGAGAGTCTGGATTCCAATTCATGGAATTATCCCTAAATCCTCTTGAAACCTCTTTCAATCATCATCATGCTGCAAACCACTTGAACTATCTGGCCGAAGAGATCAAATCAAATTCGGATTTTGATGTTTTATACAATACCGTAGAAGCCCCTATTATCAAGAAATTTACCATTCTTGAAGGTGAACCGGAACTAATCGAGCCTGAGGACATCAAAGCACAAGTTGCTTGGCATGCAGTTGATATAAATTCAAAATTACTTAGAATTATACCCGAATTAACTGTTGGTGAAAACTCATCTTTCACGGCTATGGAAGTTATACAAGATCCAATCACTACGAAAAAGAGGATCGAGGCTATTATTCAACCAGAGGATGATTACGATGATATTGACATCTAGTGATTAGCATGCCTGTCTACTCACCAACGATGCTTGCTAAAGGATACTTGTGTTCTACGCGTATGCAGAGCTTCAACGGCGACGAGGTGCAGTCTGTATCCAAGGCGATCTTGGATTTGAAGAATCCCGCAGATTTAGGCACTTTCAAGCACCTACTGATGGAACTTTGGCTGGAGGAAGTAAATCAAAAATCAACCTTTCCAATCACGAAAAAAGAACAAATAATTCCACCCTTCAAAAAATTTTTCAGCCGTTCTAACTGTAGGACTATCAGAGATAAATTGTCAGAAAAGGAAGTCAACATCGAAGATGAATTTACATCAAATTATCTGAAATTCATTGAAACTTGTAAAGTAGAACCGATTGTCATCAAATTAGCAATTGAGTACGAATTGGAAGAAATACTCATAGAAACTTTACAACCACCTGAGGGACAAATCACGCTCTCCGAGAAGCATGGGATTTCAATGAAAGGGCAAATTGATTGTATTTTCAGATGTAAAGAGATAGACTACGTTGTCGATTGGAAGTCCACCATAGAAAATGATACAAATGAATCACAAAAAATACAACTGCAATCTTATTTAGATATATGGCGAATTTTGAATAGTCAAGAGAAAACTGTCAAAGGGCTCTTGATTAGTTTGTCAGATTGCGACGAAAAGCAACGAGCGATATTTAAACAAGTAGTGGAATTTGACCTATCGGAAAGAGAATCTCTAATCTCGAAAATTGTAGACACAACTGAACGGACAGGTTCTTGGTGTAGACATTGCAGTAAAAATTTTTTAAAAAAAGAACCTTGTAAAAAACGATCTGAAGACCTAGAAATACAAAAAAATACCCAATTACTCGAAACTATAAATGAAACTCTATATTTTGCCGATGTTGAAATTAAGATTTCAAAATTTAGACGGAAAAGTTCGAAGTTACAATATTTTGGCTACGGTAAGGAATACCAGATTACGTTTATTTTTCCACATTCCTTTAGCGAAGAATATTTTGCAGAGCACGATATTATTCGAATGCGAGGGTCTTTGAGTTCCAAAGGGGGTTTGAGGACATTCAAAGTGCGAAAGTATGTCTTATTGTAGGAATTATTACCTCAAATCTACAATTTATTCATGATTAGATGTATTCTGTGGAAAATGATGCACATTCGGTTCATAGGTGGGATCACATTCTATCTATTTCTTAGGAAGAAAAAGATCTTACCTACCGATTAGCTCATATAGTTTTGATGTACGACTATAGTTTGGGGATTATATGAAACCGGTATTCTTTGTGGCACTTGCTCACACTGATACTGTCGCCTACTTTAACACTGATACATCACCCCTAAGGACAAGAATTTCAAATCTTAATCTATTTCCTGATTCTCTAAAAGAAAATCTCCTTTTTAGCATGTCCTTCGATTCAAAGATACATTACGAGTCATGGTCTTCTAGTTTAGATCCAGTTGGAGATAGCATTCAGTTAGACAAAGAAACCTCACTTCCCAAGCGAATATTTGCAGATTGTGGTGCATATCAAGGTGATGTCGAGTTAGACTTCAATGTGGCATGGAATTATTACGAAATGAAGCATGTAAATTCTGAACATAGATGGGATGAGATCCTTCTCTGTTCTCCGGACCAGATTATCAAACCCGATATGGACGATGAAGAAACTGCAAGTCGTTTTGAGTTTATTGAGACAAACGCAGCACCTTTTTTGGAAAAATGCAATTCAGATTCACGGATATATGCTGTTGGCGTGATTCACGGAAGAACCATCAATGAACGTAAGAAACAGTATAAGATGTTCAAATCTCTTGGGTACGAGTATGTTGCATTAGGGGGCATGGTTCCTTATTCAACCAAGCAAGATCAAGTTCTAGATATCGTCGCTGGAATAAAGGACATAGATAACCCAATTATTGAATCAGATAGCATATTAGATAGATGCCGTAAGGATGGTATAAAATTGCATGTTTTCGGTTTGAACAGCCCCGAGTGGATTAGATGGTGGTATCGATTGCAAATTGATTCCTTCGATGGATCAAAATTGTCTACAGAAGGGGCTGCAAATGGTTGGTATTACATACCTAATGATGGAAAAGGACCCGGAAGAGAAAAAATTTTGAAACCAAAGAAGGTTGGGGAACTATACCATAGGATTGCCGTCAGCAAAATGGCGATCAATCGCAATAATTGGTATAAAAAACCCAAATCAGGACACTCTTTATGGGACATAAAATACCGCGATGAATTGAATTTCAAAGCACATCGTGATTTGCTTATATCTGGAAAAAACATATTTGTGAACGGTGTTCACACTCAATGCTTCTGCCCGGCATGTCAATATTTGAAATCATCAAGATGCACCAGTAAGAGATGCTGGTTTGGAAAAGAGACTCCTGGACACTATCACGTTGCAGACCCACGAATGATGGGTTCAACCGAGCACAATATGGGAAGAGTCGCACACAATGCTTTCGTATTCTCTTGGATTATTAAACAGATAGAGCGCTTCAATAAACTTGCAGATGAAAGTGAAATCACTGACGAAAAGGCATGGTTGCTCAATTGGAAAACTGTTGAGGGTGAGTTATGACGATTCATGTATTGATCTCCTGTTCCAAAACTAAAGAAATCACTCCGTCTAAGGAGTTGATTTGGAGCCCCAAAAAGGGATTGAATAACTGGACTAAGGCTTGGAATGACAGTTCATTAAAAAAATCGGCATCCGAAATGTATACTGGGCGCATTATACAACAACAAATTCAAATTTGTCTAGAACATAAAAACGTGAAATTGTATATTATTTCAGCAGGCGGTGGGTTGATTTTCCCTCTTAGTAGAGAAATCCCATCATATGAGGCTACCTTCTTGCAAAGCGCAGGGCCGTCAAAAAAAGAATGGCATCTTTTACCAGAAGGTGGATTGAGTAATATTCATTTGACTAAAGATGATAAAATCGTGAGTTTCGCTCCACCGGCTTATCATCGAGTTTTACTCCACGATCCCCTTTTCCCAGAACTAGCGCCAAATTTTGTGGTTGGATCTAACTCACCACTTGCTAAGTTCGTAGGTTCGATTTGCAAAGTTCATGAAAGAACGAAAGAAGTATTGAAAACTTCTTCCAGGGATATAAACTCAGAATTGCTAAAAATATACCTCGCTAAAGGGGAGAATGGATTGAAGCAATTATATTCCAGCTGCCTTGTTTTGCCTGCAAAGAAAAATCGGCGGAAGGTTGGAGACGAAGAACTGTACGAAATTGTTATGGCTGCGCCGAAAGAAATTCGAACGAGTATAACTGCCATGGTGAAATACATCCGTCATGAGTGTAATATCTCATCGATTGATACACGAATAAGAGCAGCCCTCCTAAAGGTGAGAGAGTCCGAATAAAGAATTGAAATAGATGAAGAACACACCGTGCAAAGTGGCTTTTTTATTTTCTTGTTAGTTTCATTAATCGGCAATAAATTACCGGAAAACGGCGTAAATTCTGAATTATTGAACTTTATACATACCTTTAAGTGCTAGGAGTTTGATGATTACAACATGGAGAACCACGCATCACCACAAGAAGTTAGCCCCACTCCAAGGGAGACATTTGAAAGAGCGCTGAAACTAGTTAGAAATCAAACAATTATGCGAGAAGACATAATGAGATTCAGTTTAGAATCAGCAATCAGACTTCAAGAAAACCGTGGTCCAATCATGCTTTACGGCCTATGAGATAGGAAGACTTGATGACTAAACTACCCCTGCCTTGGGCATGGAAGGTTTAGCTTGGGAAGCAATTTTTGCTGCTGGTACTTTCTTTTTTCTTGGCGCCATATCACCAGGTCCTAGTGTAATGGTTGTAATTCGAAACACCATCATAGGTGGAAGGTCACAAGGAGTAGCCTGTGCAATAGGCCACGGAATTGGATTTGGGATCTATGCAGGTAGTGCGGTTTTTGGACTAATCGTACTATTAGAGAATGCACCAGATGCTTTTCTTATTCTACAACTCATTGGAGTTGGACTGCTGGTTTGGTACGGCTATCTAATGTGGAATGCAGATATTGATTTAGGAGATAGTAAGGACACTAACCAAAATCAAATTCGAAGGCAAGGATTCATGGAAGGTTTCGCAATTGCTTTTTTCAATCCAAAAATCGCTCTATTTCTCGTGGCTATTCTCGCTCAAGTACTTGAGCCTGGAATGGGCATGGCTACCAAGTTAGCAATTGGATTGCTTGGAATGAGTATAGACATGGGTTGGTATCTAATTGTCGCACTAGTTCTAACAGGCACAGGTGCAATTGATTGGCTAAGGCTCAGAGGGCAACTAATCTATCGAATCACTGCAGTCGCCCTATGGGCATTTGCAGTCACGGTACTATACTCGATGATATGATTATTTTTGGCATCTTGGGCACAAAAAGGTAGATCGATTCGATTGAACAATACGGTCGATTATACCACCACAATTATCTTTCAAGCAAGGTTCATCTTCGCGGCCATAAACACTGAACTGATGACTGAAATAACCGAGGTTTCCATCGACATCTGCAAAGTCATTGAGTGTTGAGCCGCCCGCAGCAATAGCCTTAGTCAGCACAATTTTTACCTCATCAACCAATTTCTGAAGGGCCTTGGTGGGCTTTCCTGCCTTTGTGACCAACTTGAATGCCTGTTTAGTTGGTGAAATTCCTGCATTATGAAGTGCTTCACATGCATATATATTACCTACTCCAACTACAAATCTCTGGTCGAGAAGTGTTGTCTTAATCGGAGAGCGTTTAGTTCTGCACCTATCGGCAGCAATCTGTGCATTCCAATCATCAAATGGTTCAGGTCCGAGTACCTCGAGTAGTGACTGGACTTGTTCTTCTGAGCGATGGAATAGTTTGACGATTCCAAACCTCCGTGGATCGGTATAGACTGATACCGAACCATCTTGAAACCTAATTTCCATATGGTCATGCTTACCGCCAAATCCAGTCTTTTCTCCAAAAACAGAGTTCTTTTCAGAGTTTGTAAGGTCATACTTTGAAACCGATTTAGAATCAAATAAAGTATACTTTCCACTCATTCCAAGGTGTGAGAGGAATACTAAATCACCATCTGTATCGATTAACAGATATTTCGCCCTACGGCGAATTCCAGTTATCTTATGGTCTTCGAGTTGTTTTGAGAAGTTTTCTGGAAACGGATATCGAAGATTTGCTCTACGAAGAATTATTTTCTCAATAGTCTTACCAACCCACGCTTTTACCAGTCCATTCTTGACTGTCTCAACCTCTGGGAGTTCGGGCATGTTCTACTCAATACGACGAGCCACAAAAAGGACATGGTTATCTTCATAGCCGGTAAGTTCGATACTTTCTTCAATTTCAAACCCACTGCTACGTAGTTTTTCCTCAACAGAAGCAAATAATGCCTCTTCTCCTTCACCTGTCCATCTTTCACTGGCTGCTTTGAGAGAAAGTAAGGCAGTACCATCAATATTGAGAAATCTCTTACAGGCACCTATGAAAATATCTACTTGACCAGATTGGGCCACGTCTTGAAATAACCAGTTTACTCTTCGAGGAACCAGTACGCCCCAAGCAGAATGCTTTCTAGCATCTCCAAGAATTGGAACTAGTCCAGGGCGAGTTTTTGCTAAGTGAGTTAAATCTCTAAGACATCTTGATGCGAGGTCAACTGCAACAAGTCTACCCCCGAGTTCGTTTTCCTGCCCACACAAGTGGTCATACAAGTGGCTAATTGAAGTTCCATGCCCAGCGCCCAGATAGAGTACAGTGGTACCTTCTTCAGG
>Ga0233444_10002748_pt1 | contig 18112 bp, 15 predicted proteins | sample SI_124_October20_6_FD_182792 | JGI IMG/M metagenome (GOLD analysis project Ga0233444, IMG submission 182792) | Seawater microbial communities from Saanich Inlet, British Columbia, Canada - SI_124_October2016_10_MG | ecosystem: Environmental > Aquatic > Marine > Inlet | place: Canada: British... | reverse complement strand
ACCACTCAAACCTCACTGGCTTCGGGCTTGATCGAACGTGGGATTGACTTAACGATGATCAATCCGGATAAGCAGGGAGCGCATAAGTCGAGGTCATGGAGTCATGTATCTGTATCGATAAATGCCCCCCCAGGTTTTCGTTCAAGAGCGCTTGGAAAAGAGATGTTAAACTGGTGTAAAAAAAACAATTTGACCCGAGGCAGCGTTTGCTTACTGGATTGGCGCATTGCGAATTATCTGATACATTACCTTGAGCAACTGAATATATCTTGGATTCTCATTGATCGTAGCCCCCCTGCCGACAGTGGCCTCCTTTCATTCCTCCAGTGGCCATCATGGCGAAAGAGTTGGAGAAATGTGCGTAAAAAGAATGCCAAAGGGTGTGTGGTCTCAGTAGGGCATCAACAGTTTGTCCAAAATAAAATGGGTATTCATACGGATTCAATTTCGATATTGCCTGCGGGAGTGGATCTCGAACTGTTTCACATCTCTGAGAAAAATCAAATTCTTACCCTCGTTTATCATGGAAAAGTCGACCGTAATCGGGGAGTTTTAGCCTTGCCAATGTTTCTTCAGAAAATGAATAATATGGGTCTTAAGGCTCGCCTAATCATTATCGGTAGTGGAGATTGTTTTGACCAATTGAATACAATTTCCCTCGGAGATGAAAATATTGAAGTTCATTCTTCCATGCCTCAAACAGATGTTTCTGAAAAATTATCAAGGTGTCACATAGGACTACTGCCGATGCCTGATCGAAGAGTTTGGAGATTAGCGAGTCCGCTCAAGCGAAGCGAATATGCGGCCAGTGGTTTACTGATTTATGGCATTGATCATAATGGTCATCTCTTCGAAAACCAAGAAAAATTGGAATGGATGAGGCTCGTAAAACAGCATGATTTCCACGATGAAGGCGTCAAATGGATTCAAACCTTGGATTCAGAGCGTCTGGTAAAACTTGGACTTGATGCTCGAAGATTTGCTGAAGAAAATCTCTCTTGGAAACATACCGTTGATGTTCTTGAAAAAGTGATTCATTCGTGCTCCACCAACAACGACGAGTAGTGATTCAACCATTTTTTACTGGTGTTTTCGATAGAAAAGGAATCTGCTTGCTTCCTCAAAATCGATGATGGTTTGGGAGTTTCGAGCATGTCTTGAACATTGATGACCCACTCATCCATATCCTGAAACGGAACTTGAACAACTGACTGTGGGACCGAAAAAATTCGATCCGAAGCCAATACCTGCAGACCGCATGTAAGCGCTTCAAGTACAACAAGCGGTTGACCTTCAAATTCAGAAGGTACCAAAAGCAGTGTAGCAGTTTGGAGCAAGCGTAACTTTTCAGATTCATCAACCCATCCAACGCAGGAAATCCAATCGTGAGGGCTGTGTTGGATGCCGCTCATCGTAACACGCAAGTTTGGAATGGATTTTCGGACTTGTTGACAAACTTTAATCGCAAATTCATGACCTTTGACCGGGTCGTTTCTCCCTAGCAAGAGAAGATGTGAACTGTCTCGCTGAGTGTCCATAGCCTGTATCATTGGAGAGACGGGATTGTTGATAATCTGAACCTTACCAATTCGAGATTCTAATTCCAATTTCCAATATTCATTCAAAACCACGGTAAAACTTTCGAATTTCAAAAGGTCAGTGCTCATTGCACGTGAGCGGCGAGATTCAGGAGCGCCGAGCCATGTATCGAATTGTCCCGAATGGATGTGAACAATGTTCGGCACACCTGCCTTGTGCGCCATTTGAGCAAAACGGCGTTTTCGCCACCACGACCAATCGGCAGCGGTGTGCAGATGAACAATATCTGGGCGACGGTTCGCATCATTCAGCAATTTTGCAAGGGCGGCTCGAGCGCGGCGATATGCCCGCCACTTGGCCCAAGGTGAACCTTCTACATGAGACGAGAGAAGTTCTGCCTCCCACCCCTCAGGCGGATGTTCAGTAAGGATGCGCATCACGTTCGCCATGCCACCTGGTGAATCACACGGTCCGATGTGAAGCACCTTTGGCATATGATGCCGTCAACGCCATTGGATGAAGAGGTTACGGGGCAAAGTGGCCTTCTGGTGGACTTTACGAGGGGAGAACTCAAGGGGAGAGGGGTTTTGAAACATTCATGGTGTGGATTCCTGCCTTGGTCGAAGTAGGACTCGGCATTGCAGCATTAGCACCGTTTTTGGTGCATCGACTCTCGGTTGGTAGATGGAGAAAATCGGGGATTGAATATCCCGTAAACGATAGTGTACGACCGACCATTACGGTCTTACTCCCAGTATGGAATGAAGGGCTCATCATCGAAAAGAAACTTGACAACCTCGCCCAGCAAAACGTTCGGTGTTCGCTTCTCGTCATTGATTCCGCTTCAACCGATGAAACGGTAAGCAAGATCAATGCATGGATTCAATCTCATCCCAAGGCGTTCGATGATTTCACTTTTCTCAGGATGAAAGAAAGGTTGGGCAAAACTGAGGCTGTTCGGCAAGCTATTGAAGAGTTGGAAAGGAAGAAGTTCGACGGTTGCATCTGCATGACGGATGCTGATGCCCTGCTCCCCCCTGATGCACTGGAAAGGCTGCAAGGGTGGTTTGCCGACCCGAGCGTCGGGGCGGTTGGCGCCCGAGCACTTCGGCATGGAAGTCTTTCAAGCGAACGTTCACACAGAACCATGTTTGAACTGCTACGAGAAGGGGAATCTGCTCGTGATTCAACGCCTTTTCTTGAAGGGTCATGCATGATGTGGAAACGCACATCATTCAATTCGAAACAGCTCAATACGCAGTCAAACGCAGACGATGCTCAGATTGCGACTGGAGTGAGGCTCAATGGTTACAGAAGCCTGTATGACTCAAACGTTCACTTTGAAGATATGGCACCTACGACTCCTGAAGGGCAGCGAAGACAAAAAATTCGACGTGGACAAGGGCTTCAACGGCTTCTTATGAGTCACCGAAAGTCATGGTTTGACAAGCGTCTTGGAACATTTGCAAGCATATTACGCCGAGAGGCGCATTTTCATTTGATTGCACCGTTGTTGTTCTTTGGGGCTGGAATGGCTGCGGCACTGCGATGGGGAATCATCACGATAGCTGGAATGCCAAACGGTACATTGGCAGCATTGCACGGAAGTCTTGCCTGTATCGAATTAACCTGTCTCGTGGCCTGGATACTCAACAGGCAGGGTATTCGCGTACCGCTCTTGGAGACTATTGGAAGTGTCTTTTCTGGCATGGAGCACCTCATGATTGGGCACTGGCACTCTCTACGCGGGAAATCACTCCACATGTGGGAACAGCACAGCGATACGCGCAAAGCGCTCTCTGAATCTGATTTGAATTAAAAAAAAAAGGCCCCCCTGCAGGCCGAAGTCTGCAGAGGGGCGGCTCTCGTGTTCCAATGGAACACGTGATTTATTCGCTGAATCTACTTAATTTCCGTTAAAGAAATCACGAAGAAACTGCACTGGAAGTGTCGATGGTCTTACCGGCTTGAGTGTCGGTAATGGTAATGTCGACCTTACAGGTTGTGGATCCGTCACAAAGATCTTGTCCTTGCTCGTAGATGGTAATTCCATCTCCGACTCCCCAAACTTGGTCGTCGGTGGTTCCGAATTCAACAAATGAGCAGGATCCGTCGCCGGAATCCTTGTCGCAGGTTAGTGGAGCACCATCATCGATGGAGATCTTCACTGAAATAGCTGCCCAGTTGATTTCTTGTCCTTGGTTCATTGTTATTCGAACAAGGCTGTCGTCGGTGTTAACTGAAGGTTCTCCTTCAATTGCTCCGTCTGCTGCAAAGTCATAAAAGACCGCAGAGTCGCCAGTGTTTCCTTCTGCGAGGGAACTAGCCCAGACGTACAGTACACCAGCAAGTACCACAGTAATTGCGACCATTAGAATGGTAGCGATAACTGGGCTAACAGCTTCTTCGTTTCTATTTTCGTTTTTCATATTTTTGTCCTCCTTCCCGAAATCGGGGGTAGATGTACCACGCACTCCGTGATATTTAATCCTGCTCCCTTTAATCTTCACAGAATCCCTTGAAACAGGCAAAAATACGGCTTTTTATTTCGTTGCTGAAATTTTAAAATCCCTGCCGTAGAGAGTAGAGCATATGTTTTGTAAGCGCGAACTGCGCGCCGAATGAATGTTTTTGCGGAAAAGGCGAAATGTTATTTTTCAGCCTCAAGGCTATTGAGAATAAAGGTGAACAGGGTGAGAGTAATGCGGAGGGGATGGGATGCACTCAACAAGAACTTCAGCAGCCCTGTTCAGTTCAGTCCATGCATTTACGGTTTATATTGGTTTTCAAAGAAAAAAAGGGTATTTGCCCTTCGAACACGTGCGAAATTACTCGACTGTGAGGATCTCAGGACCGCCATCAGTGATGTAAACTGTGTGTTCGAACTGGCAAATGTTTCCCCCATCCATACAGCGTAGAGCATGGTATGTTTCGAGGAAGCGGATACTGATGAGTTTCTTCACCAGGGCATTCCACTTGCTTTGCAAACTGGCTTCATCTGCATCTGGGAACGGTTTCTCAAGCATTGGGTAAGCCCATCGCTCAGCAAAAGGAAGTGTCGAATAGCGTTCTTCGAGATTGCGAGCGAGTTGGGCGCCGAGTGGCTTTAACTGGCCTTTCGCACGTGCTTTACGGGAGGTCGTAAGTCCGGTTACTCGATAGATATTGGATGAACTGGGTGAGCCAATGTTCTCAATGAGTCCAGACTTGCCAGTCGTGTTGAACGGTTCAACCGCATAGACACTGCCCTCTTCGACAACGCCTTTGAATCCGCGATTATCCGGGCCACAGGCATACGAAGGGATCGAAACGCCAGCATGAAGTTCCCACGGCTTGAGTTGATGCCCACACAAGTTTCGAATGGGTTGGAAGCCGGCATCGATAGACGGTTGGGCTGCAGCTGCACCGACTTTGTACCATGGTGTACCCGGGTGCATTACTTCTATTGCTGCATCACGGGCTTCTTTGGCTGCTTTAATTTGCTCAGTGTGGTTGTTGGTATTACCGACCTCAAAGGTGAGAGCATTGTCTCCAATGTGGCCTTTGATGTGTACGCCGTAATCGATTTTGATACAGTCTCCTTTCTCCAAAACCATGTCTCCTTCCCAACCTTCTGGCCCTTGAACCAAATGGTTGGTTGTGAAATGTGCAGCAAGATCGTTTGAGTGAATCGTTGCTGGGAAAGCAGGCTTACCACCGTGACGGTGAATGAATCGCTCCGCTGATTCAATCACTTCATGGTAGGTCTTACCCGGTTGTAACTCGAGTTTCATCGCTTCCAATGTACGACGCGCAACATGCCCTGCATCACGCCAATACTTCAGTGATTCTTCAACATCCATGCGTCCACGTCGTTAGTAGGTATTACGCCCTCTCTCATAATGCTTACCGAAAAACCAGACGGGTTTTGGGATGATTTCTCGATGGATACCAAAGTGCTACCCATTCCCCCTGGGCAAGCGCCGGGTAGAATTGCCGAATCAGGAAGGCCGAGTAGATCTCCTGCGGCCTGTGAGTCATCCAAGGGGGCGACTCCTGCTACATTGGCGCTGGTTGCAGTTACCGGGCCAACTGCAGATGCAAGTGCGATGGCAGTCGGATGGGCAAACACGCGCACGGCTACGCGATTCCCGCCGAGTCGAGCATCGAGCGGGACATGAGCGTCGAGAAGAAGGGTCAATGTTCCACGCCCAAAGCCTTCGAGCAAACGGTAAGCGAACTCAGGGACATCAACGAGCGCTTGAGCTTGTTCAAGCGAAGCCACTCCCAAACTCACCGGTTGGTTCGCTTGACGTTGTTTGAGGGTAAACAGACGGTCGAGTGCCTCTGAAGTGGGTAAAGTGGCTAATCCGGGGAGAGTGGAGGTTGGGTAAGCCACGACTCCCCCTGCATGGAGAATTTCAAGGGCTGGAGCGGGTATATCGCCCATTTCATCACCTCATGCAAGAGCCCATGTTGAAACATGCTGTTCTGCCACGGTAGCGGCCAGTTCCTTGTCTTCAGTTTTGACAAGAAGCTTTCCGCTGGGGTACAGTGTGAGGTCGCAAGGGCCTGAAAAAGTCCAGCACAGTCGAGTTTGTATTCCGACTGTATACCCTGCGTCTTGTATGATTTGTCCAACTTTTTCAAGATTGATGGAAGTGACACCCTCGGGGACAATTTGCCATGCTGCTTTATTGCCGCACAATTCCATAGCGAATCCGTCACTCATATGCTCACTTCACAAATCGTCGGGGCGAGAGGGTTTCAACTCGGAAGGAGGACCGCTTGGTGGGCCAGATGGAGGACCACTTGGCGGACCGGATGGTGGACCGGATGGAGGGCCGCTTGGTGGACCGCTTGGTGGACCGCTTGGTGGACCGCTCGGAGGGCCGGATGGGGGGCCGCTTGGTGGACCGCTTGGTGGACCGCTCGGAGGGCCGGATGGAGGGCCGCTTGGTGGACCGCTCGGAGGGCCGGATGGAGGACCGCTCGGAGGGCCGCTTGGTGGACCCCTCGATGGCGGACCTCTGGAAGGTGGCGTTGGCACAGGCGGAGGCGTAGGTGCGGTTACTGGCTGAGGCGATTCAGGTTGTTCAGGCACCGGCTCAGGCTCGACAGGAGGTGTTGTGTGAAGTCCCGCTGCTTGCAGAAGAAGGTCTCCGGTCGGAGGAGGAGTGCTTTGGGGGGGAGGAGTTGCAGGGGTTGCTGCTGCCGCTTGCAAGAGAAGGTCGTTTGATGGAGCAGCCGTTGTCGGCTCTGGCTTGGATTGTTGCCACGGAGGAGTACGAGGCGCATCCTCATCCTCTTCGTTGTTTGATGAACCCCCGGGTACTATTTTGGTCGAGCCGCCTGCTGCATTTTCTCCTGTATACGAGGTCATTACCATCTGACTCGGATCGATGATTTCACGCTCATCAACCTTTCCGAATGAGTCCAAGTGTGTGTTGAAAGCACCGATGAAAAGACTGGAACCGATTGAATTACCAAAGGCTCGGCCTTGTTCTGCAACGTAAGTAAACGCTGCATCGTATGGGCCGAGAGTGAGGGATTGACCCCCGCCGGACACACTGAAGGTCCACGTGCCGTTTTCAAGAGGGAATTCAAAGGTGAAATTCCGGGTAAGACCTGGGCCTAAGGAAGTGATTCCAGACTGCGATTCAACTTTCTGGCCGTCGCTTGTAATGATGTGAATCTCGAGGCCGCCGAGCGGAATTGCCGCTTCATTGGTCATGTCAACGGTGACCAAAACGACATCTTCGTCGTCGTCGTCGATGTCCATTTCAACCGTGGACAAACGTGCTTCAAGAGATGCTGTCCGAACTGAATGGTCGTCGCTCATATGGGCCACCGTAGAGGTCTCTCTACAAAGTCCTACTTCAAATCAATGCAAGGCTTGCTCACTTAACGAAGGCGTAATCGAGTCTCAGATGGCAAGGACCAATCGACTGCAGCAACGGTATGGTTTCGGACATCCAAAGAAGTCCTGTATTCTGCACTTTTTGAACGGCCACGGAGGAAGTCTCGCATACCGAACCACAATACGCCAACCACTGGAATGAGGTAGATGAGTTTACCAAAGGCGCGAGGACCCCAGTGGTGCCTCTCCAATAATGTCCCGTTATCGTGGACAACTGCAATTCGGAATCCACGTTGTGCAAACGAGCGTCCAAACGCACGGCCTGTGTACTTGAAATACAGATAATGAGCACTGAAAAACAAGATCCAGTTCACAATAAATCCAGCCAAATATCTTCCGCCTTCTGCGACCAAAGAATAGCTCATGAGGAAATAGAGAAGACTTTGACCTGTTAGAAAATGAAGAACCAATGTCAATAGAACAACATCGAGCATGTAGGCTGCTGAGCGTTTCCAAGCCGGAGCAATGAGCATGCCTTCGGGAGCCGAGGAAAGTACCGCTTGGGCAAGCGTTCCACTGCCCTGATGGACACTCACTGGACTGTCTGCCATGTTGATTGGTAGCGGGTGCCCTTTGTCAAGTGTTGGCTTTAGAACTCACCCGTGAGTAACGTGCCAAGCAAACAAGTTTCGTTCTTCTGCCCAGTCCAACCATGCTCGCCATGTGCCGTCTTGACGCAAGGTTTTGGCGTTTCCAAGGACAATAAGCCCTCGCTTTGCACGCGTCAGTGCCACGTTAAGCCGTCTGCGATCCTTCAGGAAACCAATCTCACCGGTATCGTTGGCTCGAACAGCTGAGAAGACAATGATTTCTTTTTCACGGCCTTGGTATCCGTCTACGCTCTTGATTTCAAGGCCTTCATACGGCCCACCTTCTTCTCTGCCGCCTGCTTGTTCAAACAAATCGACGAGCAAGCGCACCTGACCGTTGTATGGAGTAATAACGCCAATATCGGATGGCGTCAAATCTCCTGCAGCGAGCAAGTCATTGACAATCGAGAGTACTTTGGCCGCTTCATCAAGATTGGACTTACTGCTGCTTTCTTCATCGACAATCTCAGAGCCATCAATCGGTACAAACGCTACCGGATGGTCCCAATCCGGCCATAAGAAGCCGGCGGCAGGTGGCCGCTGTTCGGAACTGCAACCATCGTCGAGCCGGCCATCATAGAAACGGGCGCTCGGATATTCTCGAATGGTCGGATGCATTCTGTATTGCGTGGTAAGCATGTGAGCCTCCAAACCGCATTCGATAAGTCGTTCAAACAAGGAGCGCCCAAGACCACCGTCCTCAGCCACTTTACTGATTACCGTTGGAGGCAATTGCTTGTGGTCGCCAACCAAGACCAGTTGTCGACATCCGCGAGTGATTGGAACCAGAGCGCTCGGTTCACTTGCTTGAGTCGCTTCATCCATCAAAACAACAGGAAAACGCCGTTCGCCCAAAAGGCTGTGACCGACACCGATGGTGGTTGCACAAATCACTTCTGCGCCGTCAAGAACTGCAGAAATCATGTTGCCCTCGAGCTGTCGGATTTCTTTGAAATTACGATTCACATCTCTGTGCGCCATGCCTTTCTCTTTTCCTTTAAGGCTGGAGAGAGTACGTCGCAGGTCATCGTTTTGTTCACGGATAAAACGGATTTCTTCTTGGAGAGGGTGGTTTTCGATTTGTGCGTCAAGCGTAGCGTCACGAAGATGTTCTCGAACCTTCACTGGACGGCCAATTCGAACCGCATTGATGTTCAATTCAAGCAACCCTTCCAGTAAATTATCGACGGCTACATTCGATTCTGCTGTTGCTAAAATGGGGCCACGGCCCATACGAACAAACGCCGCCAACAATCGAATGGCTGTGTGTGTTTTCCCTGTTCCCGGCGGGCCCTGAATGAGTGTGAGTCGCTGCTCAATGGCTGCTTCAATAGCGGTTCGTTGGGAGTCATTGAGTTCCATTTTTCCGATACCCAAAGGCCCATGTCGTTTCTGACCACGGATTTCAGGTGGTCGTTGAGCGGATGCTGAAATATCATGGAGCGAACCGAGGAGGACATCTCGAAGTACAGTTCCGCTGTCGCTTTCCATCGAATGGAACGTTGTCAGTGCCTCATGCATACGGTCATGTGCGACACGGTTTGCACCTCGGTCAAGTCGCCAAGTTCCTTTCTTGATGTCGCTTGGTTTATCGGAAACAACAATTCGAATTCGAGTTGGCCCTCGATCAAGAACGATGCCTTCAACGACTTTTTCACCCCACGGTCGGGCACGGGACAAAAGGACAATATCGCCATGGCCAAAGCGGTGAATTGGCAACCTCGACCTTGATTTATTCTCAAAAACGAGAATGGGGTCACCAAAGAAACGGCCTTGCGTCCGGCCGGTGAGGTCAAACAATGCCAAGCCCGCAGCCAACAGCCGTTGTTTGCTCCATTTCTTCCAACGCTCTTCGACCATTGCCGTTTCATCATCGAGTTCACGGCGAATAAGTTTGGTAAAGCGTGAGAAATGGTCTTGGCCTCGTTGCCACTTCAGCGGCATTTCTTCGGACAACTCTTTGTCAGCCTTTCTTTGAGAAGAGCTGTTGTTCATCCGACGGACTTTACCTCGCTCCTCCATGGCACATGGAGACTCCTCTACACCATCAGCGTATGCCTTCAACAATGATGTATTCACAGGTCGAGAAACCCCATTGCTTAAACCCAAAATGAAGGACGAGCATTTGGTGAGCAGGCTGTTTCGGCGTCGTAAACAAGACAAGTCCGAAGAAGGGAATGTATGCCCTTACTGTGAATTTGTTAACGAGGACGGTGCAGAGAATTGTGCACAGTGCTATTATTCCCTCAACTTAGCACCACGCAACCAACCAATGGCCACACCATCAACATCCGGTTCAGACTTAATGAACACCCTACTCGAGGATAATGAAACACAAGAAGATGAAGCGGCGGTCGAGGCCGTGCTATCATTGGACGATGTAGCGGTGGAAATAGACCAGTATGAAACCACCAATCCTAACGAAGAAGATTCCTTCCAATTCATCAGTGGCAGCACGCCTGAATTAGCACAAACGGTGGATTTCGAAGCACCAGAAGAAGTCGAATTGAGTGCCTCTGACGCTCCTGCGAACCCGGTTGTCTTTGACCTTGGCGACCAAGACCCTCTCGATGACGTTCCCGAACCGGTTCCTTCGGGAATTGGAAGCCTGTACTCGCCTTCTGTCAAAACCAGCAAAGATGAAGATTTGATGGGCTCTGTTGGACCCAAAGTTCCTGAACCGGCAAAGACACCTGAACTTCCAAACTTCAACAACCTCGCTCAAGCCAGCCATGTTGACGTCGAGCCTGCTGCTGCGGAAACCGTCGTAGCAACCCCGCAACTTCCGGATATGAGCTCACCGTCAACCCCTGAGTTGCCACTTGTCAACACCGTTGCCAATGCGGCGGCCACCGCAGTCCAAACTCCAGATGTACCAGTTGTTGCTCAGCCACCACAGGCAGAAACCACAACCTCTGCCGTGAGCACACCAGATCTTCCGGTGGTTGGGCAGGCGGCAGAGACCAAAACCGCACCTGTGGAAGAAACACCGCAAGAAGTCGCTGCACCTACTCCTCAGGTATCAACTCGGTTTTGGCCATGGCCTGCACAAGAAGCATGGGGTGCGCGTGAAGTGTACCGTGAAGTGGTAGCGATACTTGAAGCGATAAAAACTGGCCAGTATCCCAAAGCTGCCGAAACACTCGATTCATTGGGCCCGCACTTGGATTTGAACTTTGAAATGCTGCTCCATATCGGTTCGGCTATGCGAGCATTGAATCGGGAAGAACACTTGCAATGGACGCTTTCAATGGCAAAGCATGTTCACCCGAACAATGAACATGTAGTGGCTGCAGTAGAGCAATTATCCTGAGGTTTTGCAATGACGCCTGAACTCGAGTTTCGCTCTGACATGAAACTCGTTCCGATCAGTAAATCCATTCTTCCACTGCTCTTGGAAGCCTACAATGAAGATCCAAAGGCGGCACAAACGGCGCTTCCTTGGCTTAATGCTGAATTCAATGTTCAAGGACAATTAAGCGACATGCTGTTCGATGTCGAAAATCAATCAGACGTCGACCGATTGCATTTCTGGTGGATTCGTTCTGAGGAGAAAGGAATCTTCGTTGGCCTCATCGGTCTCGGAGACGAATTGCAACTGCTGCAATCATCCTACAACCTTGGGTACTGGGTTCGTTCATCGTTCCAACGCCAAGGAATTGCACTTGAAGCAACGCGTACTATCCTTGAATGGTTAGAAAATAAAGCGCGAGAAAACCAAGAGTTCCACCGAATAGAAATCACCGTCCACCCGCACAACGAACCGGGACTGGCTACTGCGAACCGTATTTGTGAAGAGTGGGGTGGTGAAATCATGGAACAATTCATTGGCATCGAAATAGGACAACGCACCGTCCCACACCGCCTACACATCCTCGATTTACCTCGAGGTGACGCGGCTTGAAAGCCACATGGCTCACCGTAGATTTCGACGATGAACGACATGTTCCTCGCTTCTCAGGACATCCAACGCGAAGCAAGCATGTGCAATCGCACATCGAAGAAGCCGAACTCAACAAGCAACTTTCAGAACCGTTCAAAGCCGGTATGATGGGATTTGAGGAATGGCTTGGGACAAATTCTCACCCAGTTACCTTGTTTGTAATTGCTGACCTGTTCATGAGTGAAGAGTTTAACCAGTGGTTTTCTCACCTCTTGGAGGCGTATCCAGAACGGTTGACCGTCGGTTGTCACGGCTTGAACCACAGGTCATGGTCTGCTTGGCCTGAAGACAAAAGCGGGTTTTCACAGGCTCTGCAACAAGCTACGCAGATTTTACGAAAGATGGCTGGCGATGCCTACCGCCCGTGGTTTCGAGCACCAGGGGGCTACATGGCCCCATGGATGGCTCCAGTTTTGGCGGAGCATGGTTACACGGTTGACTCCTCGATCAATCCTTCCTGGTTGGTGAAAAGAAAGGCTGGCAAAGGAAACTCTTGGGCTGATGTCAATCAATCGCTTCAAGATTCAAATCTTGTTTCAAGGCCGTGGAAAACGAGCCTATCCCTGCCGATGAACGGCCCGGCGCTTTCCCTTTTCCCACTCTCTATTTTGGCTCGTTGGAGTTGGAGGAAAGCCCCGCCTTCGATTGAGGCGAAGGACATTGACCGAGCGATCACAGATTCAAAAACGAAGGTAACGACATTGTATTGGCATCTTCTTGACCATGCTCGTAAAAAAGCGACATGGGAGCCTCCTTTTCAGTGAATAAATACCGCATTCACAACACCCGTTGACACGAGTATTGAAAGAGATTTAATCGGAATTATATTCTCTTCGAACAAATGCTGATGCTGCAACAATTCCAACCAGAGTGGCAAGAGCGCCGATACTTGGCAAGCCTACTGCATCAGCGTCTTCAGCAGGAGTTAACACTGGTTGTAGGTCGTTGATTTCACATGGAATCCAATGTTCATCAATTCCAGGCTCTCCTGCACCGGTGATGCCACCTGCTTCGGCGAGATAGAGCTCACCCGAACCTGCCGGCCATTCGACGACATAATTTCCTGCATAGAAAGATGTTGAAATATCCCAAACCGGTTGGCCGTTAGCAACCCATGTTTCCTTGCATGGGCAGATGTATGGAGTCCAAAATTCAGAATCTTGGTCCTCACCTGGAGCCGTTGCAATCAATCCGTTTGGATCGACATATGTGACTTCGTAGTAGAGTCCAGAATTTGCTGGATATTGATAGATGTCGCCAACAGTCGCTGTTGTTGTGTCATTCCAAACTGCTACGTTTAGACCTTCACAAGGACCTGGGTTCGGCCCTTGACCCTCACAGAGTACCCAATGCGTGTCAATGCCCGGTTCTCCACCGCCAACCGAAACGCCTCCTGATTCAAGAGGGATGTACAAATTTCCAGTGCCTGCAGGATGTTCGACAACATAGTTCCCCGGATAGGCTGTACCTGAGATCCATACAGGTTGGCCGTTAGCAACCCATGTTTCCTTGCATGGGCATTCAATTGGTGACCAAACATCCATGTCAATATCAGGAGCACTAACGCTCCAAAAAGGACTTCCAGGATTGACTTGATAGTACATTTCTGAACCTGCTGGATATTCGTAGACTTCACCGGAAGTGACATTCATGGATGAATCCCAAACTCCAACAACATTCAGTCCAGCACAAGAGCTGCTGTAGGGTTCGTCTCCTGAATTGCAAAGTTCCCATTCATTGCCGTCAGCCCATGGTTCTCCCGGCTCAACACCGGCGGTGGTTGATGGCATGATGGCCATCCAATATGCCTCAGAGTTAGCTGGATGTTCAACAATAACTCCTGAGTTGTAAGTCGTGGTCGAATCCCAAACAACTTGCCCGCCAGACTTCCATATTTCCTCACAAGTGCAAGCCTTTTCCGACCATGCATCGAAGTCCGTACCAGGCGCTCCAACGATTTGAGCACTTATTCCAGGAGAAACAATGTAAAACATCCCTGAATTGTCAGGGAATTGATAAATTTCCCATGCCGAAACATAGGTTGAGTTCATCCATGTCTTACCGCCTGTTCCATTGAAATCATCACAAAGGTAGTCGCTTGGCCCATTTCCGGAACACAGGTCCCAAAGGTGTGAACCATTAGCACTTCCTGGCTCGGCACCAATTCCGTGATCAAACGAGATATACAAATTATTCGAACCTGCTGGCCATTCAACAACCGCATTCTGGAAGTAATGAATGCTAGAATCCCAATGAGGTTGACCACTGTCCGCCCATATTTCCTTGCAATCACAATCAACAGAAGGGCCCCAAGCGTCGAGATCTACGCCCGGCGCACCAACGGTTTGGTTGCTCATTCCCACTCCAACAACTGTGTAGTAATGTCCTGAATTTGCTGGATATTCGTATACTTCTCCTTCGGCTACAATGGTAGAGTTTTCCCATACCGGCGTTGGCACATTGACGAGTGATGCACATGACTCTTTACAAAGAGCCCAGGTATCAAGCGTTTCATTAGGGATATCTCCAGCATTCGTACCTGCATCAAGCACAAACCAAATTCCGCCATTGTATTCTAGAATTTGCCAAGCATTGTAGGCAGCTGTTGAATTCCACTGGATTCCACTGGATTCTGCAATTTCTTCGCATGAACATGGTCCAATCCATTTACCAGTTGAGTTAGGTTCACTTGTTGGCCCAGCGGTAGTGCTCTGCCAAAAATGACCTGAGCCAGCGGGCCACTCGACGATATCATGCAAATTGTATGATGCGGTGCTCTCCCAAATTGGACCTCCCATGCCGTCAGCAATGTTTGTGAAATTACATCCCGAATTACCTCCGCTCTCATTGCCTTGGAGGCCTGAGGATTGCCTGGCAGATGTTTGAGAAACATCTTCAGATTTTTCTGTATCAAAATCAATATTGTCGTTTGTAGAATCCATACTGTAAATTGACATGTGTAGTATCAAAACAGCGATTATTGCCCAGCAAGCTAGTTTGCCCATGTGGGGTGACTACATTTGTAGACTATATGCTTATTCGTCAAATCTAGGAAAACATTTCACGAAGTCAAGACTGTTGAAGAACCTTCGATATTCAATGTCCTTGCCAAAGAAGGTCGAGCCGCATATACCGAGAACATCCGAATGAATCCAAAGAAAACATTCCTCAAGGCGATATTCGACCCTACAGGATTGAATCCTTTCATTTGACAACCTTCTCATAACGGTTCAGTCGGGGCTATATGACCTGTGATGCAAAATCCGTTTTGACAACCTTCTCATAACGGTTCGTAGGGGTCTATATTAGCAAACCCGCAAAATAGTATTTTCATACTCAAAAAAAGGTTGGCCGCGCGTGACCGCACCCTGCGAGAATCCCGACTCCAATACAGGCGGAAACCCGCACAAATACTCAAACTGTAACCGCTTTACTGCGCGATACTCAGAAGGGTCACGAAAGCCTAGCGAGTGATTCGTCCCACTGCAAGCCCTTTGATTTGTCAATACTTGAGCAATGGGCAATCGGATATACCCTCTGATTTTCAAATTACAATCCGTTAAACCATTCATGCAGATCTTTAGATTCTTGAATCCAATTAAATCCCTGATTCTTTGTTTTGATTTCTCTACCTGAAATTTCACTGAGAATATTGTCTAAATCAGTTTGGAAAAGAATTTCTTTTGGAACTCTTAAACTATCCATGTCGATTACGAAATAACTTGGATATTTTTTCAATTCTCCTTTCGAAGTTTTTTCATATCCATCATCACAAAAAATCTGTTGCGATAGTGTGCGTCCAATTCTTACCAACTCTGTATCCCACGTAAAAAGGAGTAACTCGCCTTCTACCAAGGCTTCGGGACCACTTTTCCTTATCCGGCCTTTTGTGAGATTGAATCTTCCGATAATCTCCCTGTCGAACAATTCAGTTTTGAAATAATTTTCCAGAGTCTTTCTGGAAGGGAATTCATGTTTTTTACTCATTTTGATTATTCGCATATTGTGATGGAAGAGGGATGAAAATATAGTCTATTTCCCAATCAAAGCAAACGGCCCCCCACTGCTCAGACGGGTGAGCAAAGGGTAGCGTTGTATATGGCCCTTAGAGAACCCATCTATACACTAAATCTGTTCACAAGGGTGTTTAGCATAAACCCAAGTTATGATAAGTAAACCACTTATTCACTTTTGTTAGTCAAACTTCAGACGTGGATAGACTTGGCCATATTTGATTACTACATTTATTCAAATAAAACTCATTCTTTAGGTAATCAAGATCACTCTGTTTTATTGATTCTGTTTCCGGCGAGGTGTTAGGTGGACAGTAAGCCACTTGCTTAGCCACCCGAATAAGTCTCGCGCAAGTGTTTTCTTCGCCCCATAGCGCCATATAACTCTCGGATTTACAAAATGGCAATAAAGCAAGTGGAGCGGAAAGACATTTGTTTAGTATGCTTCTTCGAAAAGATGTTGTTAGTGCGCTAGCTTTTGAGGCAGAATATCCTAATGCAGATAATGGGCTTTGTTCAGGTAAATTGGGCTTGTGTCCTGTTTTTTGTCCAGATGATATGATCTTGTATGTCTTCCAATCGAACGCTATTTTCTCGGATTCCAGCCCTTTGCTCAATTCATTTAGAATGATATGGTTTGACGAAAATAGTTGGAGAATGTCGGAATTTCTCCACACGGCAATATTATGATAGTATTCCATCAAAAATAGGGTTTGAGTGTAAACCTTTACCCCTCCAAATTTACTTCCAACGGACATCTCTAAACTTTCAAAAATATCACTGATTACATTCACCATTTCTTGAACCTGAATATTATCGCCTAATATGATGTGGCTCGCAGGGCAAGGGTTCTCAAAATTACAGTCACCTGCCGACTCAATTATTCCTTGATTTTTCAGAAACTCTGCTAAGTCATCTGACTCAAAAGGACCATTGCCAATGAATAAGATGCCATCGGATTGCAGTTGATGCATTGGTTCATTGGAAAGCATCATGTTTTCCAAGACTCTTAGCGCAGATGGGCCTTTCTTGTTGTAGAACTTATACCACCATTGCGATGTATCGTCTACAAGACTCATGTCGAGCAGATCCACATGTCCCATTTGCGCATTCATCATTCTTTCAACTTTTAGAACATGCCAATTTTCTTCATCACTAAATTTCCCAAATTCGTGCTGTAGAAAACCGCGCCTCACCCTACAACAATGCATCAAATGACTGTAATAATCCAAATCGCTGGAGGAGTCATGTTCAAGTAGAATGTCGTAAATCGAATCAAGTATTTCCGCTGCAAAATCTATAGTAAAATCAGATTGTTCGTCACTATCAAAATCTCTTGTGATAAACGGTGTATTCGTCATCATTGGAATATCAATCGAATACAATGATAGTTCACACCACAATAGATGTAATCGAGGAATGCTTTCAACCACAGCTGCTCCAATCTTTGCAGCCATCATATTTGTTTTCATCAATGGTTTCAGATGTTCAAAATATTTCTTAGGCAGATTTCCATTTTCACTAACAGACATGTTCATCTGATCAACGAAACCGATACTTATAAACCAATTGCTGTAGAAATTTAACGACTTCTTTGTTAGGGTGCCAATTGTGGTTGCAACTTTTTCTACGGCGTTTCTGTTAATGCACTCCTGCTTATGAACTAGGAAACGATACAGAATATCTGGTCCAATTCTACAGTAAAGTTGTGAAAATTTTTCTGCCACAAATAAGTCGTTAGGACGAGGTAGGAGCCCAGTAAGATAGTGATTGGTTTGTACACTTTCCAAAAAATCACAATAATCTTCAAGTGCATTTGACAAATCAGGCACTGAAAAATCAATGTTCATTATTCTGTCAAATGCCTGTTCAACTATTCGTATGACCTCATCAAACCTACGATTCAAGTCATCAAATTCCATTTTTTCATTTGATTTATTTTTATCTAAATAATCAACAAGGCTAGATAAGTTTCGCTTTACTTGCAGAAAGGGCTCGGATTGCTCGCCAGTCATAGTTTTTAGTACAGGGATCATGATTTTAAACTTAATCAAAATTTTCCACCGTGAACATAAGGGCCCCCCTTGTGTATGCGGGCGACTACAACGGTACCCATGTGAAGGGCTCA
>Ga0233444_10002746_pt1 | contig 18118 bp, 6 predicted proteins | sample SI_124_October20_6_FD_182792 | JGI IMG/M metagenome (GOLD analysis project Ga0233444, IMG submission 182792) | Seawater microbial communities from Saanich Inlet, British Columbia, Canada - SI_124_October2016_10_MG | ecosystem: Environmental > Aquatic > Marine > Inlet | place: Canada: British... | reverse complement strand
ATTAGATTCACTGCCGACCCAACGGTATCTACCGTTACAATGAGACTTATAATAAATGATATTAGTAAGTACTCGGATACTGACATACTGCCCCTTCCTGCCGATTACAATCTACAAGTCATTGAGCTTGTACTTAGAACTTTAGGGCTTGGGCAAACTGCCATCCAAGAATTTAACGTAGAACAAGCTCAAGAACAAAACGATGCAAACTAAAACATTAAATCAAATAGTACGAAATGAAATAGTCAATTCTCAATTGACACTTCATAGCTATGTACCATTCTTATTCTACGCTATAAATGAAGTAAAGAAACTTAGTGATGTATTTAGCTTTCAGGTTTCTCAATCGGAGTTAACAATAACAGGAAGGACAGCACCACTACCAGCCAATTATAGAAGAGTTGTAGCCGTATCTAGAATAGAAGGAGAAAGATTATTACCACTCCCATACGATCATCAAATGAATACTGATGGGGTAGACTATACAAGTGATGGTACAACTGGATATGTTGGAGCATCTGAGATTCGTGATGATAACATACACTATGCGATCAATGAAACGACAAACAAGATAATACTTAGTACCGAGGCTGGATCTAATAAGTATCGGTTAATGCTTACTTACGAAACGACTTTGTTTAGCACCACTTCCAATACAGTGATCCCAATCATATTCGAGCGAGTAATTCAAAGCAGTATTAGGCTTCAAAGAGCCAAGAATAGTAGAGCCGAAAGAGGTGATGTGAATAGGGTAAATGAGATTCTAACCATCGAAAAGGAGTACAATAACGCTAAAAGAATATTGAAATCTCATCTCAATCCAATGACTTGGGAGGATATAATGATGGTTACACGAAAGGGTATACACAACTCAATAAAGAACTAAATGGAGAAAAAGGTAATTAGTTTTTTAGGTGGATTGAACAAGGATGATAATGGACTTAATTTCCCAGAAGGAGATTACAAGAGTGCTAATAATATCATTATAGAAAGCGATGAGGAAAGTAATGGTGTTGCCATCAAGAAGATGAATAGCACTAAGCAATTGTTATCCGATATCGCTTCGCATTTCGTAACATCTGAATATGTTCAATCATGTGTTGATTTAGATAATTCAACATATGTTCTTTTAAAAGGGAAAGTTAGTTTGACCATAGATAACATCGTTCAAAATCACGATAGAGCGACTATTGTTAAACTTAACAAAACATCTAGTGGATCTGTCACAGTAGAAGTTATTGTACGACACTATGACTATCAAGGCTGTTCAATCGAGCCTGATATGTGTATCGTTGGAGATAGATTGGTTTGGAATTTTATGGGAGACGGAATACCCATGATGATACAAACAAGTTTATACAATGAAACTCCGACACCTCAAGAATTAACATTAATAAAAGCTCCTCCTGTTTATCAACTAAAGGTAACAGAGATCTCAGGAGATAGCTTGAATATATTCACTGACAATCAGTACCAATTCGCTGCTAGATATGTTTATGATGATAGCGAAGTAAGCGTACTAGGTCCAATATCACCCTTGTCTTCAGGAGTTGAATTTGTTAAAGAAATACAATTAGACTTAAACGAAAGTGAGGTTTATCCATCTAAGGCAAAAAGCGTAGAATATTATGTTAGAGATGGTAATAATGGGGTTTGGTTCTTAATGGATAATGCCAAATTAAACTCACCAACGGTTATAACTTTTACTGGAATTAAGTCACTAGCTCTGCCTACGTTAGTAAGTTCAAAGCAATTTGATTCAGTACCCTTTGCTACTAAAAATGTAGAATCAGTAAACAACCTTATATTCTTGGGTAACAACTTAGAAACATTACCGCTAGGAGGTGGTCAAACTACGATTGACACATCAGATATAGATATGGCTACATTTGACGCTTCGATAACAAGTGTTGCTATAAGTGATGGTGGTTTTTACACATCAGCACCTAGTGTCTCTATTAACGGAGGAGGAGGAACTGGAGCGAGTTTAACTGCCGTTGTTGCCGTTGGAGGAAGTGGATATACATCTGCTCCTACGGTTACCATATCGGATGGCTATTTAGCTTCCATTGTTTCAGCTAATACAGCTACGGCTACCGCTGTAGTTTCTAATGGAGTAGTCTCATCAATTACCGTTACTAACGCTGGACTTTACGTTGGTAATCCTCCACTACCAAGTATAACTATATCTGGAGGAGGAGGAAGTGGGGCTTCTGCTAGATGTATAATGTCTCAGATTGGTTCTTCAAATATTTATACTGTTTCATCCATAGTCATTGGAAGCCCTGTAAATAGTGTTACAATCAGTAATGCTGGTTCAGGATATACATCCCCTCCAGCCATAACATTTACACAAGGATATGCATCAGGAGATGTAGCATCTGCTTCAGCAACTATCGCTGATGCTGATTATGTAGGAGACAACTACGCTTACTACAAGCCAATAACTCCTTATTATACAGGATATGTTGTAGGAGGTTATAATACAGGATTTAACACTGATTTAGAAGAAGAAACAAAGCCATTTGCAAATGGAAGTACCTACGAGGTCGGTTATGTTCTCTTTGATGAATATATGCGAACTAGAGGTGTTGAAGGAGTACAAAAGTTTACCACCACTGAATTTGCATTTAATAAAAAAACGGTATCCATAGAAAAAAGAGCTGACCTCCCCTCATGGGCAAAGTATTTCCAGTTAGCAATAACCAAGAATCTGACAAAGGATTTTATATACGAGGGCTATGCGGATACTTGTTACTTTATAGCTGAACCATCTATAGATAATAGCTTGAGTCCCATTACAGCAATTAGGTCTCAAGCTTTCAAAACCGATCAGGATGGGAATCAGAGTTTTGATTACATCTCATCAACTAACTCAGCACAAGGAAGTGGTGATGATAGAGGACAAGGGAATACAGATCGTGATAGAATAACAGGCCCTAGAGGAAGTGGTGGCTCCTTTGAGGTGAATAATGGGACTAGAAGAACAAGAAGAAGTGGAGGTCGTAGAGGAGCACAAATTGGGGGACAGGATAGAACAAGTACATACACTAAAGGTGTCGCAGTTACGGTAAATACAGAAAGAGCTGATGAGATAAATAAAAGTGCCGTTATGAATCCTGTTCCATTCTTACCAAAGACAGGATTAAAGGCATCTGACATTAGGGATAAAATAAAATACTTTGCGGTTGATATATCTGGGATGTTTACTGCTGACCGATTCTACACATTTCAAGAAGGAGATGAAATTATTGGAAATTTTATAAATACAGGAGACAACAATATCAGTACTTCTTTTCAAACCTTAAAGATTTTAGCTCAAGATGGATCTTTTATTTATTGTGATCCAAGTCCAATAATAAATGCGACAGAGCTAAATGAGGTTGAACGTAATTTATATTTTGAAATATATTCTCCTGCTAACACAAATCAGTCTAGTGTTTTTTATGGAAATAGAGATGTATATCCAATAGGAGATTTAATAGGTACTGGAAGTAAGACCTTTAATCTTGAAGGTGATTGCTACTACACTAGCATAACGCTCCCATCGGGTGGAGGTGAAAAAATGCTAGAGGAAGCAAATAAATACAAGTCAAGTAGCTCTGATGCTGCCATTACTGTATCTATAGCTAACGCAACAGAAATAAATAATGTTGGAAAGTCAATATTAACTTCAAGACATTCTCAAAATGATTTCGGATCAAATAAAGATGTAGCTCCTGAATTATGGGAGTTGGATTATGGTAATACAGGTGACATAATAATAAATGCGGATGGTTTGTATACGTTTGAATACTCTGCTGATTTTGCTTTGTATTACATTAACAGTGGTGCTCCAGTATTTTTCGCAGATAATATTCAGGTAGGACTACTCATAAACGGTGAATCAGTACGGTATGCCGACTTTCAAGACTTTACTACAGCTACAACTGGACCAACAACTTTTAGTAGCTTGAGTAGTGTATATCTCTACGCTGGAGATAAGGTTAGTATATCTCATCAAAAATCTGATGAACACATTAATGTAAACTCAAATGCTACCTACTATATTGATGGTAGTAATTATGATATTACCATAAGTAAAGATGCAATTGCGACTACACCTTTTGCTAAGAAATACAGAAGAGGAGAAACGACAGTTGTAATCGCTGATGTTACCTATACACCACCAGATAAGCTATTTATAATTAAATCATTGTCTAGGTCAGGGAAGATTCAAACCCAATGGAATAAAGATTACGGTAAACCATACATAAAGTACGAGGCTCCAGCTAAATCTGAATTCATTAAGAATCGAGTACGATATAGCGGAAGATATATTGATGGAGGGTCAAGCAGTTCATTGTCTTCGTTTTTATTTGATGACTATACAGATTTACCAGCAGAAGTAGCTTCAATAAACGCTCTAGTACGCACCTCAGATCAACAAAGTAATGGTACTGTAGTTTTAGCGATGGGGGATAGGAATACGTTCTCATTGTACATCGATAGAGGAATGGTAAGCACTGCCAACGGTGAAGCTTTGACAACACAATCAAATCAAATTATTTCCCAAATCTACCCCTTGAAAGGTGGCTTTGGTTGTAAGGATAAGATGTCTATTGTGAGAAAGGAAGGCAAAGTCTTCTATTACGATAGAACCGAAAAGGTATATGTACGCTATGCTCGTGAGGGTTTAGAACCTATCGCAGATAAAATGCAAAACTATTTTAAGGATAAGTCGAGTGTTAAGGCAGCCTACTATGATCCGTTTTACGACATGATTTTTGTCAACTTTAATAACTTATTCACAGCAGCTTATAGTGATAAACTAAAGCGATGGATCAGCGAATATGATATGGCATTTACTGGGAGTTTTTACCTAGACAATAATGCCTACTTGTTTAGTAAAAACGATAATAACATAACGGAGTTATACGAGACAAGAACAGGAACAAATTATGGTAATTTCTTGGGAGCAGAAACCGTAGCTAAAATCAAGCTAACGAGCAACTCAATTCTACCAGTTAACGTAGGACACATCCAAATCAAAACTAAAAACTGGCTAGACTTTACTAGCATATAATATGGCTAAAACTATAATATATAACTCGGCTTCTGCCTCCACTGTATTCGATACGGACAATATTGCTGTAAATGAGAGCAACGGAGATCGGTATGTAAACGATAGAGATAGTTCTACTATTTATAAGATTGATAGTAACGGTGCAATTACAACTTTTCTTGCTGGTTATCAATGGAATGTAATTCGTTTCATTGGAGGATTCTTATATGCTACAAGTGATAATAGTGGAGTTCATAAAATAAATCCATCTAACGCTAGTATAAGCAGAATAACTTCTTCAGTAATACCTGAAGGGACAATATCATCAACTGGAACGGTTGTAGCTGGAGGTAATGGATCAGGAACAGCAGCAAATCAAGTTACAGGAACTGATATAGATATTGATTCTTCTGGTAACATTTATATAGCAGATTACTCCAATAAAAGGATACAAAAATGGGCACCTGGAGCATCACAAGCAACTACTGTTTTTACCATTACAGGAAGTTTATCTCAAATTTTTTCTGTCTTCGTAGATTCTAACGGTGATATATACTATTCTATAAATGACAATGCTGTTTGGAAATACACAGTAAGCACTTCAACGCACACAAAGGTAGCTGGTGGAGTTATGATTGGAGGATCAACTGCTGGTAACGGTTCTAGCAACAGTCAATTTTATGCTCCTGTTGATATTCAAGTAGATTCAAGTGGAAACATTTTTGTGTCAGACAGAAATTCTGATCGAGTTATGAAATGGACTCCTGGAGGTACTTCAGGTGTAAAAGTCGCTGGGACAGGACAGCCTGGAAGTTCTGCTGGATTATTAAATGATGCACATGGAATAGCTTTTGATTCTTCTGGAAACTTATTTGTTGCTGATACCAACAATCATAGAATACAAAAGTTTCCAGGGAACAGTGTAACAAATACTAGCGGTACTGTTGTAGCTGGAGGTAATGGTCAAGGTTATGGAGCTAATCAATTAAATACACCTATAGGAATAGCTTTTGACTCTTTTGATAATTTATATGTTGCTGATAAAAATAATCATAGAATACAAAAATTTGCATCAGGCTCGACATCTAGTACAAACGGTACTACGGTAATGGGAGGTAATGGGGCAGGTGCTAATACTAATCAACTTAATAACCCTTATCAAATAGTATTTGATGCTTCTAATAATTTGTATGTTCTAGATGCGACTAATTATAGAGTTATAAAAGGAACATATACTGCTGGTACTGGTGGGAATGCAACAAATCAACTACATACACCTAAAGGTTTTCATATATTTAATAGCGATGAAAGCTATGTAGCCGATAGTATTAATAATAGGGTTATGTATTGGACAACTTCGGCTAGTGCTGGGACTCAGCTAGTTGGAAGTTTAAACGCAGCAGAGGATGTAACCGTTGATAGTAGTGGTAATTTGATTGTATGCGATACGGCTAATCACAAGGTTTTAAAATATACAAAGACGGCAACAAACACTTTTAACCAAACTCCAACGGTAATTGCTGGTGGTAATGGAAGTGGATCAGCTTTGAATCAATTAGCAAGTCCAACCTTTGTTAAGTCTAACCCAGATGGATCGATAATCGTTCTAGATACTGGTAATGATAGAGTAGTGAAATGGACAAGTGGAGCTAACACAGGAATAGTAATCTCAGATTCATATAGTACTCCTAGTGACTTGTATGTGTACGGAAATGGAAACTTATTAATCTCAGATGTAGGTAATGACACAATTACTCTAGACACTGGCTTAACGGTTGCTCCAACGATGGCAATTACCTCTACATTTAGTAGTGGAGGAACTAACGGAGCGAGTACAATAGCGTTGACATTTAGTTCAAGCCTAGCCACATCTAATTTTACCGTAAATGATATAACGGTTAGTGGAGGATCGTTAAGCAGTTTTTCAGCTACATCGAATACGGTTTACACAGCAACTTTTACCCCATCAGGATCAGGATCAAAGAGTATTAATGTAGGAGCAAATGCTTACACGGATACAGCTTGGGGTAACAATAATACAGCGAGTAATACATTTACCTATACCCATGCCGTTCCCCCAGTAATAAGCAATACATCACTAACGAGTAATAATGCTATAGCAAATACAAGGGCTAAAGTTGGAGATATAATCACGTTGACCTTTGTTAGTGACATCAACATTAATAGTCCAACCGTAGCATTCACAAGTGGAGGACAAGCAATTACGAATAGCGTAACGGTAACAGGAGGTAACACCTCTTGGACAGCAACCTACACAGTAAATAATTCAGATACTGAAGGAGCTGTGGCAATATCAATTACGGCAACTAGTACGGCTGGAACACAAGCGAGTGCTCATACGACTATAAGTAATGGTAGTGTAACGATGGATAAGACCAATCCAGCTTGGAGTAGTATAGCACCTAGTGGGAACACCAGTGTAAATACTTCAGCAGTACAATACACGCTTTCTGAGGCATTATCTAGCGGTACAGTAACTTATACTAGAACTGGTGGAAGTGCTGCCTCAAACGTAGTAGTATCTCTTACAGGAGCAGAATTAAATGCTGGAACGAGAAGTTTAGCAACATTGACAAATGCACCAACCCTTGTTAATAATGCCATCTACAGCATTGTATTTTCAGGTGTGGATTTATATGGAAATACATCTAGTACAGTAACACAAACAGGAGTTACATTTAATAATGTGCTTCCAACAATAACATCGGTAACAAGTACGACTAACGATGGTTATTACAATCTTGGAGATGCTATAAATATCACCGTTAATTTTAGTGATGCCGTAACTCTTTCGGATACTGGAGGAGGATCAACTGAAATGGTGGTAACTCTTGAGACAGGATCTACAGATAGAACGGTAACGATAACTTCTATTAGTGGAGCTAGTTCAGCCTCTGGAACTTATACTGTTCAAGCTGGAGATACTAGTGCTGATTTATCGGTTAAAACAATAGCATTAGGAACTAATGACATCCTTAGTAATACGGCTGGTAGTATGACTAATTTTACTATTGGGAGCAACCTTAATTCCACAAGTGCCATAGTAGTAGATACTACGGCTCCAGTAATATCAAGTACAAGTCCAGCAAATAGTTCTACGGTTTTAAATAAAAATATTGGATATACATTATCCGAGCAATGTGCTAGTGGTACTGTAGTATTTACTAGAACTGGAGGAAGTACAACAGATAGCGGATCTCCACATACTGTGAATCTTGTAACATCAGAACTTACAAGTGGTGTACACGTTCCAGCAGTGTTATTTAACAACCCCACGCTAGTTTCAGGCTCTATATACAGCATAGCTTATAATGTTACTGATTTGGCAGGTAATACAGCGACAGCGGTTACTAACACTGGAGTAACCTATGTTACGGATACAACTTCACCAACAATTACTATAACATCTAACGATATTGTCTCAGGTGGCTTATCAAATCTTGAAACAATAGTATTGATATTCACCATAAGTGAGGTTGTAACCAATTTTGTAGTTGGGGATATTACCGTAAGCGGAGGAGCATTAAGTGGGTTTACGGGAAGCGGAAAGAATTATGCGGTAACCTTTACACCTAGCGGTAATGGTGCTAAAACTATTGATGTAGCAGCAGGAGCGTTCACCGATGGTACGAATAACAACCTAGCAGCCTCTCAATTTAGCTATACTTATGATGGCACAAAACCAACGGTAGCGATTACCTCAAGCGAGGTTTCACATAATGGATCTTATGGAGGTACTGAAATAGGATTAACATTTACCACAAGCGAGGCAACAATCAACTTTGAATTGGAGGATATAGTTGTTTCCAATGGTACTCTAAGTAATTTTTCCGCAACAAGTAGCACCGTTTATACCGCAACTTTTACACCCCTAACCAACGGAGATTGTAATATCAATGTGTATGCGGATGTATTCACAGATGCTGCCAATAATCTTAATACAAGCTCAATATTTACTTGGACTAAAACAGGAACGAATCCTACGATTGCTATCACAAGTACAATAGCCAAGTTTGGATCTACAAGTAGTGCGAGTATTCCATTGACATTTACCACAAGTGCGAGTACTTCAAACTTTGTAGTTGAAGATATAAAATTGATAGGAGGTGCGATTTCTAATTTCACTGGTAGCGGAACAAGTTATACCGCAGTATTTACTCCAAGTGACTCAGGAGTTCAGGTAATCACTGTACCAGTAAATTCGTTTACTAATAGTGATTCGGCAGGAAATGAGCAAGGACAATTCATATACACTTTTGCTACCCCCCAAATAGCAGAGCCAGTAGCAGGTACGGTGACTAATTTTGTCAAAAGGAATGTATTAAAAGCTACCGTAACTACAGAAAATGGACAATCTTGTGAACTTACGGATTTAAATTTCTATTACGAAAATGGGGTTTCAAGTGCCGATGTATTGCCAGATGGTAGTGCTTATAATGGACTTGAGATGGTGGGAACGCAAATCGAAATACAATTAGAGATGAAGGATAATAGTACCCCAGATGTAGTGGAAAGTGTTATGATAGGGAGTTGGGGTTCTATGGGACATTAGTGATATAATATTGTATGTTTCATATTATATTTGTAACAATAAAAATTAAGATAAAATGGCATTACCACTTATAGCTGCAGGGGTTGGTCTAGCAGGATCATTGATAACAGGATATCAAAACAACCAAAAGAACAAGGCATTATTAGCTACTCAAAGAAAAGCACAACAAGATCAATTAGCTGCTCAAGAACAGTATAGAAAAGATTATGGTGCTTATCAGCAAGATATGCGGAATCTACTTGGAGATAGACCTGAGTTAAAGCTTACTAATAACCAAGATGCATTACAGCCTTATCTAAGTTCTGTCCAAAATGATTTATTAGCATCTCAAGGTAGAGCGGCAGGGTCTGAAGTCAGAAGAGATGATATAAGACAAAATAGTGCTGATCAAATATATAGAGCACAACAAGCTTCTAGAACTGGTAGTGATCTCATGGGTGCTATTGGAAGAATTCAAGCAGGAGAGTATGCGAACGCAAGAGAGCTTGGAGGTAGAGAGGCACAAGAGAGAGTAAATAGAATAGACAATAAAACCACTGCTTTTCAAAATGCTATTAAGGATAACTCAATGTTTAATGTAAATGAGAGAGCTAGAAGAGAAGCAGCAATGTATCAAAACGATCTTGATAGATTCAACCAGTCGTTTGGTTTTGAGCAGAGTAGCCAAGCAAATTTACTAAACACTAACTTGAATTTTGCAGCAGGTAATATCGCTCAAAATGCAGCTATAGGTCAGGCAAATGCTAATACGATGGTAAATGGTTTGGGAGATTCCTTGAGTGCTTTAGGAAATGTTGGGATGCAATATGCTATGCAAAATCAGCAAATTCAATTGGATGCTGCGAAGTATAATAGTGGAATTAATAATAAAGTACTACCACCTGCTCCTAGTCTTGTAAGGAGGGAAATACCACCTATACCACCTATAGGTATGCCAAACATCCCCGCATCAATCCCAAAAGTAGATTAAATAATAATCATGGCAGAACCAATATTTAAAACAATAGACTATAGTAACCAGATTGCCAACAATAATAAGGCAGCTTCTGATTCTATGGTTAAGGGTATTCAAAACATATCCAATACTTTCTTAGCTGGAAGGCAGCAAAACATAAATCAAGGAAGGCAATTGATGTCCGATTTTTCGGCTATCATCGATGAGGTGGATGATATCCATAAAGAGGGTGTGTCAGAGCAGATACAAGCTACTCAAGCAAAACTCGCTAACAATATCTACAAGAAAAAGGGTAAGAATGGTGTGCGATTAAATCTTGGTGATCTTAATAGTAAGGATTTTAACTACGCTAGGGACATGAGGAAGCTAAAAAATATGGCTACCAATTCTAGGCTAGTGAAGCAACAACTTACCGATGTCAAGAACAATATTAAAACCGATAAATATATTCTAAGCAACGCAGACAGAACGAGTGCGGCTGCCGATATTAGTACTTATTTGAGTAGTGCTAAAGCCTTAAATCAAAGCCCTGAAGAGCTTAACGATCAAGTTAGAGCAATATATAGGAATTATCGAGATAATGTCGGAGAAGCCGTTGATATACACATCTCAGACCTAGTTAAGACAAGTGGACTTACTGTAGCAAAGGATTCTAATGGTAATCTGATATCTACTCAAACTGCTTTCTATGAATCGCTATTTACTCCCAATGAAAATGGAACGTATGATTTAAATGAAGTAGAAGTTGATAGGGTCGTAGAAAAATATGCGAATCAAGGGAATATAATCCAAACAGAAAAAGAAGACTTTAAGGAGCGACTTATTGAGAAGGCAAAAATAGTTCAACAACAAAAACTAGTAAGGGATAAAGAGGCATCCGATGCCTTAAATGCGAGAACGAGTCGATTAAAGGCAGATACCGAAGCAACCGAGAACATAGCTAATAGCATTGAGGAGCAGAGGAGTAAGATTGTCGATATGGCAAATATCATAGCTAAAGGGAATGGAGAGGCACAACTAAAAATACTCATTAATACTCCTGAAATTCGTGATGCTAGATACATCAATAATGCCCCAGAGTTCATTAAGCATATGATGTTCAGGGATAGAGAAAATGCTCCTTTAAACTCTAAGGGAGTGAAATTTTGGAATGATCAGAAAGATGATGATGGTGGTTTTAAAGATGAACCTCCAACATATGAACAGGTAGTAAAAGATAAAGGGGATATATACCAATACTATCTAAAAATATGGAATGATGCTGGAAATAAACCTGTGGTATTGTTTGATTATAAGGATAAGGCAAGAGATTATAATCTTGTGGACAGTAAAGATCCAGAGCAAATTCAATCGGTTATAATGACACTTCCCTCGACACAACAAAAGGGAATAGAAAACAATCCAAATTCTGGAACAGGAATAGGAGTTTTAAAAGAGGATAATCCTTTAGGAGATGTAAATAAAGACCTCACTCTTGATTTTAGTACTTACGAAAATTAAAAGCTAAATGCCTCAAAACGAAAAATTTATAAAGGATGTCCATACACTAGTATCCAAGTATGGATTTAAGGGAACCGAAGATGAAGCCTATCAATTACTTCAAAACAATGAGGACTTTCAAAAAGATGTACTCACTGGTATAAAGGCTAATGGTTTTAAGGGGGAGCTAAATGATATGTTGAGCATTGCTGGGATATCTCTTCCTGAAAAAAAAAATTCAAGCGATCCTACGGAATCTATTTTGGAAGATCCTTCTATGGCTACTTCCGAGGAGAGTGGTGTTGGGGAAGAAAACACTGATGAGGAACTAGGCTTTTTTGATGCCTATGAGAAGAGAGCTAAAGGAAGATCAAAATCACCTTCCTTATATGAAGGTTTAGGGGTTGCTGGACTTGGACAAAGAATAGTAGATGCAGCCTATAATACAGTAACAAATTCACTTGTCGCTGAGGGAGATGCTACATTTCCTCTACAATCGAAGAGAAATGAGATTAATGAGTTAAGAAGAGATATAAGTGATGCTCAAAGTAAAAAGCAAGACTTCATTACTCAAAAAATTGATCTTGGTATGGGTCAATATAGAGATCAACAAATACCTCTTCAAGATGCACAAAAAAGATATATAGAATTAGAGGCAGGCATTGAGGACAACGTAGAAAGAATAAAAGATAAAAGGGAAGAATCCGCTGAATATCAACTACCTACAAATAAAACATCCGATATGTTTACCCCAATAGGTCTTGCTGATTTAGTGGGTTCTCAGATTCCCAGGTTGGGAGCTTCGTTAATTCCTATTCTTGGTAGCTACACTCAAATATACGGAGATACTTACATGACTACCCTTGAAGCCATTGCTGCTAAAGAGAATGGAGTAGAAAGGGATCAAGTTACTCCTCAAATGATGGTAAAGCAGATTGAGGAAGGTAAGGATGGTCAAGCAAATAGTTTCTTATCCGCAGCTATTGGTTCAAGTCTTGATCTTATTGGTCTTGGTAAGATGGCAAATGTTTTAAAGACTCCACTCAATGGATATGTAAAGCAACAAATAAAGAAAGGATTACAAAAAGGGGGTAGAGCTGGGGCTAAAAAAGCTCTATCCGTAGGTCAAGATATACTTTCCGCAGGTGTTGTGGAGGGTCTTACCGAGGGGGGTCAGTCCGCTGTTCAACAAATAGGAACAGAACTAGCTGTAGATAAAACCATAGGTGAAGCGTTTAATTCACTCAATTGGGATCAAATACTCAAAGAAGGTATTGCTGGTGCATTAATAGGAGGACCAATTGGAGGTGCTACCGCTTCTGGAATCAAGTTTAATAGCAATGATGTAGAGGCAATGATTGCTGAGTATGATGTTGGTGCGTTAAAACAATTCACTGAAGAAGGCTTAATTGATTGGAATACAATCCCTAAACGCACACTATCTAAAGTTAAATTTTTAGAAAAAATCAAAGGAGAAAAGGTATTGCCAATACCCTCCGCTATAAATAGAGCACCTGATGTCGATGTCAAGGAAGATGTAGATATAGAAGAACAAGTAGAACAAATAGAAGATGAACAAACAACCACAGACACCCAAGGAGTACCTTCAATGGATGACGGAGCAGAATCCACAGCTCAACCTATTGATCAAACGATTGAACCTAGAGCCGAAGAATCTACGGATCAGCAAGAAGAAGTAGCAGTATCTACGGAAGGATTACTTAGCGTTGATGAGGGAGGCAAAGCTGAACTTACTACCGAAGATGGTAGAATTATAGAATTAGGAAATATTGAAGATGATAAAAGCCTTGAGGAATTAGGCATTACCTTGAAACAACCGAGTGTTCAACCGATGGGTGGTTCACTATATAATGTTGATGGAAAAGAATTGAGGTTGAGGGATGATGAACAATTCAAGTTCAGCAAGAGGGGTAAAACGGTGACCTTGTATGATGACAAGAACAAGCCTGTAAAGCTAATAGGAAATCAAGCGGAGGAGGTAGAATATTTTTCAAGTCTAAATACGCAAGATCAAGTCAATCAAAATGAGACTACTAATAAGGAAACTAAACAAGAAAGAGTAAATACACCAACAACCTTAAAAGAGGCAGCAGAATCAATATATAATACCTATTCTATCATTGATTCTAATAATAAAACTTCAATTTCTGAGGAGTCACAAAATACTGTAAATGAGGAGGTTAAAGAAATTAAAGAAAGTAACGATATAATCATTGAGCCAGAGATGGCTGTAGATGAGAAAAGCCGAGGAAAACTGTATGAATTTCTAGACAAGAAAGATAAAGAGTTAACAAAATTCGGTAAAGAAAATTTGAGTTTTGGATTACCTGTAGCGGTTGCTCAAGGTACTATTAAGACAATGAAACTTGCTATTGAAACGGCTCAAACTGGGGCTGATATCATTAAGGCAGGAGTTGATTATATAAAGAATACTGATTGGTATAAGAATCAAACTAAAGCTAAGAAAGCGGAGATAGATACTGCCTTTAACGATGAAAAGAATTTTATTAATCTAGTAGGTGAAACACCCACAAAGCCATCTCAAGTTGATGGTCGAGTTGAGCGATTAAAGGATACTTCAAAAAGGCTACGTAAGCAGTTCAGTGACCTTCAAGAATACAAGAAAAACTTGATTGATAATATCTATGAAAAGCTCGAATTAAAAACACTCGATAATCTTAGCAACTATTTCAATAAACCTATTTTTAGACAAATTAATAATGCTAAAACAGCAGGTGCTGTAGATCGTTTGATTAGTAAAATTGATTATAAAATTGCTAATGAGGAGAATAAGAAAGTTGATAAGGCTATTGGTAAATTCTTTAAGGAAAGAAAGAAGTATATCAAGAGTGTCGATGGTAAACCCAAGGGTAATGTTGTTGACAATGAAACCAGAAAGGTTCTTACCCAAACGATTAATACAAAGTTAGGTGAGGATTTAAATGTTCTTGAAAAACAAGCAGCAATTATTGAAGGTGGATTGGGTGGTTTATCCGATGCTGACTTTGATAAAGCTTTGATAGAATTAACAGCGATTGAATCAGCTATAAACCTAAAGAAAGCTGATGTCTTAATAAATAATTCCAAATCATTAATAAAGGAAAAGAATGATAATCCTAAGTCATTTACAGCAGAGGAGAAGGCTGATTTTCGAGAGAATGTAGATCTCGTTGCAGAGGGGGTTAGATTAAAGAAACAGGCTTTAAATGATCTTACAGCACTACGAGATGAAGGTAAGTCTAATTTAAAAGAGGAAGTTAAAAAGGAGGCTGAACGATTAAGGGGTTTACAGGATAAGGCTTTAGAGGATACGAACCATGCTTTATCGGATGTTAAGTCTTCAGATCTAGATAAGAAAAAGAAGGCAAGAGGAAAGTTTGTTAATACCTTTTTAAAAGCATTAAGTGAAGTCAAATCTTTCGCAGCTAGTAATGTTTTAACTTCTTTGGAGTTTCTACTCAAGGTAGTTTCAAACAATAGTGACATTGATAAGGGGTTCTTACGTAACTATTTCTTCGTTGAAAAGACAGGTTTTACGGAAGCTAGACAGAAAGCGTTTAGGGAAAAACAAGCGAATGCTGATTCCTTAAAAGATTTTATATTTAAAACATTCGATATAAAGGGAAGTTTTAAAGAATACAAATTTCTAGAATGGATAGAAAAAGCAAGAGATCTTCAGGTAACTAAAAGTGGAATCTTTATAAAGGATGAGAATGGAAAACTTGAAGAACGACCTATGTCAAAACTCAATGCTCTTGCTGTATATCAATGGAGTAAGATGGATGGTTTGACTTCAAACCTTGAGGCAGCAGGGTATACCGAGGAATCAATTGAGCAAGTAAAGAAATTTTTAGGAGATAAGTATATTGCTTTAGGAGATTATATGACTGATTTTTTGAAGTCTAAATTTCCTGAATACAATAAGCAATATCGTTCCATAATGAGAACCGATATTAACGAGGTTGAAAATTATTTTCCTGTCAACTACAATAGAGAACAATTAAAGAATGAGGTCGATGTAAAGGAGACTGAAACAAATTATTTAGCATCAATAACCCCAAGTCACACTATTAATAGAGTCTCAAATACCAATCAGTTGAATGACAACGCTGATGCTTTGGACTTATTTAATAATTACCTAGAGGTGATGACACAATTTAAGCATTACTCTAGACCAATTAAGGATATGAATTCTGTTCTCTCCAACACGCAGTTTAAGAAAAATTTAAAAACATTAACCGAGGATGGTAAGCTCTATGGACAATTAGAAGCCTCAGTGGGGGGAGTTGTTGGTGCAAGGGTAATAGAAAGTAATAAAGATGCAGCAAATGCTGGTAGAACGTTATATAAAATGCAAAGAGGGATTCAACTTACTTATGTTGGATTTAAGATTTATACTGCTGCTAAACAGCTTTTATCCTTTTTCGCAGTTTATGAGTATGCTAAATCAGTAAGAGTAAATGTAAAAGGGAAATCATACAGAGTACCACTTGCTGGTACAGCCTTATTTACTGGAAAGCTAATTTGGGATTTGCCAAAAGCATATAAGGCATACAAATTTTTATATGATAACTCAACAGGCTTTAAGGATAGAGTGGATGCTGGTGATGTTGGAAGTGAATCTATACGGAGGGCTCTTGATGGTGCAAGATCAAGTAAATTCAATCTAGCTCAAAAGATGGCAGCGAAGTTTGGACTATTTTTAAATAGGGCTGTAGATACTTTTACCATTGCTTGGACAGGTAAAACTTTATACGATCAACAAATGAAAATGTATAAGGAGAATGGTTTAACTCAAGCTCAAGCGAATGAAAAGGCTATTAGGGATTTTGAGGTTTATTATACTTTATCACAACAATCGAGTGATCCAGAATTGCTTAGTAGTTCGCAAAGAGATAAGGGATTCATAGGTTTGTTTTCAGCCTTTAAAAACTCTCAACAATCATATTTTAGAAAGATTGCAGGATCGTTTACCAGCTTGGTCAACTCGTATAAAAACGAAAAAGTCAAATTAGAAAAGTTGGGTAAAGTTAATGCTGGTGAAAAAGCTATACTGAAGATTCTAAGTACCGATAGTGATCAAAATAATATTAAAAAGATCATGCTTTATGGATACGTAATGCCTCTAGCTTGGCAGTATGTAGCTAGTGGATTACCAGGACTGCTTACAAAATGGGATGATGATGATGAGTATGAAATGAAAAGAACCTTGTTATTGGGTCCTTTGGATGGAGCATTTATTGTTGGTGATTTCCTCAAATTCGCTGCTGATAAGGTTATTAATGGTGTGCGATGGAGTTACAGTCCAATCATTCTTGAAGAAGAAATTAGAAATTTATTTAATGATAGTAGTAAAGCTTTTAACAATGGTGTTCTATCAGCAGAGATGGCTTATCTCGCTGCTAAATATACACTCAAACTAACTGGATTGGTTGATCTCGATTCATCAGTAAAGATTTATGAAGCCTTGGAGGATATAATTGATGAGGGAGGAACACCTAGTTATGAAAATGTTATGAAAGTGTTGAACGCTCCAAAGGCTTTGACAGAATAATAAAGTCTCCATCCTTAGTGAATTATTCTCATCCGAAGTAAGCTTTCCTCAATTAACAGGGAAACTCATTCGTTTTCCTGTTAATCAAGATTTAAAGTATTACACCAATCTATAATCGCTTGTCTGTCCGCATCCGAAATTGAATTATGGTTAAAATCAGTTGCATTTTGAAATGGAGGTGGCATAGTTAACTCATCCAAAGGATAATTATCAAAGTGTTGGGTGCATTGAGGTCGGTGACAAGATGTACAAGAGTTCTCAATATTTGTAGTATGTGGTTGATGAAATTCTTGTCCGATAATAGAATAAGGATTTTTTCCAGTAAATGGTACTAGTAACTCTGATGTGTCAGTAGGATTTCTTATTTGGTCAACAGCTGGTGTATGCAAAAAGGGACTTGCCATATGACAATTTTGACATTTATCAGCAGCAACAACGCTTGGGTTCATCCAAGCTTCAATATATCCATTCTCACCTGGTTTCGGAGAATTA